>OHBJ01002444.1_pt1 | contig 12510 bp, 10 predicted proteins | sample 1577241 | NCBI WGS metagenome assembly OHBJ01 (sample SAMEA3541594, study PRJEB24748) | human gut metagenome | biome: human gut; feature: human-associated habitat; material: faeces | place: China | collected 2012
AATCAGCATCCGCTTTGATTGTATATTCTGATACACCGTTTTCATCTCTGTCAAGGAGCTGGAATAAGTCACCGAATATCTGGGCGCAATTACCTCGATTGATTTCTTCTATGATCAGATAAACATTCTCGTCTGTCTGATACGCACGAATATAGGCATTAAGAAATGCTTGAGGAACGAATTTGTAGGTTATCATATCTTCAAATAAATCCTCTCCATCTTTCATTCTGACGGTATCTTTCCCGAACAGACCATACAACGGACGTTTTCCTCTTGTTGGTTTGTATGCTCCGACAAAGGTTGGGTAGTCGCTGTCAGGATGGAATGTGGTTCTGAATATATTTTCTTTAGAAACACCTTCAAGTTGTGCCTTTATTTTATGGGATTTACCTGTACCTGGTGCACCATAATATATGATTTGATGAAATGTTTGCTCAACATTGTCTGAATGTTCAAAATATTCTATATTTGAATCAGCTTCAAAATCAGATACATTATCAAAACCAATCAGCCAAAAAGCAGCATACTCATTATTACTATTCTTATACAATGAGATTTTATAAGCAGAATTTGGAAGTAGGATTTTTCTGATAATTTTTGCAAATACACCATCACTTTCAAATTGCTTAAAATACGGCCGTAATTTAGATGCGCCTGTTGACAATTTAAGCAATGATTTTGTTTTAAGCAAACCATTTGCCTCTGTCGTCTGTGAAATATAACTCAAAACTTCCTTGACTTGCTGCGTAATATCATAATTATGTTCATAATTATATTGGCACACATAGCCAAGCATACTAACTATATTACTTGTCAAAAAATAATGTTTAATCTCAATTGCACCATCAGCAGCATCCGTTTCATTTTGTACTGATGCATAGTATTGAGGGAATTCTTTGCGAAGCTCTGCATCCGCCGCCCCTAAAAAAACGTGAATTGTTCCGTTCCCGCTTCCTCTTTTCCGTTCAGGAACTAACAATTCATCCTTAACATTTTCCCAATCTAGGAAAATGTCACAGACATGCTGGTCATAACCAGCCGCTTGCATTTTGTTTTTATAAATCTGTTCCATATTGAGTTATATCCATTTGCTTTAATATTGCGATTAACACATCTACAACAATGCTATTACCTGCTTGTTGGTACATAGCAGTATCAGAAACGACTATTTTAAAGGAATCTTTAAACCCCATCAAACGCAAACATTCCCTTGGCGTAAGTTTTCGAATCCGCCCCTTATGCGTAACGTAATTATCAACGCCAGCCCTGTGCATTTTATGCATAGATTGCAAAAGAGGACGAGCAATATCCAAATCTGTTTTTGTTGATGTTTTAAAATTCTTTGTCCCACCAGCAAGCACGTATTTTGCAACTTTATCTGAAAGATAATATTTTTCTTCTACATCCTTTACATCAAAAACGAACTCGTCAAACGCTTCATCTGTTGGTGTCAATTCAGAATCCGGATGAAAAACAAAGTCACCATGCCAATTGAATTGTTGATTACGCTTTTGGCACAATTGTATATCACCATTGATCTGAGTGTAACTTTTATCTCGATTCTTATGGCTGGTCACAAATTTGACACCTTTTTCTTTTAGAAAGTATTTGGTATCAATATAATCCTCCAAAAAATCATACATCTTGTATTCAAGAGACACTGGAGCAGGATATTCAAATTTAGTTTTCTGTCTAAAACCAAGACAGTACACTCGCTCTCTATGTTGAGGGATGCCATAATCACAACTATTCAGCACATGAAATTTCACATCATATCCCAACTCTTCAAAGATGTCATGTATAATTTGCCAAGTTCGTCCTTTGTCATGGTTTAATAGCCCTCTGACGTTTTCAAAGAGAAAGACTTTAGGTTGAGTTTCTTTTACGACTCTTGCAAATTCATAAAATAAGGTACCTCGCGCGTCTTCAAAGCCCAATCTATGACCTACCATTGAAAACGCTTGACATGGAGCTCCACCAATGATAAAATCAACTTGATGCAAAAACTTCCTTGCATCAAAATTACGGATGTCATCAAACCAATCTTCTTCATTAATATTATAATTCGCAAAGTAACTTTGTTTGCATTTCGGTTCAATATCGCCTGCAAACATTATTTGATGTTTTAATCCAAGTCTTTGGAAAGCATGTTCTATGGCTCCTATTCCACTAAAAACAGTCCCTATACGCACTGTCCTTTCAGGATGAGAAAATCTCAAATCCTTCCAAGAGACACCTTCTGATATAGGTGTCTGTAACAACTCTTTTTCCTTGAGTCGCTCAGCTCGTTTTTTTACAAGTTTCTTTACTTTGATAATCTTCTCAGAAACTTCTGTTATATCTTTTTTTACTGTTGCCATTTTATTCTATCTCGTAATCAAAATCGGCCTCTATAAGGTCTTTTATATCTACCTTGAGCAATTTGGCAATCTCAACGAATTGCATCATAGATGGTTGAATCTTATTTGTTTTCCATCGTGAAACTGTCATATCAGTAACGCCCATTTGTTCCGCCAACCATCGGTTGGTTATTTCTTTTTCAGCTAAAACGACACGTAGTCGATTAGAGCAATCTTTCTTTTCCATGCCACAAGTTATGTATTATCGTGTGCAAAGATAAACACAAAATGATAAATATCCAAATTATTTGATAAATATTTCACTTTTAAGTATCTATTTTTTCGAAACTTATCACAAAATAACTATTTGAGCAGTGTTTTTATCCCATTATCGTTTACGTATCGGCTTTTTCCTTTCGCCCCACGGCATATCCGATGTTGAACCTCCGCCACCAGTGCCTACGTGCGGTTGAGCAGAACCGCCTGTTGCCAGTTCAATAGCAGCGCTAAGTAATTTGGCTTGTATCTCGCTAACTTGCTCGGCGGCACTGAAACAGGCGTTTACAAACTCGTGTTCTGTCAATTCTCCATTGCAGAAGGCGTGCAACCGCTTGTCGCTGTCGCTAAGGTAGGTGACAGCGCTATGCTCAATCTCCTTAACCTTGGTCCAGATTTTCAGGGTGACGGTATAAAGGTTGTTGCCAAGGAACCGATGACCGATGAGTTCCGCTCCTGACGAAAGTCGGTATCGTTGTGGATTAACCTTGCGGTCAAGCTCGTCAATTCTGTTCTTCTGCCTTTCGATGACAGTCTCATTCTCTACAGACTTCTGCTCTGCAATCTCCGCACGCCTGATGGCAGCATCGATTTCCTTTTGATAGCCATTTCTCAGTTTGGCGATGTCAGATTCATGCTTCTGTTTTAGAGTGGCTTTCTCCGCCTCCAGTTTCGTAATCTTAGCTTGGAGCTTTGCCAGTTCCTCGTTTTTTGATGCCAGTTCTTTCCTTGTCTTGGCAAGGTCGCCTTTACCAAACAGGGCGAGTATTGTGCTCTTGCCCTCCTTGGTCTTATCCACCTCCTCCTGCAAGTTGGCGATATTCTCCTCAAGCTGTTGCATCTGCTGCTTGTAGTGGGTGGATGTGGCAATATGTCTGGCAGTGGAACCGACAACGCCACGTTTCAAGCCGAACTCACTCATGGCAGCAGCATAGGTGTTCTGATATTCATGAAGTTTGTCACGTTTGAGTACATCATCTGCTGACAACCGAGGCCCGGACTTTGTGTTATACTTCCGCTCTCCTTCCCGTTCCCTTCGCTGTCTCTCTGAGGTGACGATGGGGACTATGGTCACATGCAGATGTGGAGTCTTCTCATCCATGTGCAACACACAGGACACAACATTCTCTTTACCAAAAGTCTCGTGCAACCATCTGAGGTTGGCCTCAGTCCACTTACAAAACCGACCTTCATCCTGTAATTTCATCATCTGCTCGTGTGTTCCTGTCAGTATGATTCGGATAGCCTTGCATTGATTGTTGGCGACCTTGCGTGACAGTCCGGCATGGTCTATACGATACTGTATGGCTTCTGTCCTGTTCCTTACTCCATCGGGGAATGATACTAGTTCCCTGTTCATATGCGTGCGGCTACTGTCGGCATTGTCAGGCACATAGGTCTTGCCCTGGGCATCCTTTCTCTCGATGTGACACGACATTCCGCTGTCGCTACCACTGCCACGCTGAAGGTGGCATACTGCATATTGTTCTTTCATATTTCCAATCATTTTTTGTGATACATTTTTGTTGTTTGTAGGGTTTATAAAATGCCGTCTTGCCTTCACGGATACCGCTGGTTATCCGCTTATGGGGCTTTTTCGCTCCGCCACTCGCAGAGGGGAAGAGATGAAAATGCCCTAATAAGCTACGGCATTTTATAAAATCCCTTTCTTCAAGACAGCAAGCTGTCCGCATTACGGCTCTTCAACAATCTCAAGACCAAGTTCGTCAATGAGCGTCTGCAAAGCAGGGTTGCGGTCTATCATCTTCTGGAGAATCATCTGCGGCGTGTCTTCCATCAAGAGGAAGTCGGCTATGTCCAGACCTTGGCTTCGCTGCTCATCCGTTGCCATTACCTCCAACACGTCATTGACGGATGCGGAGTGGCAGACCTTTTTCAGCATGGGAAGTTTGCCTTGCCACTCCTGCGTGGCTCCGAGGTCGGGCATCAGTACCACATTCCTGCCTGCCAAGGCAGAAACGGCACGTTCGTTGAAACATCCGTTCTTTCCGCCTGTGGCTATCCACAACATATCGGGCATGAAGTGCGAAGCAATGACAGCCGTCTTCTCGCTCTCCACCACAAAGACATTCCTGTCGGGATATAAGGGAAGAAGATGCTCACCGAAGAAGCACTGGCGGAGGTTATAGTCTTTCAGTTTCATTTCCGTATGCACCCAGCAGACGTGCGACTGAGGATGCTTCACCCTTTTGCCTGTCGTAGCATCATACAGCATGATCTTTCCAGTGCGGACACAACCGCTGCAATCCACCTGCCAGAATACGGCAGCACCTCCCCATTTCCTTGATGTGCCTATTCGGTAAAGGCGACACAGCCTGTCGGTCTCTTTCTTTCCGATACATCTGGCAAGGAATGTGTACAAAGGGTTAATGTCATAGTGTGAGAGGGTCTGCTCCATGATGGCATTGTCTATGAATGACAGTTGTGGTTCTTGTCGAGGAGCAGGAGATATTTGTATCGCAAACTGTTTTTCTTTCATCATGGCGTTGAGAATTTTCGGATTTTCTTGAAAATAGTCTCTTGGCGTAAAGTGATAGCCACAACTTTGTTCGTGGTCACACCTGCCGACATAATCGGGAAATGTAATCTCCCTTTTACTGTCAACATAGCGTGTAAAACAGGCTTTACAGCCACATTTGGGACATTGCTTTTTACACCCGGTATGGTATTTCTCCAAATGAAATCTATATTGTTCCATATTCGTTTCTGAAATTAGATTACGGCGATTTCAGTTTTCAGTTCTTTCAGTTTTGCAGAAACCTGGAATGTATGGCACAGACATCTTTGTATCCATCTTCTGAAAAACTGAAGAAACTGAAATGTGAAACAGGGGCTTATTCATTGCAGTTTGGACTTAGATTCCCCCTCAACACTGCCCTTTGTAAATTCTTCAAAGACCGTCTTCCGGTATTCCCCTTGCCTGATTTTATGGACAAGACGGCTTTTGAGAAGTTCTTTGAGGAAATTCATCACGGTGCGGTCGGTCACTTTGAGCTGCGTTCCAACGGCAAGTGCCTCTGCCGTGGTGAACGAATCGTTCAGCATCGAAAGCAGTTCCCTTGACGGCTCGTCACAGGCATCGTTGGCGACATACTCCCTTATCCTGCAATAGGAATCCTCGAAATACTCCATCAACCTTATAGCCCCATGCATGGCTTGTTTGGTCACGAACTGGAGATGGCTCTCGCCACACGCATAGCGCAACACCTGCAGGATAAGTGCGATACGTGCCACATGGACAGGGGCTTTCATCGGGCGGGACTCTATCATGTTGTCATCCTCTATGGCATTTGTCCGCCGTATGGTGGCATTGTGACTTGCGATGAACTCATCCCTGGCTTCTTCCTCCATATCTATAATATGACAATCCTGTTCTGTTCCGCTCTTACCTGTCTCATAGTCAAGGGCAAGGACCTTGCTGATGATGCTCTGCCATGCCTCCATGCCGGAAGCGGAACGATGGCGTGTAGAGTTGTCCTCTTCCTTCGTCCAGAGTGTCAGATGCTGTACCTTGGGAAGCGTGAACAGAAAACGGTCAAGCAGACCGTTTTCCTCATATCCCTTCTTCATCAGCTCTCCCATACGCTTCGTCTGTGTGGTGCCTATCATATTGATGCAGGGATGCTCGATATGGAGCGGTATGGGATTGTTCACACGTACCACATCCAATGCGCCTCCGCTCCATGCCGTCAGCAACTGCTCTATCAGCTGTCCGTTGTTGTAGCGGTTGGCGGAATTGAACATGCCCATAATCTCATCCACCAGGATTGTGACACCGCGAGGGGAGTTGTGATGGGCGAGGAGCAGGGCTTCTGGAGTGAAGTCTGATACAAGAGTGCGTGACAGTACCGGCTTCTCCATGCCGCAGTCGCCCTTGCTCTCCTTCGCGGCATTCTGATAAGCAGCCATGTCAGCCTTGAACTTCTCCATCTTCGCATTGTCGTTCCTGCGTATGGGACGGAATGCCGCTTCAAGAGGCGGCGTCTTGCCCAGTCCCGGTCTGCCAACCATAATTATATAGAGGGCGGCATTGGTTATCCATTGCCCTTTCACTCTCACATAGTAAGTTCCTCCCAATGCGGAGGATGTTGCCGAAAGCATGGCTGGTGCAAGATACTCCACCTTGAAGTTCTCGTACCTCACCATGTCAAGGATGATAGTCTGCACTTTCTCTGGGAAGGCATCCAAAGGGAAGCCTGTGTCTTTGATGCCCTGTACCTCCGACATGACCTTGTTGCATATTTCCTGTGCGATACCCATGCTCATGCCTCCTTTCTTTTGCAGTAGTTGGTTACACTGTCGTTTCTGCCGCCAGTCTGAATGCGGCGGACATCACTCATGGCATACATGTTCTTGTTCCCGACCTTGACGGGTACAAGGTAGCCACGCTTTGCCCACAGGTTGAGCGTGCCGTCGCACACATTCAGGAGTTCTCTCACCTTACGTGTGTTATAATAGGTCTCCTCCTGGGGTTTCTTGCTCTCTATCTCTTGTCTGTAAGCCATGATTGCCCGTTCGGCAATTCCCTCGCCGAACATCTTTAGGTCGGCAGCGGTGACTTCGATTCTGACGTTCATGCCCTGCTCGACCAAGGATTGTAAATTTATAGCCATACTATAATGTTTTTGATTCTGATACTATGGCCATCACCTGAAATCCCTGATGCCTCACTTCCGATGGCACATGAAAAAGAGACACCGCCAAACCTCGGGAAAGATTTGACGGTGCAAAATTATAGAGATAACATAAGGGATTGAAAGAATGCAGATTGTCTTAATTGTCATGACAAATAAGACAATCTGTGACAAAGGGAAAACTGCAATAAAATAGCGATTACGCTTTTAATTTACGCAAAATAAATGGCTTTGTATCAGATAATCTTACCTATGTCATTCCGAAGTTGTTCGATTAACTTCTGGTTCGCATCGCTTTCGATGTACCGACACATTTGCTTCTTGCTGTCCTTCTCCAACAGCAGTGTTTCTGTTCCTGCCAGTTTCCCGACGGCTTGTCTGAGGGAATGTTCGCTAAGGAGTTCACTGACATTGGGGAACTGTCTTGTCATGGCAGTGGCATATTCCACTCCATTGAGAAGAGGAAGTCTGAGCGGCATTTCCTTCAGCACGAAATATGGCAGAGCCTGCTGCATAGCAGACCGATGGGTTGTGACGTAGCTACGGATGTAGGATATGGCAGCCTCACCGCTTTCTGCTGGCAGATAGTCTATAAGAGGGCATGCCTTGGACTTCTTCCGTCCGGGAGTTAAATGTTGCACATCCTCCTTTGCTGTTTCCAGCAGTGGTGCAGCTTCCGTTTCGGAATCAATGTCCTTCACCGCATCCCGCAATGCCCATTCGCCAGTATCACCGTCTTTATTGGCTTTCTCCATGGCGAAATAGCTTTCCCAGTCTTCCTTTGTCCGATAACCTACCTTGACGCTGACGGCAATGATGCTTTTGTAAGCAAGCGAGCATTTCATCCTGTCGATTCGCTCTATATGGGGATTTGACATCTGTTTCTCCAACATTGCCACCATGCTTTCGAAACTCTTTCCGTAAAACAGCCAGCTCAGCAAAAGAGGAGCGGACAGCCTGACCTTCATCTTTGGCTTCATGCCAATCATGCGTCTGGCTATATTTATCCATCTGCACTTCCTTTCTGTGTCAGGAACTGGCTCGGAAAACATTTCATTAATCTTCTGTGGAAGATTCTCTTTGGAGACCAGTATAAAAACGGAGTCAAATGTCTCATCCCCATCATCGCCCCATGCCAGCTCCCATTCCCTTGCGACATGTCGCATCTGACCGATGACAGCCTTGAATATCTGATAATAGAAGGTCTCGTCACAGTTTGTCATGATACGGGCAAACTCGTTATACTCTTCCCTGTGTTCGTTCTTCCATTTGAGGATTCCGGCTTTGAACGCCCCGAACTTTTCCTTGTTTTCTTTGTCCTTCATCATATGTCAGTCGAGCAGGTTTACAAGTTCTTTCTTCATTTCATCGTCTATCTTGCGGTAGCGGGCAAAGGCACGGCTGCCCTCGGAGTGACCCGACATCGATGCTATTAGGTTTGGGTCTTTCACCTGCTTGTAGAGATTGCCGATGAAAGTCTTGCGTGCAGTATGGCTTGTGGCGACCTCCCAAAGCGGACGTGCCTCGTCCTGTCTTGTCTTGGGGTTCAGAGTGCGAACCATACGGTCTATGCCCACGTATTTGAGGATGCGCTTGATCATCTTGTTGTACATGGTCTGTGTGAAGCGTGGCAGCAGGGCATCATCAAGGTCGGTGTAACGCGCAAGTATGTCCTTGGCCTTTTGGTTGAGAGGTACACGCACGGTGTTTGCGTGCTCGTGCTTGGTCTTCTGGGGGATATACTCAATGCACCCATCCACAAGGTTTGCCTTGGTCAGCGAGTTAAGGTCACTCACTCGGCATCCTATCAGACACTGGAACATGAACACGTCACGATATACGGCATAGCACGGGTCAAGTGCGCTAAGGTCAGCATAATATACCTTGTCACGCTCCTCCATGTTCAGGAAGAACGGGTCACCATACATGGGTTGGGTAATCTGGTACTGGTCAAAGGGATTGTTCTTGGTCATACCCTTTTTGATGCACCATTTGATGACGGTACGGATTCTGTAGAAACAACCCGTGATGCTGTTCTCGGAACGCTCCCACTTGTACTTGCTCTCGGGGATGTCCTTGTAAAAAAGAGGGAACTGCTCGCCATAGGTATGCTCCTCCTGCATCCATCGCTTCAGGTCGCGCAGGTCATCTGCGGTTATCGTGTCAACGTTGAGCTGGAATCCGCGGCGGTGCATCACTTCCCTTTGGAATCGCTCGTACCTGCCAATCTTGTCTATATTGGCAAGGTGGTGCTTGCGGCTGTCCGATGCCAGGATGGTCTCGTCAACATAGTGCTGTATCTGTGACACCAAGCGGTACTCGTCACTCTTGCTCCCAGCATGGGAGTTGATACCGGGATGGTGGTATTCTTCAATCAAGGCTTGCAGCCACTTGCCGTCCACCCCTCGGTGGTATTCCCTGGCAATGAGGCGTGTGATGTTCTGTATCTCCTCGTCAAACTTCATGCGCTTCTCGTCCGAGACTAGTGCAATGCGGGATTTGTAGCCCTGTTTCTCCGCACTCCAGTGGTTGGGGCTGATGGAGAGCTCGCTTGCCGCCTTGATATCGACGCCTCCCTTGTCACGCAGGCGGAAATACACCCGTGCGAGGTCGGTGACGTTGTTCTTCGACGCGGTCTTCCTTATAAATGCGGTCACTTTCATAGTCTGTATGCTTGCTTAGTTAATCATATCAACGAGTTTGCGCTTCATGTCATCGTCAATGTTGCGGTAGCGGGCAAAGGCACGGCTTCCCTCCACATGCCCGGACATGGACGCAATCAGATTAGGGTCGGGTACCTGCTTGTAGAGGTTGCCGACAAAAGTCTTTCGCGCCATATGGCTCGATGCCACCTCATACAAAGGCTTTTGCACGGTCTTGTAGCCGTGGGTGTCAAGCACTGTCACCATCCTGTCAATCCCGCAATGCTTCAGCAGTTCCCTTATGCCACTATTATAGGTATAGACGGGTTTGAACGGAAACAGTTTGTCCGTATCAGAGTTCTCATACTTGGAAAGTATTCTGAGCGCTTTCTCATGCAAGGGTACTCTGACCGTCTTTGCCTCACATTTCTTTGTCTTCTGTGGCATATACTCCACAAAGCCATCCTTCACGTTATCCCATGTCAGACGGTACAGGTCACCGACACGACAGCCTATATAGCAGTGAAAGACAAATATGTCACGGATGACCTCCAACTGTGGGGCAGAAGACAGGTCTGCCTCATAGAGGATATTGCGCTCCTCAATGGAGAGGTAGAACGGGTCACCATATACGGGGACTTTGCATCCGTATTGTAGGAATACCTCATTACTTGTGTAGCTCATCTTCTTGCACCAATGGAGAAAAACACAAAGAAGATTCATCGTGTTTATGATGGTTGTGCTTGACTTCTCTTTCGGCTTGTATTGGGCAGGGATATAATCCTTGTAGAAGTCAGGATGCTCAAGATACAGCAGGTGCTCATTGACTACATAGTCACGGAAGTCGTTCATGTCTTCCAACGAGATAGTCTCGACAAAAAGATTGAACTCCTTGTTTCCAATAATCTCGCGGTTGTAGAACACATACCTTGTCATTTTTCGGTACAGGTTTTCTATCTGCCCCTTGGTCTGTCTTGTCCCCTCATGCCGACTGATATGCTCTGAAAGCCTTGTCAGCAGGTTTGGATGTTTACGCTCATACGCGAGATTTGGATGGAGCACATCCTCGATGACTTGTCTCAGCCAGTCTCCGTCAGCCTTGTTCCGGTCAAAGGATGTTTCTATCTGTTCAATGATGGCGGCAATCTGTTCGGTAATGCGCTTCTGCTCATTCTTGTCCACAATGCTGTTCCTGCGATACCTTAGCGCATCGCCGTCCCAATACTTATCTACCACCTGCAACCTAGAGGCGACCTTGATGTCGATTTCCTTGTCGCGCACACGGAAACAGATGCAGGAAACACCTTGTTTCCCGTTCCCCTTTGCCTCTTTGAGATATACGCTTGCCTTCATGTTCTTGTCGGTTTTATGTTTTCTGGGTGCAAAGTTAATATATTTCCCGTAAATGTTCCCAATAATCCCAAAGAAACTTGCAGGCGATTAAAAAGATTTAAGATATTGTTCCCATGACAAAATAAGCCAAAACACTTGTAAATCAACTGTTTTATTTGCAGTTGTTATGCTTTTGTTTTCATTTGATAGTCAAAACTCAGTAATAAATTTCATTGGTTTAAGTTCCACGCTTTTATTTTATTATAATGTTAAGACAATGATACGGAAAAGATTTTTGGCAATAGTTGTATTAATTTCAAATGTGTGTATGGCACAAACATTTATTGCAAAAGAATGCGATGAAAATGTTAACGTAGAATATATCGATGGCCAGCAATGGGCTTATAAAGAAGTTGAAGACATTGTTGTAGGGCTTTCTTGTAAGTTTGTGAAAGATGATTACGGAAAGTTTTATCTTATTGATATGCTTGTATATAATTGTGGGGAAAGTCCTGCCTTTTTTGATCCGAACGAAGTTCATGCAAACTTAATAAATAAGCATGGAGATACTTTGCACCTGAAAGTATATACAAATGAGACGTTCCGTAAAAAGATAAAAAGACAACAAAATTGGTCGATATTTTTGAATGGTATTTCATCTGGTCTGAATTCGGGTTCAGCAGGACATTCTACATCGTATTCTTCGTCGTATTCGAGTAATGGCGATTTTTATAATACGGTTACACATCATTATAATTCAAATGCTGCGTTTGTGGCGAGAATAAATGCGTATAATCAAATGAAAACTTTGGAAAAGACATTGGATAATGAACGACTGGAAAGAGAAATAGGGTATATGAAAAAGAATACGATACATCAAGATAAGAGTGTTTCCGGATATATGAACATAAAACATAAAAAGGGAAAAATACTGACAGTCAATGTATCTGTGCGTGGTAAAATGTATTCTTTTGATTGGGATGTTTCAAAAAAGAAATAAATTCTTAGGAACTGATATTTTTTCCTGTAGATAGGAATATTAATGACAAGAATAATGAAATTCTTCCCATTGTGAGCGAGGATTATGCCCGAGATACTTCACGGAATTCTTATATAAAACGTAACCATTCCGCACGGAACAGGATGCAGAAGGCTTCATATAAAAATAGTCCCCTGCGAAAAAAAATATTTTTTTCGCGAGGTAAAAAAGTTTCCCGCAGGAAATTGAAAATACAAGGGAGATAATTCGAAATATGTCTGAGATAT
>OHBJ01002450.1_pt1 | contig 12495 bp, 9 predicted proteins | sample 1577241 | NCBI WGS metagenome assembly OHBJ01 (sample SAMEA3541594, study PRJEB24748) | human gut metagenome | biome: human gut; feature: human-associated habitat; material: faeces | place: China | collected 2012
GGGGCAGCGGCGTAGTTCCGTGGCGGGGGCTATCCGAAGATGACCGTCAAACGGTAGTATTTCTCAACAATATGGGCTAACTTTGCGGCATGATTGACAATGCCCAACTTTCCATGCTGGCGTCGCTGGTGCTGCCGCCCTCGATTTTAGATTTTTTCGATGTCACCGGAGTGGACGTCGAAATAGTTGATCCCAAACCGGGAGATTTCTATACTCAGGTAGTACATATCTACCTTGATGAGAAAGACAATCGAACCGAAGAGTTTCAAGACCTGCGTCCCAATGGATTTACCGAGCCGACGGCCATTGAGGATTTTCCCATACGCGACCGCAAACTTGTGCTTCATGTCAGACGCCGCAGATGGCTTGACAAAGAGAATCATAATGTGATAATCAACCCTTATCCGCTCGTACACGAAGGCACCCGCTACTCCGAGGAGTTTGCGGCTTTTTTAAAACAGGTGTATGGCAACCTCTCCGGTGACCTCCTGTTCGGCAGCTCACCGTTGGGCGATTGACGCCGGCAACTTCAGACGAAACTACAAGGGAGTTCTGAGCGGCTTCAGCCAATGGGAACAGAAAGATCATGCCTCCGACTGGATACTGTTGCCCAGGAACTGCGGGGCGCGACTGAGCATCGATGAGACCTCGCTGCACGATGACCTGTTCACGATACTCTCCAACAAGGACGGTCATGGCAAATCGGGCACGATAGTTGCGATGGTCCGCGGCACAAAAGCATCGGATGTGATTGCGCAGCTGATGAAACTGCCGCTGGAACAGAGGCTTGCGGTCACGGAAGTAACGATGGACTTTTCCGATTCGATGATGCGCATCGTCAGTGCGGTCTTTCCCAACGCCACGATTATCATCGACTGCTTCCACATAATCAAACGGTGCGGTGAGGCCGTGGAGGAAATCCGCCTCAAGGAAAAGCGCAATGCCGTAAAGGAACAGAACAAGGCAAAAGCCGGGCACAAAAAGAAGTTGGGGCAACTGGTCAAGGCTCGCACGGCCTATCGTAAAAAGCATCCCAAAACATATAAGGGGAAGAAGCGCGGCCGCAAACCTTGCAGGCTCAGCAAGAAGTTTGTGCCGGAAGAACTTTCCAACGGCGATACGAAGATCGAACTGCTTACGCGAAGTCGCGGACTTCTTTCCAAAAGCCGTGACAAGTGGTCGCCAACCCAGAAGGTACGGGCAAAACTGCTGTTTGAACTCTATCCCAAAATAAAGGAAGCATACGATCTGGTCGATTCGCTCAGAGCCATCTTCAGAAATAAAACGATTGACCGCAACCAGGCCGGGACCAGACTGCATGAATGGTATCAGAAAGTCGCGGACTCCACTCTCAGGGAAGTGAAATCAGCAAGGGATACAATCAGGGACAAGGAAGACAAAGTGCTCAACTACTTTATAAATCGCTCGACCAATGCCCCCGCTGAATCTCTCAATTCAAAGATAAAGCACTTCCGTGCGCTATTGCATGGGGTCTCCGACTTGCCGTTCTTTATATACCGTTTGACGGTCATCTTCGGATAGCCCCCCGCCACGGAACTACGCCGATGCCCCAATATTTACAGAAAGAGAAACAGTGAACACTTTTCCATCATCCATTGATTTTCATTACTTATAGTTAAAGCACAAAGTGAATGTGCATTTTGGAATCAAGCAAAGTCATTGATTATCACCATGAATATCTAACTCTCAGAAATCTGAAAATGCACAAATATTTACTGCGCTTACTATAGAAACTGTTTTGTTATATAAATTAACACCTAATGCTTCATTGGGAAGGCTAAACGTTAAAAAACACCTTCACTGCCAAAAAAATCAAAAACCGATGATATTTTTCCCCTCACGGTTGTTATACTTTCAAACAACCCAAAAACAATAATAACTAAACACCTCGAAACAATGGCCGAATCCCACTCTTTCAAACAACGCCTGTTAGGTCTTCAAAACAACCTTTTGAACTTTGCTTACCAGCTGACAACAAGCCGCGAGGCCGCAAGAGACCTCGTGCAGGACACAACCCTCAAAGTGCTTGACAATGAATCGAAGTATGTTGACAACATTAATTTCAAAGGATGGGTCTTCACCATCATGCGCAACATCTTCATCAACAATTACCGCCGCCAGGTGCGCACCGCCACAGTGGTCGACACCACGGAAGACCTCTACCACCTGAACCTCTCGCAGGAATCGGGCTTCGCGACCCCGGAAGGCTCCTTCGCTGCCAAGGAAATATCGGCCGCCATCAACGCCTTCACCCCCGAATACAAGGTCCCCTTCACCATGTACATCGCCGGATATAAATATTCCGAAATTGCAGAGAAAATGAACCTTCCGTTAGGTACCGTCAAAAGCCGCATCTTTTTTGCACGCAAGCGCCTCCAGGGGATGCTGAAAGATTACAGATAACGAGCCACGCCATAGACGGCACGCCGCGCACGGGGCACCCATCCCCTGCGTCGCGCCCTACAAGATAAAAACTGATAAGGTTTATTGATTGAGGTGGGTGAAAGCCTCTGCCATCGGCTTTCACCTGATCAAGAAAGCCCCGCCGGATTTTCCGCGCGGGGCTTCTTGTATCCCCGAATCCCACAGCCGCCAATCCGGCCCATATATGTAGCGCAGGCCTCCCGGCCTGCGTAACCGAACCCGAAGCGCTTATATGGCAATTATTTCACCTCAATCAGAAATGTTCTGAAAGTTCATGAGATTAAAATCAGCGCGTTGCTTATAGCCGGCGCCGCGACTTACTCTATAAAATTAGTTGCGGCGGGAGGATTACTTGGAAAATTTTTAGTAACTTTGCGGTGCGAAAGGGTGCGCGACGCCCCCTGAGGTTACAGAGGGTGTTCCTGAGCACGCCTGCGCCTTGACCCTTAACATGCTTTCTATGGCGAAAAAAATACGCGTCGGCATCACGCATGGCGACATCAACGGCATCTCCTACGAGATAATACTTAAAGCCCTCGGCAACGAGGAAATAACCGAGCTTCTGACCCCGGTAATCTTCGGGTCGGAGAAGGCATTGCAATACTACCGGAAGCGCTTGGGCATGGAGGATTTCCGCTACCGTGGCATCTCCACGGCCGCCGAGGCCGCCGACGGCCACATCAACCTGATGGACGTTTGCAGCCCCGATATCAACATCGACACCGGCACGGCGACGCGCGAAGCCGGACAGGGCGCCTTCGCAGCCCTCGAAGCCGCCGTCAAAGCCCAGCAGGAGGGTCAGATTGACGTGCTCGTCACCGCACCCATCAACAAGAATACCATCCACAGCGACGACTTCAACTTCCCCGGCCACACAGAGTATCTCCAGGAACGGTTGGGCCACGACGGGCAGCGCTCGCTGATGATTCTCTTCAACGATGCGGTGCGCGTGGCGCTGGTAACCACCCACGTGCCGGTGTCGGAGATAGCGCAGAACATCACCGCCGAATCAGTGGGCGACACCGTGAAGGCGCTCGACGCCTCACTGCGGCGCGACTTCCGCTGCGAACGTCCACGCATAGCCGTGCTCGCCCTCAACCCACATTGCGGCGACAACGGCGTCATCGGCAACGAAGACGAAACCATTATCCGTCCCACCCTCGAGGCCCTGCGCAAAGAAGGAATCCTGGCATTCGGCCCATACGCCGCCGACGGGTTCTTCGGCTCCGGAAATTATGCAAGGTTCGACGGCGTGGTGGCAATGTACCACGACCAGGGGCTCGGGCCGTTCAAGACACTGGCCGCCACCGACGGAGTGAACTACACCGCCGGGCTCGACTACGTGCGCACCTCGCCCGACCACGGCACCGGCTACGACATAGCAGGCCACGGCGAAGCCGACGAAACCTCCATGCGTCAGGCCATCTACCGTGCCATCGACATCTTCCGCGCACGACGCGACTTCGACTTCGCGCGCCGCAACCCGCTGCGCCCCCTCCCCGAGCGCGACGCCAAGAAGGATGAACGAAAAGAAGAGAAAAAACAGGAAAAAACCGGATTCAAGGAGAACGAGAAGAAAGCCGACAAGGAATCCGCCGTTCCCCAGGCAGGAAATAATACTGACAAGGAGTGAGGCCACGCGCGCCACATTCCGCTAAACATAAAGAATACAGCTACTTACAATGCATTACGGTATAATAGCCGCCGGCGAAGGCTCACGGCTGGTGCAGGAGGGTGTCACCAAACCCAAACCCCTCGTAGACCTTGACGGACGCCCAATGGTGGAGCGCCTGATAGACATCTTCACGCAATGCGGCGCCGAGTCGGTGTCGGTAATCGTCAACGAGCAGATGACGGAGGTCCGCAACTTCCTCGAAGGACTTGCGATGCGACTCCCTGTCCCCTTGACATTAGTGGTACGCTCCACGCCCAGCTCCATGCACTCCTTCTATGAGCTGAGCCGCCTGATGGAAGGGAAAGGACGCTTCGTGCTCACCACTGTCGACACCATTTTCCGTCCCGAAGATTTCAGCCGTTATGTGGAGGCATACGCCTCGGCGCCGGCCGCAGTGGACGCCATGATGGCACTCACCTCCTACATCGATGACGAGAAGCCGCTCTACGTGGACTGCGACGCGGAGATGCACATAACTGCCTTCCGCGACAGCGCCGATGGCGGGGACCGCTACGTTTCGGGCGGCATCTACGGCCTCTCGGACCGCTGCATAGACGTGCTTCGCCGCTGCATAGACACCGGAGTAAGCCGTATGCGCAACTACCAGCGCGCCCTGCTCAGCGACGGCCTCTGCGTGCGCGGCTTCGATATGGGTAAAATCATCGATGTGGACCACATCGGAGACATAGAGACGGCACGCCGCTTCATAGCCGGCTCACCACTAAAATAATCAGACTTATGGCAGACATCAAGATAGCCGGCGTGATGCGCGCCGGCGCTTACTCACCTAACCACATCGGCAACGATGCGGCGATTTTCAACGCTACCGTGGAACAACTGCGCAAACGCGGCTGCGAGGTGAACCTTTACAGCGAGGAGGAGTTCCGCAACGGCCCCGTGGCCGAAGACATAATCGTTAACATGTGCCGCGAACGCGGTTCCATAGCCAAACTACAGGAACTCGAAGACGCCGGGCGCCTCGTCATCAACGGCGGACACGCCATCGAAAACTGTACCCGCGAGCGAATGACGCGCCTGCTGCTCGGAAACGGCATCCCCTATCCCGACTCCCTGATGGTGGACACCGATGAAGACGTCACAAAAGCCCTGAAAGAGGCCGGCTTCCAATCATGCTGGATTAAGCGCGGCGACTTCCACGCCATGCACAAGGAGGACGTCAGCTACTGCCGCCACGCCGAAGAGGCACAGGAGGTGCTCAAGGAATACTTCTACCGCGGCATCAAGCGCGCAGTCATCAACCGCCACCTCGTCGGAGACCTCATCAAGTTCTACGGCGTGGCCGGGCAGCCCTTCTTCCACTGGTTCTACCCCTTCGAGGCCGGACACAGCAAGTACGGTCTGGAGGCCGTGAACGGCGCCGCGAGACACCTCCCCTTCGACGAGGCGCACCTCCGCGAAATCTGCAACCGCGCCGCCAAGGTGACCGGAGTATCCATCTACGGAGGAGACGCCATTGTGGACGCCGACGGCTCCGTGCGAATCATCGACTTCAACGACTGGCCCAGCTTCGCACCCTGCCGCGCCGAAGCCGCCCCCTGGATAGCAAAAGCAATCCTCGCCGAAATAAAAAAATACAGAAAAAGATGAGTCATAAACCTTCCCTGCGCCAACAGTACCGCGACACACTGAAATCGAGCGACACTGAGGAATGGTTCGACCTCATCTTCTACCGCCCGATAGGGTTCGCCTGGGCCGTGCTGGCCAAAAAGCTGCACGTCACCCCCAACGCCATCACCATAGCCTCCATCTTCCTGGGGCTCGGCGCCGGCGTATGTTTCTATTTCAACGATTTATGGGTGAACCTGCTCGGAGTGTTCCTCCTGGTTTGGGCCAACTCCTTCGACAGCGCCGACGGCCAGCTCGCACGCATGACGCACCAGTATTCTCGCATAGGCCGAATACTCGACGGCCTTAGCGGCGACGTATGGTTCGCCGCCATATACATAGCCATCTGCCTGCGCGAGAACGTCACCTCCGACTTCTTCTCGGCCCACCATTGGGTAATCTGGGTGACGGCCGTCGTCACCGGCTTCTGCCACGGCATTCAGGCTGCCATGGCCGACTATTACCGCCAGTTCCACCTCTTCTTCCTTAAAGGTGAGGAGGGAAGCGAACTCGACTCCGCCGCCGAGCTATGGAAGAAATTCCATGCCCTCAGCTGGCGACGCGACTTCATGCAGAAACTCGTGCTGATGTTCTACACCAACTACACCGTGGGTCAGGAGAAGCGCACCCCGTGGATGCAGCGCCTGCGCAGAGCCCTGCAGGAGAAGTACCACGGCAAGGTGCCGCAACAGTTCAGCGAGAGATTCCGCCCGGCGTCGCTCCCGCTGATGAAGTTCACCAACATCTTGAGCTTCAACACACGCTGCTTCGCGCTGTTCATCGCCATCCTCGTGTTCCGTATGCCCTGGCTCTACTTCGCCTTCGAGCTGACGGTGCTCAACATTCTGATGGTGTACATGATAGTGCGCCACGAACACATCTGCCACAAATTCACCGACCTTCTTAAAACCGATAACCTATGATAAAAGGAATAATCTTCGACTACGGCGGCACGCTCGACAGCGGCGGCGACCACTGGAGCGAAGTCATCTGGGACGCCTATCAGAAGAATGGCGCGCTCGTGGACAAAGCCCAGTTCCGCGAAGCCTACGTCTACGCCGAACGCGAACTGGCACGCACACGCCACATCCTCCCCGAACATGATTTCCACGACCTGCTGCTCATCAAGATGCGCATAGAACTGCAACACCTCTGCGAGATGGGAGTCTTCGCGCCGCAAGAGGTGGAGGAGAAAGCGCAGGCCATAGCCCTCACCTGCTACGAAAGCGCGCTCAGCCATATAGAAAAGGCACGCCCCGTACTCGAACAGCTCGCCGCACGATACCCCCTGGTGCTTGTCTCCAACTTCTACGGCAACATCGAAAGCGTGCTCCGCGACTTCCGCCTCAAACACTTCTTCAAGAAGATAATAGAAAGCGCCGTGGTAGGCGTTCGCAAACCAGACCCGGAAATCTTTCGCATGGGAGTGCGCGCCCTCGGCCTACCCGCAGAAGAAGTGCTCGTCGTCGGCGACTCGCTGCGCAAAGACATCCTCCCCGCCGAAGAAGCCGGTTGCAAGACCCTCTGGCTCAAAGGGAAAGGCTGGACCGCTGAGGAAGACGCCCAGACACATCCCGGCACCATCCGCGACCTCAAGGAAGTTCTCGACTTCCTCACCCTCTGACAACAATCCTCCCACGCTCCCACCAATACCGCCCCGACGCCCCTCCCGCGCCGGGGCGCATTGTTTATAAGAGTTATAAAATTTATAAGCGCCGCCCCAAAGCAGCTTAGGGAGCGGAGGTCTCCAGGCCACCGTCAAGCACCTGAAAAACAGCCCGCTAACTGCCTAAAAACAGCTTGCTTAGCGGAACACTCATAAAGCTTAAACCCCATTATCGGCGCCTGCCCGTGCCAGAGGCCTGGAAACCTCCGCTCCTTAAATTGTGACCGCGCCTCACTCTGCGAATCCGTACACTTATACTTTACAAAACCGACAAAAATGTCCATTTCTTCAAGTGTACTTTAAAAAAGTTGGATGACTCATTTGGTTTTCCTCTCATCTTTCTTTGATCTTATCTTTTATAAAAAACGCCCGGGGCCGGATGGCCTCGGGCGTTATTTCGTGGGTTGGTGTTCGGTTACTTGAGGATGAATTTGGCTACCGAGACGCCGGCGGGAGTGGTGGCTTTCACTATCACTGCGCCGGTGGCGGGAAGCGTCAGCGTGTTGCCGTCGGCATGGCCGAGGTGCATGCCGTTGAGGGCGTAAGCGTCAATGGCTGTTGCCGTTTCGCAAACCACGGTGCGCGGTACCACGAGGCGGATGGCGTCACTACCGCTCTCGATGCCGTCGATGCCGGTGAGTTTGGTGCATACCAGCTTCACGTTGTCTAACTTCAGTGTGGCGTAGGTGGAGGCTCCGATGCCCTGGAAGCCGATGCGATAGTCTCCCGTGGCGTCGATGTTGAACTTCACGGTAACTGGAACGTAGTTCTTGAACTCGGTGCTCTCCGAGTAAATCTTCTCGTCGGTGAGAGAGTAGATTTCCTGTGTGAAGTCGGCCGGGTCCGTGGAGTCGGCGCCCATGAAAACCTTGTAGGTATGGGTGTCGTAACTACCGCCGTTGGCGTAATACGTGAGTTCGTATTCACCCTGCGGGCAGGCGATGGCCGGCGAGATGAACCAGTCGTTGGCGGGGAATGTGGAGCTGCCGCCGGTCTTGAACTGTGCGAATTTGCCGTCGAGTTGCTGATAAGCATAGCCTTCCACGATGCTCCAGCCGTAGCTGCCGGTGTTCTGGTTTACGATGGTCCAGAGTGTGCCGCCGTCGTTATCCTCGAATCCGCAAGAGTACGGCAGACTTTCCACGCCTTGCAGCGTAACGGGGTTGGAGAGGGCGCCCACACCGGCCACGCCGCAGCTGTTCGGGATTACGATGAACTGGTAGGTGCCGTTGTTCTCGAGGGTTGCGACGTATGATGTGCCGACGACATTTTCGGCCAGCAGCGTCTGTTCTTCACCCTTAAGGCTCTTGACGGTATAGGTGATGTTGCTAAAGTCGGCATAACCGCCGTTTACGGTCTCGGTCGGCGCTTTCCAAGTAATTGTGGCTTCGTTGCCTTCGAGCGAGGCGGCAAGTTCGTGTACGGCCTTGAGCTGGTCGGCGCCGGCGAAAATTGTCGTCCATGCAGGGAAACCGGACTGCGAGCCTGCATTAGCCACCACGTAGTAGCTGACGTTGCCATTCGGGGCGTTGTCGTCGGTATATGTCACGGTACCGGCCGGGAGTGTGGCCAACGGTGCGGCGGTGCCGAAGCGGTAAACCTGTACTTCGGTGACTGCGGCAGCCGAGCCGTCGTAGTTCTCTGTCGGAAGAGTCCATGTCAGGATGACGGAATTGGGCGATGCAGGCGCGATTGCGGCCGTCAGCGAGGTCACGGCCTTCGGGGCGGCGGAGACGAATGTCTTGTCGGTGAAGTAGAGGGCGGTGAGTTGCGGGTCTTCGGGGAAGCGCGCGGCGTTATTGGTGAAGTCGGAGTTCACAGTAACAGCCTCGCCGGTAACGGGATTGTAGAGCTTGCCGTCGGCGGTATCTATGCGCATGAAGTACTCATAGTCCGGGTGGCATTGGGCCTGGTAGAGGTTACCCTGCGCATCGAAGGCCATTGACTGGAAGTCATTGCTGATGGCCACGCGGTTGCGCTGTCCGCGCGCGGTTGCGGCGCCGGTCATGCGGTCCAGGGTATAGAGCTGGCGGTATTCGCCCATGGCGTAGAGCGTTCCATCGGTGGGATCGGAAGCGAGGCCCACGAGGTGTTCCTCCACAGTCTGGCCGTTGCCGTTCTGTGCCTTGATGTCTCCGGGCAGGCCTACGCGAGTCACGTTGCCGGTCTGGAGGTCAACCACATTGAGGGCGGTAAGGCCTATCATTCCGTTGGTAGTGCGGTTCTCCTCCACCAGGGCATACATGGTGTTGTGGGCATAGTCGTATGTCATGTCCACGACACGGCCCGTGAGGTCTGGGTCGGTGGTACGTGTAGCGGTGAAGTTTTCAGGATTGTAGACCTTGAAGCCGGAGGGTTCGAGGCCATCGCCCATCACGTAGTCATAGTACACGGTGTAGGCATAGAGTTTCCCGTCCACATATTCGCCGGCACCCACTTGGTCGTCGCTTGAGGATGTGGCTTTGACCACTTTCCAGGTGTCGATGTCGTTGACGGGGAAGTCTACGAACCCGAACTTGCCGTCGCGGCTACCCATAGAGTAGGCGCGGGCCGTGGTGACATCTTCCACAGGAGGCTCAATAGCGGGTGCCTCGCTGAGGGCCTTGAGATTCAGGCCACTCCAGTACATGGATTGGCGGTAGAGGGCCAGTGTTGCGTCGGGAACATAAAGCGTACCCTCGCCGCCGGCGTTGAAGCGCATCGGGAACGGGTCGCGCGAACCCCCGGTTTCAGGAGGAACCGGGCAGTTCAGGCGGATGATGTTCAGATTGGGACAAAGCTCGACTGCACCGTCGCTTAACAACGATATTGTCTGCCCCATGGAGAGGTCGCGCAGTGACTCCAACCCGGCTATGGCATCGTTGTCCACGACGCTGGTTTTATTGAGGTCGAGAACCTCGAGATTATTGGCGTACTCAATTGCGAAGCTGTTGATTTTCTTCACATTGTCAGGAACGGTGTAAGACTTTAGGGGCGATGCCGTGGCATAGTTGAGCAGTGTGCCCGTAGCTGTTTCCATCAGGGAATAGCCGTCGGAGGAATAAACGCCGTTTTCGGGCGCCACTGCAATCTTCTTCAGCGAAGTGCAACCGGTAAACGACGACCACTGTATGCTCCCTACGGTCGCCGGGATGGAAAGGGAGGTAAGACCGGTGCAGTTTTTGAAAGCCGACTGGCCGATGGTCTGCATCCCCTCGTTCAGGGAGAGGGAAGTCAGGCCCGTGCAGTTGGCGAAAGCATATTCTCCGACGGTGCGCAGCGACGAGGGGAACGTCAGCGAAGTCAGCGACGAGCAACCGTTGAAGGCGTCGCTGCCGATGGAGGCGAGCTCCGGCGGGAAGGTGACCGTCTTGATGGTTTTGTTATTCTTGAAAGCGGCGGAGCCTATCCCGGTAAGTTCGGCCGGGAAGGTGAGGTTTTCCACCGCGAGTTTCAGCGGCGAGAAGAGCAGCGAGGTGCCGTCGGCGGTGTAGACGATGCCGTCCACCGAGCGGTAAGTCGTATTTCCGGCTGCCACATTCATGGCAGTAAGGTTTGTGCAGTTGCCGAAAGCGTTTTTGGCAAAGTCAATTGAAGTGACGGTGGAGGGAATCGTGATTTCGGCCAGGTTGCTCACACCGTAGAAAGCCATCTGGCTTATGGTCTCCAGCCCTTCGTTGAGGGTGACGGAGCGCAGGGACATGTTGCCGTAGAAGGTGTTGCCCTTGATTTCCTTTACCCCTGCGGGGAGGGTGACGGAAGTAAGCGCGCATTCGTAGAATGCCGAACCGCCGATTTCGGTCACGCTGTTACCGAAGGTCACGGATTTGAGGTAGTACTGCTCGGCAAAGGCTGAGCTTCCGATCTTCCTCACGTTGTTGCCGATGGTCACCGAAGTAATCTCGATGTCGTAATCCTCATTGTAACTGAAGGCTTGGGAGGCGATCTCCACTACATCGTAGTTTTTTCCGCCGTAAGTCACGAAGTCGGGGATGACGATATCCCCTTCTATGTTCTGGTTCTGATATGCCACCTTGCAGGTGCCGTTCTCAGACCCGGACGGTTCGGTGATGGAGGTGTACTTTATACCTCCCACCGTAAAATTGGCCGCCCACGCAGACGCAGACAAAGTCACGACGGCCGCAAGCACAACCAATTTGGGGTTAAAAGGAAATTTTTTCATAAGACAAGTATAGATTGTTTATAGGTTGTCCAAGGTGTACTCTGAGTTCATTAAACATACTATTGCCGAAACAACAGATGTTTATATCCCAAGCTTATAAGCAAGTGTTCAGATTAAACCGATAGTAAGGGAAAGAATTAATCACATACTTCAATTCGATGAAGCCGCCCAAAATGCAGGCGTCTCCGGTATGTGTTTAAATCGAACACTTACTAATAGGAGAAAATCTGCCGCAAAAATATAAATAAAAATCTAAACATCAAAATTATTTAGATAAAAATATCGCTTCGCTTGATAAAAAAAGAAAGGGGAAGAGGCGGCAGTGGAGCCGTCCCTTCCCGTTGGGTTTATGAGGTTTGTAGTTTATTAGTCTATTTCTTCGTCAGCCTCGTATCCGCCCATTTCGCGGATGGCGTTCTTGAGCATCACGTACTGCTGGAAGAGGTGGTTTACGGGGATTTCGTCTTCAGTGTAGTCGTGCATCGGGCTCTTGAGGAAGAAGCTGAGGAAGCGCTGGATGCCAGAGCGTCCGTCGCGTGCGGCGAGGTCGCTCAGCAGCACGAGGTCGAGGCAGAGCGGAGCTGCGAGGATGGAGTCGCGGCAGAGGAAGTTGATTTTAATCTGCATGGGATAACCCATCCAGCCGAAGATGTCGATGTTGTCCCAGCCTTCCTTGTTGTCGTTGCGCGGGGGATAGTAGTTGATGCGCACTTTGTGGTAGTACTGGGTGTCTTCGTCATTGCCGTGGCCGTAGAGGTCGGGCTGGTTCTCCGGAACGAGGATGGACTCCAAGGTGGAGAGCTTCGATACCTCTTTTGTGCGGAAGTTGGCGGGTTCGTCGAGCACGAGACCGTCACGGTTGCCGAGGATGTTGGTTGAGAACCATCCGCTCAGGCCGAGGCAACGTGTGCCGATGATGGG
>OHBJ01002455.1_pt1 | contig 12486 bp, 5 predicted proteins | sample 1577241 | NCBI WGS metagenome assembly OHBJ01 (sample SAMEA3541594, study PRJEB24748) | human gut metagenome | biome: human gut; feature: human-associated habitat; material: faeces | place: China | collected 2012
GCGCCGACTTTTCCGACACGTCGCACGCACGCATCGCTCGCCGCGCCATTCTCACCTTCCTGATTATAGCCGTCGCCGTGGTAGCACTCTACCGCGACATGCAGAAGAAGAAAGGCGCCCAACTCAACGCCCTGCTCGGAAAGACCGCCAAACTCCTGCTCCTTACCTCCCTCTTCACCCTCGTAATTATCCTTATCTGCAACTTTTAGACTGACCTTCCCATGCCCGACATAAAACCCCAAAGCAACCGTCCCCGCTCCCAGGCGCAACAGATGACCGGCCCCTCCGGCAAACTCCCGCCCCACGACAACGACCTCGAAGAGGCCGTGCTCGGCGCCCTCATGCTCGAAAAGGACGCTTACATGAACGTATGCGACATCCTGACGCCCGACTCCTTCTACGACCCGCGTCACCAGCTGATTTACAGCGCGATAACGACGCTCGGCTTCAACCAGCGGCCCATCGACATGATTTCGGTGACCGAGCAGCTGCGTGCCGACAAGAACCTCGACAAGGTGGGGGGCGCAGTCTATATCACCGACCTGACGTCTCGCGTCTACTCGGCCGCCCATGTGGAGTACCATGCCCGCATCGTGGCGCAGAAATACCTGGCGCGACGCCTCATACATTTCAGTAGCGAAATCGAAGGGAAGGCCTTCGACGAGTCGAACGACGTGGACGACCTCCTCCAGGAAGCCGAGGGGAAGCTCTTCGAGATTTCACAGACGCAGCTCAAACGCGAAGTGACGCAGGTGGACCCCGTAATCTCGCTCGCACTGGAGCAAATGCAGCTCGCCTCGCAGTCCACCACCGGTCTCTCAGGCCTACAGACCGGCTTTACCGACCTTGACAAGATGACCGGCGGATGGCAGAACTCCGACCTTATTATCATAGCGGCGCGTCCCGCTATGGGCAAGACCGCCTTCGTGCTCTCCATGGCCAAGAACATGGCCGTCGATTACAGTATCCCCACGGCCGTCTTCTCGCTCGAAATGGCTAACGTACAGCTCGTCAAGCGCCTTATAAGCAACGTCGGGATGCTCACCGGCGAGAAGATAAAGTCAGGCGACCTTCGCGACGAAGAGTGGAACGACCTGCACGCGCGTCTTGCCGCCGTCTACGGCGCGCCGCTCTATCTCGACGAGACACCGTCGCTCTCCATCTCGGAGCTACGTACCAAAGCACGGCGCCTGGTGCGCGAGTTCGGCGTAAAGATTATCATGATTGACTACCTGCAGCTGATGACAGCCTCCGGAATGAAGTTCGGCAGCCGCGAACAGGAGGTAAGTACCATCTCGCGCTCGCTGAAAGCCCTCGCCAAGGAGCTGAACATCCCCATCATCGCCCTCTCGCAGCTCAACCGCGCCACCGAAAACCGCGATGACAAACGCCCCGTGCTTTCCGACCTGCGCGAATCCGGAGCCATCGAACAGGACGCCGACATCGTCTCCTTCATCCACCGTCCGGAATATTACACACGCTCCGGCGAAGATAAGGAGGGCAACGACATACGCGGCATGGCCGAACTGATTCTGGCCAAGCACCGCAGCGGCGCAGTCGGCATAGTGAACCTGCGCTTCATAGCAAAGTACGCCAAATTCGAGAATTACAACGACTCCTTCGCCGACACCATGCAGCAGTATTCGGGCGTCGGTGCGGGAAGCGCCCAAACCTCTTCCGGCAACGATTCCGGCTCCTCCGCCGGCGGCATGAACCTCTCCGACTCCTTCGCGCAGTTCAACGGCAGCTCCCCGATGCCCGGCCCCGACATAATGCCCGGCCCCGGCGAAAGCGAAGTACCCTTCTGACACCGCAATCCATAAAAGCAACCAGAGAAAGCACCCCGCTCCCCTTTAAGGAGCGACTACTTTTGCCAACTGTTTTTGCTGCAAATATAACATTTTACAACCCTCTGATTTGTAAATTATTACCTTGCCGAAACCAAGTGATTCTCAAAATGTTTTCGCGGTAAAATCAGGGTGATTCTCAATTTGTCGGGATTTTCGAGAGTCAATGTTGGTTCACTGATGATTAGAATTGTATGGGTTTGTTATTTTCACCCGAGTGGGGAAGGATGTGGACCAAGATTTTTGCGATTTTGTGAACCGTTGCGGGAGTTGCGGCGTTATTAAGGAAAACATTAAAGAAAAAAGGTTATGGATACTAAAGAAAGACACGTAAAAGAAAACGAGAGCGAGGCCCGTCGCGAGCAAGACGCCGAAGAACTCCTCGCCCAAGGAAAGACCCGACATAACAACCATTCCGCCAAGTCGAACCGCCTATGGCTCTGGCTCGGAGTCATCGTCCTGATATTCATCTTGTTCTACTGGCTGTTCTCGATAGGTATTTTCGAGGATTTACTCGGATACTTCAACGGCTAAAACGCTACATAGACCCACACCCGGCCATCCAATGTCCCTCTCAAGGGGTATTTTTCAGAATTTAGAATTGGACCGGGAAACCGGCTCCCGGAGGCACACGCACTCGGGAGCTTTTTTCATATCCTCTTGACTGCAAAAAAAGGACGGCACCGACCGATACACGATATTTTTCAAGAAAAATTTTTACCGCCGTTTGTCACATTTCCCGCTTTTGTGCGTCTAACTATAAAATGCCTTTGATTATGAACAGACTCAAACTCTTTATCATACTGGTTTTCTCCGTCTTGCTGAACGCGTGCGCCACCGGATCGCGTGCCGAAAAGCGAAGTTCAGGATTTGGGGAATCTGAGCATTCTTTCTCATGCGAAGGTCCGATAACGAGCATCGTAGTATACGGTCCGGTAGAAATTTACTATACCCAATCCAAGTCCGGCAGCCGCCCGACCGTCACTGTAGACGCAGGCTCCGACTGGGAAGGACTGCGGCTTAAACAAGAAGGCACGGTGTTTACCGTATTCCGCAACATAAAGAATCGCAGTGTACATGCCTATGACGTAAAGATACGCATCAGTACACCAAACCTGCGTAACGTAAATGTCAATACCGCCGGAAAGTTCTTTATCAACCGGAACTTTATAGCTGACAGCGAATTAAAGCTCTCAACAGGAGTTGGCGCAGAGATTGGCATACAAAAAATGCAGATAAATGACGACTTGACATGCGAAGCATCGTCATCAGGTTCAATTGACATAAAGAACCTTGCCGGAGAGACCGTAGCCCTCGCAGCCAGCTCTGGAGCTGATATTCGCCTCAACGGCAAATGCTTAAATATCAGTATTGTAGGAGGCTCCGGAGCCGATATAAATGTAGACGCCAAAGTAGAAAACGCTTCGATTTCATGCAGTTCGGCTGCAAATATCACGATGAAAGGCGAGGTATCCGGAAAGGCGATTGCATCTGCGTCCTCCGGTGCGAAAGTAGACATCGGCGATTTGAAAACCGGCAGTCTGCAAGCGGAGTGTTCTTCCGCCGCAACGCTGATTGTCTGGGATTTGAACTCCGATGTCAGCTCTATCCGCACCTCTTCGTTGGGTACCGTTACCTCTGCAAAGAGTTCCAGCCGCAGGAAAAACAACTATACGATAGAGGAAACGGTGGAAGAAAAGTATGAGAAACCGGTGGAGCGCTCGCACCCCATCAAACCATGACTCTCACCCCCCAGAAAAAGCATCAAAAGTAAAAAAATTAGATATAGGTTTCTTTTTAAAGTTACGGACCGAGACGCGATTGTCCCGGTCCGTATTATTTGTATTCAACCTCTTTAAGCCGGCTTTTACGTTCCGGCCTCTGCGCCGGTTTTCCGGAGTCGGAGAAGCCACGCTTGGCTGCGCGGTTCACTCTTGCGCTTCGTAGCTGCCAGGGACACTCTTTGGGGCAGGCTGTTTATAAACGTGCACGGAGCGTGCTTCGGCATAAGGAGGTGCTTGCAAGGAGAAGAAGAATGCGCGGACAGAGCGGAGAGAGGCAAAAAAAACGGGCCGGAGGCGATGGCATCCGGTCCGCATTTAGTGAGTTTATGCAGAATATTTTATTAACCTGACCTTTAGTTATTTGTTACGTGAAGCGAGGAACTGCCCGAAGGCATCGGCTTCTACGCGTATGGTAGAATCGTCGACAAGGCCGTCCACCCAACGGGCGGGAATGCAGCCTGCACCAAACTTCAGCGCCATCATCAGTCCTGCCAACGCGGCGTTGGTGTCGGCGTCGCCGCCGCAGTTGATGACGTCAACCAGCCCATTCTCAAAGTCTGGAGCGTTCCATACTGCCCACAGCCCGGCGCATAGGTTTTTACGCACCCACCAGTAGGTCTCTTCGTCATCGATTTCTGCTTTGAAGATACCGTCTGGTTCGGCGGCGAGCTTTATGTAGGGCTTTATGTCGCAGGAAAATTTCGCCACGAAGTTTATCAGTTCCTCGGGCGTAGGGATAGTACCATTGCGCAACAATTCATTGGCACACAAGGCTATGATAGAGGAGCAAGCGCGGGCGCGGGGGCCGGCTTCGAGCACGGAGCAGATTTTCACGCCGGCATCGGCAGCCTCTGCCGATGTTTCTGAAGCCATTCCGGCCACGGCGGCTACACCGAGCACTGACCCTGTTTCCGACTTCATACCGTATTCTTTCCATGTGACGCGCGCGGCGGCATACGGATCATCAAGATAATCCTCACGGCCGAGCACTCGGCGCAGTTGCGGGGAGATGTCATAGCGACTCGTGCTGTACCATTTCTTCATACCGCGAGCAAAGTCAAGGTAATCTATAGCGCCGTGCTTTTCGATGAGGCGCGCCAGGAGCAGTACGAAATAAGTATCGTTGGTAACATTGCCATGCCCCCACATGCAACGGTGCGCGTCGCTGATGAGCTGGGAGAAATCGCGGAGGCCGTCGGGATAGTAGGCTTTGACTTCCGCAAGGGTCATAAATTCGGCGCCCAGACCCAGGGCATCGCCAACGGCGTATGCCATGATGGCATCTGACACGCGGGCTTTGATATTGGTAGTCATAATGTGTAGGTAATCGCGGATTGCTCCGCCTCATTGGCTTCAGGCACTTGGCGAAGTGCCGTTTGGCCAGTTGTTAGTTATTAGTTTGCTGTTCTGGAGCCGGCTACGGCACGGTGGCTGTGCCGGTCCTTTTCTTAATTCATGGGCAAAGATAATCAAAACTTTCTTAACTCACAAATTATATTGCAAAGATTTTACCACTTCTCAGCTAAATAAAATTCCGGAGTCGGCGCGTATGGGTGCGTCGAATCCGGAATATGATGGTTAAGAGTGGGTTATTTCACAATGACCTTACGGGTGAAGCCGTTGCCGGTCACTACGTATACTCCTGCCGGAAGGGTGATGCTGCCGGAGCTTTCGCGGCTTTGGGCCATCTTGATGCCGGCGAGGTTGCTGACAGTGAGTGCGCCCTCGGCGCCGCTGAAGAGAATCATCCCCTTGCCACCTTCGATGTGCAGGTTACCAGCGTTGATACCCTCGATGCCGTTCCACGGCGTCTTGCCGTCGACGGCGATATTGTCAAGGTGGATGTTGAAGCATCCGGCGCTACGTCCCTTGAAGGCCAGGCGCACGCTCTGGCTCTGCTTGTAGTCGCCAAGGAATACAGAGTGCTGCTGCCAGCCGTTCTGCGCGGCATAGCTGGTGATTTCGCTGTCGGGAATCGTCTCGAAGCGTTTCCCGTCTACCGAAATCTCAACGCACATCGTCTCCTCTACTGGCGATGTCTCATCACTCCACTGGTCGTAGCCGTTGTAATGGTAGACATAGTAGGTGAGCGTGGCGTCGCTGAACTTGTTGATGACGATAGCAGGAGTTATCAGGCGCACTTCGCACATACGGGTGAAGTAATGGTAGCCGTCGAAGGTAGCAAGGCCGCCGTCGCCGTCCTGCGCTGCGATGTAGGGGTCTTCTCCACGTTCTTTCACTTTCCAGGAACCTTCGGTGCCGAAGACATTCTCCACGCTCCATGGCTGCATCGAGGTCTGCGCGCCTGCAAACGATTCCTTGAACGGAAGTTCGTATGGTTTGCCGGCCGTTACAGAAGCGGAGTTCACAGGGTCAGCCTCGCCGGCCGTGGTGCGCGCCGTTACGCAATAATAGACAAAGGCCTGCTGCTCCGTGCTCCACGTGTCATTGAACTCACATTCGCTGATTCCTTCGGCCACGAGTTCCGGCGCTTCGTTCACTACCCGGGTGACGTCGTAGCAGAGCAGGCCGTTGAGGTTTCCGCCGTTGATACCGGCTTTCGGCGCTGTCCAGGTTACGTTACGGCCGTCGGCCGTTTCCGTTACGGTGACGTCGCTGACGGGAAGCGGGATGTCCACTCCGGCATAAACAGTCGTGGCGGCCTCTTGCGAAACGCCGTCGGCGGCGTGTACCACGGCTCGGTAGGTGTACTTGCCGGTGGCTACCGAGGTGTCGGTCCATTTCAGCAACTGGTTGGGCTGCGGATTATCGAAAGTCTTTATTGGTTCGTTTCCGGCGCCACGGAAGAGGTCTATGCGGTCGATGCTTTCCAGCTCGCGTCCGGAGAGAGTGGTGCCGGGAGCCACCATGGATATTTCCACAGAGAGTACGCCGCCGTCGGCAGCCTGTGCTTTAAGTTGGGACACCGGAGCCGGGACGGCCGAGGAACCTTTGGCTTTTACCGACACATCGTCGACATACGACATGAATCCGTTCTTGCCCGTCATGCTGCGGAAAGCTATGTAGTGCGGACCCTCCTGCTTCGGGGCCACTATGGCCGAGTAGGTGGTGGCTTTCTCGCTGAGGTGTCCCGTGTCGAGCAGGAGTTCCATTTCTTCGATATTTGTGGTGGGACCGAAATAGAGCATAACATGCTCGTTTTCGTAGCTTGCCACCATCTGGTAGGCGTCAAACTTGATTTCGTAGCTGGTTTCGCGGTTCATGGCCAGAGGGGGGGACATGGCATAGTCGTCCATCTCCACGTCCATGCTCCAGGGATGGCGCAAGCGTTGGTTGTCTTCATCGTAATTCCAGGGTTTGCCGCTGCCGGCGAGGTCCACTATGGTATACATATCGAACTCCTCCTGCGTGGCGAACGAAGTGACGTAGGGAAGTTGCACGGCACCCATTACCAGCGAGTTGCTCTCGCCGGGAAGGCCTTCGCCCTCTGCCGTGACACCCCTTACTATATAAGTGACGCGCGCAGCCTGTGTCACCGTCTCGCGGAAGGAAGTGGCGTCCAGCTCTTCGGCCACGACCTCCTCGTCGGGCATACGCACCACAGTGTATTTAACCGGTTTACGGAGCACGCCGCCCTCGGCTCCGTCTGTGACGGCATCCCAGGTGACGATGGCGTCGCTACCCTCGACGGTAAGCGTGACGTTTGCGGGAGCGGCGGGTATGTCATAGCCGGCGTAGAACATTTTGGCGGCTACGGCGCCGGCGCCCGTCGCGTTGGTGGCGCAGACTTTGAGCGTGCGCAGACCGCGGTCGAGTGTGTAAGGGCCGGCTGTCACCTTCTGTCCGGCGGAAGCCTCTTTCGTGTCGATGGTCACGTCGTCTATCTTAAGGTCGACGCTCATCTTCCCGCTGCCGAGCGCGAGTCCGTCGACGGTCTTCTGAGGCATGGTGAAAGTCAGAGTGTAGCTGGTTGAGCCTTCCGCAGCGGGAAGGGCCTGTATGTCAGTCACCACGTCGGGAACGCCGGGCGTCTGGTAGTCGCTGACGTATGCGCCGATCATCTCCGGGCCGCCGGGGAGGTCAGCTATCTTCACGGCGGCTGCGGTCTTCGGGTCAACCTCGAAGAGGGCCGATGCGCCGGTGAAGAGACCTTCGCTGTGGAACTCCACCCAATAGAGCTTTCCGGTCTTGCGGTCGAAGGTCAGCGCCTGGGTATATTGCGAGTTGTAGTCGTCGTAGATATTGGTCTTTCCCACGAGCGTCAGCTTGGCGTCGCTCTTTGACACTCGATAGAGGTTTCCCTCCGTGTCGAGGCCGTAGAGGATGCCTTCCGGCGAGGCGGCAAGCATAATAACGTCTTTTTCCAGTTGCGCGATGAGCGTTGGGCGTCCGGTCTCCAGCTCGGTGGTAGCCAGCCAGATGGTATTGCCGTAACGGTCGTAGTTTATGGAGTAGACGGTGCCGTCGGTCTCGTCGTATGTGCGGTCGGTGGCGATGTAGGAATAGCTCAGCGGGCACTCCGTCATGCGGTCGAGGTGCCACGTCAGTGCGTCGTATACGTACCAGCGCACGTAGATGAGCTGGTTGTCGTTGTTGTAGTCATAATCGTAGTCGCAGCCGTAATACTTTCCGTTGACGTACACGGCGCCGCCGAAGAAGGCCGGGGTGTCGCCCACCCGGTTGAGTTCCAGTCCCTCTTCGGCAAAGAAGGAATACATTCCGTGGCCGAGCTTGCTCGATGTGCAGTTGGCGATGATTTCCGGACGTCCCTGCGTGGAGACGCGAGTGGGCACATTGAGCCGTTTCTGTTTCTGTGGCACGGCGAATAAGCCGCGCGAAGGCTCTGCGTGACGGTGCGAGAAACGCAATGGAGCGCCATCCTTCGGCGATGCGCCGCCTGCAGCGCCCACTGCTAACAGCAGTCCCAAAGTCAGAGTAAAGATTTTTTTCATAATGTATCGGATAACGAGTTTTGTGGTCTGCGGCCTACCCTGCGTGCGGAGTATGGAATGGGACTCCACCGCCGGAGCCGCGGCCGCTGTTTTCTGTCAGACACTGCAAAGTTACCATTTTTTCGTTACTCTCCAAAATTTATTCCTTCATTTTCTTGTTTTATTCAGAAAAATTTTACAACTTTGCGCTGTAAAATTTTCTTTTTGCATCCCTTCCCGCGGATTACATTCCTCCACAAGGAGGTGAATGCTCCCTTTTACGGCTATGGAGATCCTCCTTCTCACAGAACATAATATTATGATTTTTAACCTTTTACAAATAACCTTATGAATCTTAAATCTTTACTTGCACTGACAGCAGTAAGCTCCCTTGGTTTGCTCTGTGCCGCCGCGGAATCGCCGCAGCACAGTGAAGTCTTGAGCCGGGGGAAGAGTAGCCACAACCGTGCCGACCGCATCACACCCCTCAAGAATACCGCCACGGTGCCGGCTCAAATCACGGTGCTGCAACGCTCCCCGTTACTCCGATCTCCGCTCAAAATCCAGGAACCCGTCTTTACACCGGGACTACCAGTTATATATGCCTGTTGCGTCTCTTCTTACGGCGACTGGTTCATACAGGGCAATGCCGAGCAGATAGGATACTACGCCATTCAGCCCGAAAGCAATATCCGCATACAGCCCATCTGCATACACCCCAACCTCTTCGTCAACGGCGGCGGCGCATTCGCCGACTCACGCCTATACTACCATATATGGGAAATGTATGCCGACGACGGCTCCGAAACCGGTATCACCTTCAATAATTATTTCTGCGCCGTGAACACCGACAACTGGAGTATGGTCACGACTCAGAAATTCGATGATCTGGACTCCAATATAGCCTACGACATGACTATCGACCCCACCACCGGAAACCTGTATGCCGTGCAATGGGGTCCTTACGACGATGGTTCGGCCGAACTCGCCACCGTGAACAAAACTACCGGCGAGGCCAACGTCATCGCCAAGATTCCGGTATTCCTATGCCTGGCGGCCGACAACTTCGGACGCCTCTTCGGCGTAGACGCCGACGGCGACACTTACTATATTAATAAGGAAAACGGCGCGCTTACACTGCTTGGCGCTTCCGGCCTTAAGCCCAAATATATCCAAAGCGCCACCTGCGACCCCGAAACAAATGTCATCTACTGGGCTGCTTACACCGAAAACACAGCCGGCCTTTATACCCTGAATACCATTACTGGCAAAGCCGAACTCATAGCACAGATGCCCGACGACGAGGAGTTCACAGGACTCTTCATTGAGGCTGACCGCAAAGGGCTCGACGCTCCCGCCGAACTGACCGACATCGCCGCCGCTTACTCCAACGGCACTACCGCCGTCACCGCCACGCTCCCCGCGAAAGGTTTCGACGGCTCCGCCCTTTCGGGCAACGTGACCGCCAAGCTCTACGTGGACGGCCAGTTGAAGGACACCAAGCAGGGCGCCCCCGGCGCGGCAGTCGCCTTCTCGGCATCCGTCCCGCAAGGCAACCACACGCTGGTGCTCGTCCCCTCGAACGCCGCCGGCGACGGTGCCAAGACCATCCGGCAACAGTGGTGCGGCAACGACACCCCGGGGCACGTCGCCGACCTCAACCTTACGCTCAACGGCAAGCAGGCCACCCTTACATGGCAGGCCCCGCGCGAGGGTGAACACGGCGGAAGCGTGGACGCCGCCTCGCTGAGCTATAACGTGACGCGCTATCCCGGTGCCGTGGCCGTGGCCGAAGGCCTGAAAGCCACTACCTTTACAGAAACGCTCCCCGACGGCGTAGCCACATACTACTATACGGTGACAGCCGTCACCGACATGGGTGCCGGACCGGAAACCACCTCCAATTCCGTATTCATGGGCACCGCCTTCACCACCCCCTATGTGCAGCATTTCGACACCGAAAGCTCCCTCGAAGGCTTCACTATCATCAACTCCGAAGAGGGGCGCGGCTGGTACTGGTGGGACAACAAACCCCTGAATTTCCAGGCTATGGCATCGCGCTTCTCCATGGACAACGCTTCGGACAACTACCTCATCCTACCGCCGGTGGTGCTCAGCAGCTCAAGCGAATACAAGCTGCGCTTCCGCGCCCGCGTATTCGACGAGGAGTCGCCAGAACGCTTCGAGGTGAAGATGGGACAAGGCGCTTCCGTCGAGGCGCTTACCAAGACCGTGATGAACGCGCGTACCATCAAGAACGAAGACTGGATGCAGTATGACATCCCCTTCACCGTCAATGCCGACGGCACGTGGAACGTAGCTTTCCACTGCGTCAGCCCGGTGCGCGCCTACTACCTGATAATCGATGACATCGAAATACTCGAAACAGCCTCCGCCGACGCTCCCGCTCCCGTCACCGGACTCACCGCCAAGGGTGGACAGGGAGGCGCCACGACGGCTACCCTGACCTTCACAACCCCGACCAAGACCCATTCCGGCCAGACGCTGACCTCCCTCTCCGCCGTTAAGTTCTACCGCGGCGACGACCAGACACCATGCGGCCAACTCACCTCCGTAGAGCCGGGCAAGGAATACACCTGGACTGACGAGAACGCCCCGAAGGGTTACAACACCTACCGCGTGGCTGCCTTCAGTGGCGACGTCAAGGGAGTGGAGAGCGAAGTGCAGGTGTTCGTCGGCTTCGACCAGCCGATGCCCGTCACCAACGCAAAGGCCGTGTATAAGGCCGACGGCAACGTCCACATCTCCTGGAAAGCGCCGACCAAAGGCGTGCAGGGCGGCGACATCAACCCAGCAGAGCTCACATATACCATCTGGACAAACACCAACCAGATGCTCGTCAAAGATTTGAAAGCCACCGAAATAGACGACCCGCGTTTCGTAGGCGCCGAGGCTCAGTATATGACTTATTACCAGATACATGCCGTCTACGGTGACCAGCAGAGCGAAGGCACGTTAACCGACTTCGTGGTGGCCGGTCCCGACAAGACAGTCCCCTTCTCAGAGTCGTTCGCCGACGGCGGCCTGCAGAACACGCCGTGGACCCTCTCCACACTGGCAGGCAACATCGCCTCGCTCTGGGGAATATCCGATGATGCCATCTCCAACCCGTCCGTCACCCCGCAGGACGGAGACAACGGTTTCGCCTACTTCAAGGCCAACTCCACCCCCGCCGGCGTGGAAGCCCGCATGACGTCGCCAAAACTCGACCTCATGAACGCCAACCATCCCGTGGTGAAGTTCTACGTCTACATCCCGGGCGGCGACGTGCGTGAAACACTCGCCCTCGAAATCACCCACAACGACAACGTCTTCACCAAACTCGCCGACATCGACCTCAACGGCGAGGCCGGATGGAAAGAGTTCAGCGTTGAAATACCGCGTCTGCACTGCCTCGAAAGCTCCATGATAGCCTTCCGCGCCACAGGCTCCGGTTACGGACGAAACATCGCCGTAGACAATATCCGCGTGGTGGAAAGCGGCGAGTTCGACTATGAATACGACCTCGAAGCCGTCTCCATCACCGGTCCAGGCGAGCTGATGCCCGACCGTGACGCCAACTTTGTGGTGCGCGTCTACAACAACGGTTCCAAGCCCGTCAGCGACTACAAGGTGATACTCTACGTCAACGGCCACGCCGCCATCACAACCTCCGGCACGCCGATGGAAGTGGGCGATGTCATCGACTACACCTTCACCGTGACTCCCGAGCAGAGCGACCTCAACGTGCCGTTCACCTTCCGTGGCGAAGTACAGTGCGCCGCCGACCAGAACGCCGCCAACAACCGTACCAATGACGTGACGCTGACAGTAGGTGTTTCGGGAATCAATGACGTCACCGGCAGCGCCATACGCGCCTACGCCAGCCGCGGCAACATAGTGATAACCGGTGCCGAAGGGCTGCGTGCCGAAATCTACGCCGCCGACGGCCGCAAGACCGCC
>OHBJ01002456.1_pt1 | contig 12472 bp, 16 predicted proteins | sample 1577241 | NCBI WGS metagenome assembly OHBJ01 (sample SAMEA3541594, study PRJEB24748) | human gut metagenome | biome: human gut; feature: human-associated habitat; material: faeces | place: China | collected 2012
CAGTCAGAGCTACAATGCCAACACCTCATAACGAGGACAAACTGATTGGAGGTCAGATGATGAATTATGAAGCAAACCCGTGTCAGGACTACGAATCGATTACCATTGATGAACTGAAAGAGCGAACCAGCAGCCTATTGAATCTGGTAACGGAGGGACAGCGACCGCTGCGCGTATGCATGAATAATGGCAAGGAGTTTCTGTTGTGCCCTCAGGACCTGCTCGCCCCTATCTGTGACGCTGACTTTCGTTTGATCCTGCTGTCAGCAATGCGGTATGCGATGGGCAGAAACACATATATGCCCGCGGTAGTTTCCGATTATATTAAGCGCCACATTCGGTTTCTGGACGATAAGTTTCTTGCGTTGGCTGCCGATGATATTCGACGGCACCTCGAAGACTACGCAGAGCATGAGCCGAATCCAAATCTTTGGCAAGGCCTTTTTGATGCATTCGAAACAGAGCAGAGAGCGCGTGCCACTCGTCAGGCAAGGAAGATTAGGTCTTGCCCGACCTGCGGGTTCAAAAAGCCATTGCGATCAATGCGCCGGACAGAAACGACGCTCTCGATGTGCTCGCAAAGGTTGGCGGCTTTGATCTCGCCGCCATGTGCGGCGCATTTCTCGGCGCGGCGGCGACGCGCCGCCCGGTCGTGATCGACGGGCTCATTTCCACCGTGGCGGCGCTCTGCGCCTGCCGGATCTGCCCGGACGTGCGCGCGTATCTTGTGCCGAGCCACGCCTCCTATGAGATCGGCTACAGGCTCGCCATGGACGAGATGGGGCTGGAGCCGATGCTGCTGCTCGGCATGCGTCTCGGTGAGGGCAGCGGCTGCCCGCTCGCCTTTGAGGTGCTGGACGCCGCCTGCGCCATTATCAACGATATGGCGACGTTTGACGAGGCCGGCATCGACGACGGCTATCTCGACGAGATCCGCGAGGGCGATAAGTTCACCGTGGAGGGCGCACAATGAAGGCATTCATCTCCGGCGGCGCGAAAAATGGAAAGACGACGCTTGGACAGGATCTCGCTGTTTACCTAGCCGCGGGGGAAAAGCATTACTACGTTGCCACGATGATCTCCGCCGACGCCGAGGACGATGAGCGTATCCGCCGCCACATTGCCGACCGCGCGGGACTGGACTTTGAAACGATCGAGTGCCCGCGGCGCATCCTCTCGTGTCTGGATACCGCCGACAGAAACGGCGTGTTCCTGCTCGACAGCGTTACGGCGCTGCTGCAAAACGAAATTTTCCCGCCCGAGAAAAACTACGCGCTCGATCTCCCGGCGGCGGAGCGGTGCGCGCGGGAGCTGCTGGAGTTTGTCCGCTCGGTGCGAAGCGTCGTGCTCGTGAGCGACTATATTTTCTCCGACGCCGGGGAGTACGACCCCATGACCGAGCAGTACCGCCGCGCTCTTGCGGGGCTCGACCGGATGCTCGCGCGCGAGTGCGATACGGTCGTGGAGCTTGCCGCCGGGCGGCGCATCGTCCATAAGGGGGTGCTCCCGTTTTGAAAAGATATCTGCACGCTCTGGCCATGTGCCGGAGCATGTTCTGCGCGATCCCGTGCTTTTGGCGCGTGTGGGACGAGGAAGCGCGCGATAAAATGCTTCTGTTCCTGCCCGTCGTCGGGCTGGAGATCGGCGCGATCTGGGCGCTTCTCGCGTGGCTCTGCCGGTATCTGGCGCTCCCGGCGCTTGTGCAGGGCGCGGTACTCGGCGCATACCCCTTCGTCGTGACGGGCTTCATCCATCTCGACGGCTTCATGGACGTGACCGACGCCGTGCGCTCCTGCCGCGATCTTGCGCGGCGGCGCGAAATTTTGAAAGACTCCCGCGTCGGCAGCTTCGCCGTAATCGGCGTCGTGCTGCTCGCGCTGTGTCAGACGGCGCTCTTCGCTTCGGCAAAGACGGCGGCGAGCCTTTGGACGCTTGTGCTTCTTCCGGCAGTCAGCCGGTGCGGTTCGGCGCTCGCCGTAACGGCGCTGCGCCCGATGTCTACGAGCCAGTACGCCGCGCAGAAAAAGCCGAAGTCGCACATCATCGTTCTCTGTGCTCAGCTCGCGGTTTATCTCGCGGCGGGCTTTCTTGCCGGGTGGCGCACGGGGGCGGCGCTCTGCGGCTGTCTTGCCGGGTACGCGCTCGCGCTCCGGAAAGCGTTCCGCTCGCTCGACGGCATGAACGGCGACATTTCCGGCTATGCGCTCACGCTCTCCGAGTTCTGCGGCGCGGCGGTATGGGCGCTCATCTGAAAGAAAAGGGGAAACACCATGGTTTTTATTTTCGGCGGCGCCTATCAGGGCAAGACCGATTTTGCCAAAGAAGCCTTCTCTCTCGCGGAGGGGGACATCTTTTCCTGCTCCGGCACGGAGATCGATTTTTCCCGCCGGTGCGTGGATAATATCGAAAACTTCACGCTTGCCTGTACCCGCGCGGGGATCGATCCGGTCGAGTATTTCCGCGTGCACCGCGGCGAGTGGGAAGAGAGCATTTTTATCTGCCGGGACATGTTCTGCGGCGTTGTGCCCATGGGCGCGGAAACGCGCGCGTGGCGGCAGGATACCGGACGGCTTACGCAATATCTGAGCCGCGAGGCCGAGCATGTGAGCCGCATTTTCTGCGGTCTGGAGCAGCGGCTGAAATGAGGATCCTTCTGCTGCGCCACGGCATCACCGAGGCAAACGAAAAGCACCTCTACTGCGGCAGCACCGATCTGCCGCTCTCTCCGGCGGGCCGCGCCGCGCTTCGGCGGCAGGAAATGCCCGCGCCGGGCACACGGTTTATTACGAGCGGCATGCGCCGCTGCAATGAAACGCTGGAAGCACTCTTCGGCACCGTGCCTTATGAGATCGAGCCGGACTTCCGCGAGATCGACTTCGGCGATTTTGAAATGAAAAGCTATGAAATGCTGAAGGATGATCCCGCTTATCAGGCGTGGCTCACCGGCGATAACGAGAAGAACGTCCCGCCGAACGGCGAGAGCGGGGAGCATATGACAAGGCGCGCTCTTGCCGCCTTCGCGCGTGTGCAGGAAGCCGGGCGCGACGCCGTGATCGTGACGCACGGCGGCGTGATCGCGGCGATCATGGCGCACCTTTTCCCCGAGGGGAAAAACCGCTACGAGTGGCAAAGTCCGAACGGCGGAGGGTATGTGATCGAAGACGGGGAATATGCGCCGTTTTCTCCGCGATGACCGGCAAAAAGTCGTTGAAAGAGCGGCCTTTTGCCTGTATAATAAAATCGTTATGAACGTTTATGTGCTGGACATTGCGCCGCTGCGCGGCCGCGAGCGGGAAGCGCTCGCACTGCTGCCGGAAGAGCGCCGGGAAAAGGCGCTGCGCATCCGGAGAGAGGACGCGCGTCTGCGGAGCATCGGCGCTTCGCTGCTGCTTCGCGCCGCGGGGCTCGAACCGCCGTTTGCCTGCGGCGAACACGGAAAGCCGTATATCCCCGGCGGGCCGCATTTCTCGCTCACGCACAGCGGCACGCTCGCCGCGCTTGCCGTGAGCGACACTCCGGTAGGGCTGGACATTGAGAAGATCGCCCCTGTGCGCCGCGCCGCGGCGCGCGCTCTCACGATCGAGGAGCGGAAATATATGGAAGCCGATCCGGAACGGCGGTTTGCCTATCTCTGGACACGCAAGGAGGCCGTGCTCAAATGCACCGGCGCGGGACTCTCGCAGCCGATGAACGCCTTCTCTGTGCTGGGGGATACGGCGTCGCCCGAGGGCGCACTACTCTCGCTTTACACCGTGGAATACGGAAACTATATGCTGTCGGCGGCTGCGGCGCGCTCGGCGGTATTTACGCCGCAGCGCGTCGATGCTCTGGAGCTTCTGTAAGGAGGATACGCTATGGAACTGAGAGAAACCGGAAAACCGGGCGCGGCAGCCGTGCTGCTCTGGCCGGATGACGGCCTGGACGCCGCCGTATTTGCCTCGGTCGTCCGCTCGTTGGAAAAATCCTGCCGCGTGCTCGTTCCCGTGTTTGTGCCGGAGGAACCGCCGGATGCGCGTGTTGCCGCGGTGGAGAGCGCTCTGCTCGCCGGGTACGACGGGCGCATCTGGGGGGCTTACGGACTGCGCGGCGGAGGAAGTGCGCTTCTCTCGCTTCTCGCGGAGGGCAAGGTGCGCGTGCGCACCTGTGTCGTGGAAGGCGTGGTGGAGGTCCCTGCGCAGGGATTGCGGGAATTTTCCGGTACGCTCTTCCACTGGAAAGGCAGCAAGGATAAGGGCGCGGGAAAATCGTGGGAGGCGCTGCACAAGGCGTTTCCGGCGCTGCGCTCGCTCACGCTGCGAAAGCTCAAGGCGGGGCAGGACGTCGTATCCATCCGGCCGGATATTATGACAAAGCGGCTTTTGAAAGCCTTCGGCAGCGCGGGCACGGTCCGTGTGAGCACGCTCGTGCCGCACAGCGCCTCGTGCGTCTGGCGGCAGCTCAACCGCCGCCCGGCGGGAAAGGCGCTCGGATGGCTCCGGACGATGCAGCCGCTCCGCCGCACCGACGAGGATCGGACGCAGATCATCGAGGGCGCGGCAAAGGGCGTCCCGCTCTGGAGCCACATGACCCGCGTGGAGCCCTGCGGGGAGTACGGCGCGGTGTGCGTCGATCAGGTGGAGATCTCCGCCGGAGCGCTTACTCCGGCTGTGATGCGCGCTGCGGAAATCTATCTGAAAGCGGTACAGAAGAGCAGAAACCGCCAAATGAGAAAAGAGTGACGGATTATAAAAAAATCGGAAACAGATGCACTGTTTCCGATTTTTTTGCGAAATTTGTTCATTTACCTATTGAATGTTCGGCTCTTGTGGATTATAATCACCAGTGTATGATAAATAACAAACACGCATAGGAGGAAATAGATAAATGGCAGAACGGGAAACCGAGGACCGTCGGGTACGGAAAACAAAAAAACAGCTTCGCGGCGCGCTTACGTCGCTGCTTCTCGAAAAGGACATCAGCCGCGTCACGGTGCGCGACGTGGCCGATCTCGCGGACGTGAACCGCGGCACATTTTACGCGCACTACAGCGACGTGTACGATCTTCTCCATCAGCTTGAGGACGATCTCCTGCGCCGTCTGGACGATGTCGGCAGCCGCCACAACGCCCGCCAGTCGGACGGGAAGACGTTCCGGTATCTGACCGATCTCTTCACGCTCGCGAGCGAGTATTCGGACATTTTCTACACGCTTTACTGCCGCAGCGGAGATTCCGAATTTCAGGACAAGATATTCAACAAGCTCAAGTACCAGTACCTTTATGAGTTCCTGTCCATCTTCGGCGGGAGCGAGTCCGAAAAGCTGGACTACTGCGCCTCGTTCATCGTGGCCGGCATGTGCACGCTCGCCAAGGTATGGATCGAAAACGGCATGCGCGAAACGCCGGAGGAAATGGCGCGTCTCGGCGGCGCGTTCGTGATGCACGGCGTCGAAATGCTCCAGTGATATGAACATCGTCCATGTTCTGGAAGCGGGCATGCTCGTCTGCTTCGGCATCTCATGGCCGTTCAATATTGCCAAGTCCATCCGCTCCCGCACCGCGAAGGGGAAGAGCGTTGCGTTCGAGCTTCTCATCATCGCAGGGTATCTCTGCGGCCTGGTCGGAAAACTCATCCTCGGCAATTTAAGCTATGTGGTGTTTTTCTACATTGCCGACATTCTCATGGTCGCAGCCGACCTCGCCCTGACGCTCCGCAACCGCCGTCTCGACCGCGAGCGCGACAAAGTATAACATGAAAAAGCGACATCGCCGCCTGCAAAACAGGCGGCGATGTTTTTCAAGAAAAGTCATCAGAGTTTACCGGCAAGCTCCTGCATACCGGCTTCGATACGGTCGAGCGCTTCCTTCAAAATGGCGTGGCTCGTGGAGTAGCAGAGACGAACGTTTCCCTCCCCGCCGGGACCAAACCATTTCACAGTACCCGGAACGAGCGCGACCTTGAAATACTCCTTGGAGTAGTCGGCAAATTGCTGACTGCTCATGCCGGTCTCGCGCACATCGAAGAAGGAGACAAAAGTTGCCTCCGGTTTCGGCGCGTGCAGAAGCGGCATGGCGTTCATGCGCTCAACGAGATAATCGCGGTTGCTTTGCAGCCGCTCCACGAAAGCGTCCACCCAGTACCAGCAGTCGGTAACGGCGGTTTTCATGGCGATCTGCGTGAGATAGTCCACGCCCGCAGCCAGATCGTAGCAGCGGTGCATCGCCGTTTCAAACGCTTCGGCGTTGAGCGTATAAAGATATCCGGCGCGAAGCCCCGGCAGCGCGAAGCCCTTGGAGAAGCCGTAGAAGGAGATCGTCTTCTTGTTCAGCTCCGGCCCAAGCGAGTTGATGCTCACAAACGGGCGCTCAGAGTAAATGATGTCAGACCAGATCTCATCGTTCATGATCCAGAGATCGTGCTCCGCAGCAACCGTGGCGATCGTGCGCAGCTCGTCTTCCGTATACAGCAACCCCAACGGGTTGTGCGGGTTGCAAAGACCAATCATGCGCGTCTTATCGGTGACATAGCTTTCGAGATCGCTGAAATCCCAGTGGCCGTTTTCGTGCTTCGGGGAGTAGTAGACGACCGTGGCTCCGGCGTAGCGTGCAGAAATGCCGAACAGCAGATCGACAGGGTCGAAGATGATGACCTCGTCGCTGGGCTTGAGCACGGAGAGTGCGATGGCGTGCATGCAGGCTGAGGCACTGTCCACCGGCTGAATGAACTCCGGTGGAACATCCTCGTTTTTGCGCGTCTTAAGACTGCCGGAGATCGCTTCGCGCAGTCCGGGCAGTGCGTCGGGGGCGTAGGGGAAATAGCCGCCCTTGATGAAGTCCGTCATAGCCTCGCGGATCTCGATAGCGGGCTTGAAGTCCGGGTCGGCGGAGGTCAGGGGGATGGTACCTTCCGGCATACCGGCCCAGCGCATTCCGAGAGCGCGTTCCTTCAGAACTTTCAGATCGACTTTATCGTCGGTAAAAAGCTCAGAGCGCAGCATAGTTTTCCTCCTTTTTGAAAAATCTGGGCGGTAATACCGCCCAGACAAGAGTGTGTACGTAAGGGTTCAGTTCTTAAAGCCTTCCTTGATCATGTGGTAGAAAACCGTAATACCGATACCGCAGCCCACGGCGATGATAAGATAATCGATAAAGCCCATTTGAATTCTCCTTTCACAAATTATGTGCTCAGGCCGCTTTGTCTTCGCCCTTCTTGTAGAAGATGGAGTTGGCGACAAACATGGTAATCGTCGAGCAGATCAGACCGAACAGGAAGTGGCTGATGCCGAGAGGAGAGCCGAGCAGCCAGTAGCCCAGCGTAGCGACCACGGCAACGACGATCGTCGTGAGCGTGCCCTTCGCGTTCATCTTTTCCTTCCAGAAGAACAGACCGCAGAAGATGGGGACGAGCGCCGCTCCGCAGGGAGCACCGATATCTTCCATGATGGACACGATGGAGGAACCAAAGTAGCCGACGATGACGCCGAGCGCAGCGACAACGATCATGCAGATACGCTGGGTGGTGAGCATGGCCTTGCCGTCGAGCGGCTTGATGCGGCCGATAACGTCACGGGAGAGCATAACGGAGGTGAGAATGGTGACGGAAGCCGCGGTACCCATAACGGCGGCGAGCAGAGCCGCGAGCAGGATGGCGCCGAGGACCGTACCGGTGTACTGGTTGATCATCGCGGGGAGAATGGAGTCGGAGGTGCCGAGATCGGCGATCAGAGCGGAACCGGCGAAACCAATGAAGCTGGCGAAGAGCAGATAGGGCATATAAACGAGCAGCGTGCCGGTGAGAGAAGCGCCGCGCGCTTCCTTGGCGTTCTTTGCGCCGCAGACACGCAGAAAGTTCTCGCTGTTGACCATACCGCTGGTGCCGAAATACAGGCCGGAGGAGATCATTGTACCCCAGCCGACCGTTTTGCCGAACTGCAGCTTGGCCGGGTCGCTCGTGCGGAGAGTTTCAACAATGTTGGAGAGACCGCCAGCCTTTACCAGAGCGACGATTGGGAGAATGATCATGACGGAGAGGACCATCAGGCCGATGTTGAGCTTGTCGGTCTTCGTGGCCGCGACCATGCCGCCGACGACGGTGTAGATGAGCATGACGACGGTCATGATGATGATCGCGGTGAGCAGGCTGAGGGAGGGGACGAACATCTGCAGGATGGTGCCGAGAGAACGGATCTGCGAGGCGACAACGGAGAACACCGAGAAGATGCTCAGCAGAGCGATCGCATTCGCACACTTGGCGCCAACGTGCTTGCGGACAAGCTCCGGAATCGTGCTGACGTTTTCTTCACGGATCTTTCCGGAGAAAACAACACTCGCGAGAATGGCACCGATGCTTACGCCAATGGCCAGATAGAAGCCGGAAACGCCGTAAGCATAGCACATGCTGGCGCAGCCGAGCGTTGAACCGGCGCCGATCCATGCCGAGGACATGGAGAATACGTTTGTCCAGTAGGGAATATTGCGGTTGGCAACGGCGAATTCATCCGCCGTTTTTACATTTCGTCCCGCGAGGAAACCGATAACAAGGATCGCTGCGATATAAAGGATCGCGATAATTACTTTGGCCATGCTATTTACTCCTTCACTCTCTTTTTTGGTGTTTTTCGGGCAAACAGAAGAATCAGAAACAGAACCAAAACGCCAATGAATGCGAGAAGATAGATCTGCGAGTAACCGTATCGCGCACAGTACGAATTCCAGAGCAGCGGGCCGACCGCATAGCCGAGATCGCTGGCGGCGAGATAGGTGGCGTTTGCCGCGCCCATGCGCTCCGGCGGGGCTTCGGACAGTGCCATGGAATTGAGCACAATGCCGCTCATGCTGTGGCCGCAGCCGTACAGAACGGACAGAATGCCGAGCGAGAGCGCCGTGGGAAACAGAAGGCGCAATCCGGCGTACGCGGCTGCAAGGATCAGCGTGCCGGTGAGCAGGATCACCCGGTCGGCTTTTGCGCCGCTGATGCGCCCAATGGTGAGCCGGACCGTTACGACCGACGCGGCGGAGAGCGTGTAGAACGCGTAGGTTCCATTCGCGCCGCGCGACGCAGTATAGTAGCTCAGAAACTGCATCACGGTGATTTGCATCACAGCCAGAAAGAGCGTGCACGCCGCGCTGTAAAGAGCCGTCGGTTCATAGAGACCGCGCAGCAGCTCACCGAGACAGGCCCTGCTCAATGCGCTTTTCGGAAAGGCGTTTTCCAGAGAGCAGGAAAACGCGTGGAACGCCGCGCTTGATTACGGCTACAGCATCGTGCTTTCCGCCGTAGCGCGGGAGATCACGGCCTGCGGCTATTCTACGCAGCTCGGCGTGTTCCACGATAATATGTTCAACAAGCTGAATCTGGCGTGCAATCTTGTGGAGCCGTTCCGACCGCTGGTCGATCATGCCGTGCGGCAGATGGCGCCCGAAAAGCTGGAGCATGACGAGAAAATGCAGCTGGTGCAGATATTGAACCGCCAGATCCTGATCGACGGCAGCCGCCAGTATATGCTCAACGCGATCCGTATATTCGTAAAAAGCGCTCTGGATGCAATGCGGGAGGAAAACATCTCCTCCGTTCGGTGGCCGGTGTATGAGCTACAGATTTATGCGAATGATGATCTTCTTTGACCTTCCTACCGATACGATCAAGGATCGGCGGGAGTATGCCCGCTTTCGCAAATATCTCATAAAAAGCGGCTTCGTCATGATGCAGGAGTCGGTATACTGCAAGTTGATATTGAACCAGAGCGCAGTGCGCCCGGCGGCGGACGGCATACGCAAAAACCGTCCGCCCAAGGGCCTTGTGCAGATGCTTTGCGTCACGGAAAAGCAGTATGCCGGTATGGAATATATTGTGGGCGTCGGCGAGAGCGACGTGCTCACAACAGACGAAAGGTTTGTGGAACTATGATGCTGGCGCACCCGCTCCTGCAAAGCCCGATCGAGTTCAAGGAAAACCGCGTGCCGGTTCTTATTGTGGAAAACGGACAGCTGTTTCGCCGTTTCATCGGCGATCTTCTGGCACAGGAAAACGGCGAGCCGGGAGAGTTTGCGCTTTCCGAAAACGCCGGTTTGATAGAGATCGGGAAAAACGTGCAGATGACGCTGAATCCCCTTTTTCCGGAACTGGACGGACGGCGAATTGTGACAAAAATTCAGCAGATGGCGGTGACAGCGGCGGAGGATCAGCCGGCGAAAACGGCGGAATGCCTTGCCGCATTGAATGACTACGGCGCGGCGCTTACCGCAGCCATTCCGTTCAATGTCACGTTTTCCGAAATGGAGAGCGCCGACGATGTGGTAAAAGCGCTCGCCTTCCGCGTGGATACCGAAGAGATGTCTGTCCCGGAACAGCTGCTGGAAATGATGCGGCTGCACCGAGAGTGCTTTCGGAGACGGCTTTTTGTGTTCGTGAATCTCAAGTCGTTCTTTTCCGAGGATGAAATAACGCTATTTTATCAATCGGTGTTTTATGAAAAACTGTCCGTTCTCCTGTTGGAGAGCGGACAGAAAGAGCCTGTCAGACCCTGTGAGGAGGTGCGGATCATCGATAAAGACCTTTGCGAATTTTGATTCATGTGCTATAATCGTTTTGCTGCCGCCGGATACTCTGTTGTAGTGTCGGAGTGCTGCTCCAAACCGTAGGAAAACGGCGGGTTTTCCCATTTTTCAGAACGAAATACCTGCCGTTTTGAAATTTGAGGTTTGAGAGTAGTGTAATCCCAAGTGGTAGTAAAACGTCCCATTCGATCCGAGAGATTGCAGCGGGGTTTGAGAGTAGTGTAATCCCAAGTGGTAGTAAAACGCAAACGCGCTTACAGAAACGTTTGGCTATGTTTGAGAGTAGTGTAATCCCAAGTGGTAGTAAAACTAAATAAAGGCCCCATCAGAACGCCCCCATGTTTGAGAGTAGTGTAATCCCAAGTGGTAGTAAAACTTCGGTGACATGAAATTCTGCCATTCCTTTGTTTGAGAGTAGTGTAATCCCAAGTGGTAGTAAAACTTTTCCACGCTGACGGAGGGCCTCATCTTCGTTTGAGAGTAGTGTAATCCCAAGTGGTAGTAAAACAGCACGGCGACGAGCACCGCGACCGGCAAAGTTTGAGAGTAGTGTAATCCCAAGTGGTAGTAAAACTGACGGCTGCATAAATACGTTATAGCCTCCGTTTGAGAGTAGTGTAATCCCAAGTGGTAGTAAAACTAGATAGAGCTGCGGCTGATCCACCACGGAGTTTGAGAGTAGTGTAATCCCAAGTGGTAGTAAAACCAGATACGCGCGAAGGCTTGTATCTGTAATGTTTGAGAGTAGTGTAATCCCAAGTGGTAGTAAAACAAAATCGTTGCTCTTAACGGAAGAAGCCGAGTTTGAGAGTAGTGTAATCCCAAGTGGTAGTAAAACTTTAACGTCAATTCAAACGCTACTCCATAAGTTTGAGAGTAGTGTAATCCCAAGTGGTAGTAAAACTTTGTCTTAATCTCAAGTTTCATAGCGTTTGTTTGAGAGTAGTGTAATCCCAAGTGGTAGTAAAACTGCTCGTTTGCTCTTTAAGAACGAACTCGGGTTTGAGAGTAGTGTAATCCCAAGTGGTAGTAAAACTCCGGAGGGACAACAGGTGTAACGATGCCAGTTTGAGAGTAGTGTAATCCCAAGTGGTAGTAAAACTTCTGTTTACCTCGTCCTGCACGGCCTTAAGTTTGAGAGTAGTGTAATCCCAAGTGGTAGTAAAACCGAACGCCCGGGGTAGCCGTGCCACAGACCGTTTGAGAGTAGTGTAATCCCAAGTGGTAGTAAAACCGTTTTCCAGCACGCCAAGCGAACGGACAGGTTTGAGAGTAGTGTAATCCCAAGTGGTAGTAAAACATTTCTGCCGCCATTCGCGGTCATTCTGTTGTTTGAGAGAAGTGTAATCCCAAGTGGTAGTAAAACTTGCACGGTGAGCGGTCTTCTAAGAACGCTGTTTGAGAGTAGTGTAATCCCAAGTGGTAGTAAACCGCCGACTTTGGGGGATGGACTACCGCCAAGTTTGAGAGTAGTGTAATCCTAAGTGGTAGTAAGTTCGTCAGCTGGCGAGTCGTACAAGGAAGAAGGTTTGAGAGTAAGGTAAACGTTTGATTGCGCCCCAAATGCCGTTTGAGAGTTGTATGATCTCAAGTGACAGTAAGACGCGCCGCCAGCCATCAGCTGCTTGTTTGAGAGTAGTGTAGTCTAAAAAACTTCCGCAAGCCGTGCGGGACGGATGCCGTTCGTTCCGCGCGTTCTCCTTTTTACAATCATTTTACGAAACTGCGGTAACGGATTTTACCGTGCGGCGGTATGCTTACGTCGTACCGAAGGGTTAATGATTTGAAAAAAGGAGAATCTATTATGAAAGCAAAGAAAATTTTCACGCTGGCAATGGCCGCCGTACTGACGCTCGCGCTGCTCGCGGGCTGCGGCGCTGCTGCCATATTTTTCTTTAATAAAGTCTGTTCTCGCCTTATCATCCTCATTCAGAAGAT
>OHBJ01002458.1_pt1 | contig 12468 bp, 10 predicted proteins | sample 1577241 | NCBI WGS metagenome assembly OHBJ01 (sample SAMEA3541594, study PRJEB24748) | human gut metagenome | biome: human gut; feature: human-associated habitat; material: faeces | place: China | collected 2012
AATATCTCAGACATATTTTTTGCCATATATACACATGCTGATTTTCAAGTGCTTGGCCGCTGACCGTTTTTGTCTGCAAACTCCTCTGTCCGTGCACCGTCGGCTTTCGGTATTGCTTGTTTTATTGCATACAATAACCGTGTGTTTAGCGTCTCCGTATCGTTATCGGAATATCTCCGATATGGTTTTCGGGCGAGCGTTGCGGGGGCTCCGCAGCATTCATTCGTGCTGCGTTTCGTGTGCCGGCATGTATGGTCTAAGGCGGAAAAGGAGGATTTTATCATATTAAAAGCGTGGCTTTTGCGTGAAATAACTTATATTTGCCGTGTTTTACTTGCGCTGGAAGCCCGTGATGGGCAGGGTGCGGTGAAACGGATATACATAAAGGCGTAACTGTGCGCTTTGGCTTTGACGGTCTGAGAACTTCGCAACTTCGATAGATATGTCAAAAACAAAGCAACGGGGACGCCCTGTGGGATGTATTTTATATATCCTTGTCGGTTGTGGCGGTAGTGTCATGACGGGGAGGGGAATTGTATAGTTACATCATCGTGGGGCTTTCAGCGTTGCTCGTTTCGACATATCGGGCATGCGAAGGCCTTCAGACCGTGGAACGAGCAACAGAATCGGCTCCACGTTTTTTATGGGTATCTGCGGGGACATTGTTATAAATAGCCAAAAGGAGCCGTTGGCTAAAGATAATAATGTATGAAAAAGATTCATCTATTTTTTTTCTTGAAACTGCTGTTGCCGGCGTTTTTCCTGTTTCATGTCTTTTCTGTTGTTCGGGCAGACAACCGGCAGTTTTATTATGATGTCAGGGGAGACGGCACGATTGCTTATTTCAGCAATTTTACCGGTTATTCAGATGTCTTTTACAACTGGTTCAACTTTAATAACGACCGCTATGTCGATGCTTATATGATTTATGGCGTTTGGCAGGGCAACAGTTCGTATGCGTTTGACAACGGCAACTGGACTAACATGTACGTGGGACATTACGGTACCCCGAATCTCCAGGCCATAGACTTCAATAATGACGGCAGGGCGGATCTCAAGACCAATTGGCCCAACGATCCGGAGGAGGTCATGGTGTATGTGCGCGGGCAATGGTTCCCGACACTAATGCCGCAGATTTCTCCCGAGGCTTACAGGGGCGAGCAGGAGAAACTGTCTCTCTATTCGTCGGCCGGAATGGGAAGCGCAGTTAGTTTCGTTTATGGCAACGACGGCGCGGCTATGCGAGTTTCCGGTACGCAGGCCATCGACATCAACGGTGACGGTTACACCGACTTTGTGGATGCCGTTTCCGGAACTTTCTATCAGAATGTCGGCGACGGGCGTTTTGTTCTTAATAAAGGAGGCGGGCGGTTCACGTTCCGCGATTTCAACGGCGACGGAGTGACCGATTATGTGCTCTTCGATAGCGATAAAAAGAGGACATCTCTTTTCCTTTCCCAGACCGATGGCACATGGAAAGAACAACTCCTGGTTTCGAATCTCTATATCGACCCTGAAGTTTTTTGCTATGATTACGACAAGGACGGCGATGTGGATATTCTTCTCACACTCAGCTATTATGTGCACTTTGGCACGAATAGCGGCAATAAATACACGCACGACAACGGCGGTTCGTTCTTGCTGTTGCTGGAAAACAAAGGCGGCGGTTCGTTCATACAGCACGAATTTTCGCTCGACGGTGTGCTGTACTTCCGCCAATGTGTCGACCTCGACGGCGACGGCTGCTATGAAATCGTGGCTCAGAAACAGAATGGCGATAAATACCAGGAATCCGACCTTGTGTATTATAAACTGAAGGACATGAACGTAGACGATACGCCGGTTTTGTTGAAAAAAGAAGCCGGAGATCTGAATTTCCGGCACGAGCTCGATTATATAGTCAAATATAACTGTCTGCTTGCCGATTTGGACCATAGCGGATACGTACGTGTGCTGCATAATGGCTCGGTGTGCGAAAATCTTATTCCGAATGCCCGTCCGAATACCCGTCCTGCCTCGCCGGGCAAGCCTCGCTATGTTTACGACGCGGTAAAAGGAACGCTTCGCGTAGAATGGGATGAAGGCTCGGACGCCGAATGCTCGTCGGCCGACCTTACCTATGCCCTGCGTATCGGCTCTGATTCAGAAGAAAGCGATATGTTTTTTGCACATGCCTTGCCCGACGGGCGGCGCAGGAATCTGGAGGAAGGAAATTGCGGCTTTTCGCGTTTGCGCACTCTGAATGTTTCGTCGTGGCCGGCCGGAACATATTACATTTCGGTGCAGAGCGTCGACCCTGGCTGCCTGGGGTCGGAGTTCAGTCCATATGCGGTTTTCGAGAAAAAAGAACCTGCTGCCGATTTTCTCCTGTCGCGTTCTAAGTTTTTCAGCATAGGTGACACCTGCAAGGTCGTTCTGCTTGGCGATGTAGAGGAAGGATGTACTTACGAATGGAACTGGGACGGCGCAACGGTGCTTTCCAGCTCGGCCGACGGTAGCGAATACGAAATCAAGTTCACTGCTGGCGGCGAAAAGCATATTTCGCTGAAAACAACGGCGCCCTCGGGAGCTTTTACCCGAGTGGAGCATTCGCTGGACGTAACAGGAGGAAATGTAAAGAATCATGATTTCGGAGAATCTTCGATTAGTAGGGTTCTGGCGGCCGTCGATATAGACGAGGACGGAAATGCGGAACTTCTTTTGGAAAACAACAATAACTACCGCTTTTATGAGGGAGATGAGCACGCACGATACACAACGGTAAAGAAAATCTGGAACAGCAGCCTACCTTCTGTTTCTTGGTTTAACTCGCTTGTTGCCGATGTGAACCGAGACGGAAAGGCCGACGTATTGAATTATAATTTTAATCAGCCTTATTTGTTGGCTAACGAAGGAAACGGACAGATGACGTTGAGAGAACTGAATGTCGATGCTTTTGATGCGGATTTCTATGACTCCCGAAATTACGGTTGGCGGGACTATAACAATGACGGCTTGCTGGAACCTTACGGTTACAGGAATCTTGGAGACTACATAGCCTTTGAAGATTTGAAAAACAAGTTTGCCGCTATGACAAATGCGCTTATACCTGTCGATTACGACAAGGACGGACTTATTGATTTCGTGGGAATAGATTCCTATGAAACCGAAACGAGAAACGTTGTGCTTTTCCGCAATAACGGCGACTTTTCTTTTACGTCCGAGAAATTGGAATGGATAGACTGGGACGGCACTACTTTCGGAACGATAGAGGATTTTGACGGTGACGGTCTGTGGGATTTTATCGGATCTGATTATGATTCGTGGGCAGGCTTTACACGCTATTCCGAAGATATCCGCATTCAATGGGGAGACGGTAAAACCTCGGTTATTCCTGCTGAAAACGGAGTGGTTTTCGGCGAATTATATAAAATAGCGGATGTCGACAACAACGGATGTCTGGATTTGATATTTGGAACTAACAGTTCTTTCCAAAGTGTTGTGGTTTATTTTCATAAAGACCGAAGCTATGAAATAGGGACAACCGAGCTTATCGATATCAATGCAGGTGTGGACTTTCTGCTTACCGACGGGCGACGGGCGGTAGGGCAAGCCGTATTTTCCGAGGTTGCCAATTGTAAGCCTGCCGCTCCGGAGCAGATCCGTGCTTCGCAGGACGAAAAATTCGTGACAATAGAATGGAATCATTCGGCCGACGCGGAAACTCCGGCTGCTTTAATGCGATATAATATCAGCGTCCGCCGCAAAGGTGTCACGGGCGACGGGGCTTACATATTCTCCCCGCTGAATTCTACTAAAAACGGAGTGCATGTGCCTTCCTCCGCTTCTCTGCTTGAGTGGTCGGTCGTAAATACTATGGGCGTGATGTCCTCGCCTTGTCCTTTGATTGCGGGCAACAGGTTCCGCATTCCGGTGCAGAACATTCCTGCGGGCGAGTATGAAGTGCAGGTTCAGGGTGTAGACAGCTACATGCAGGAATCCGACTTCTCCGAAGTGTACAATCTTACGGTGGTCGAGACATCCATGATAGAAATGCCCGCATCGACAGGCGTTGGTTGCGAGGTGCAGGTCAAGATAACTGATAACAGCGGGCAGTTGGTAGGTTTCGGTTCCGACGCTGCTGTCAAGGATAACGCCGACGGCAGTTATTCCGTCATATGGAATAGCGAAGGGTTGAAGACTGTGAGCGTCGGCTCTTCGGCAAGTCAGGATATTTATGTATATCCTGTTCCGCAGGGAGCTTTCTCTCTGCCCGAAACGGTTCTGCAGGATGCAAGGGTGGCTTTCGAGGGAGAGAATATGGAGCGAAGTGCATGGACCTACTCGTTGGACGGTGCCAGCCCCTGCGATGTAAAAGACGCATCCTCGCTTGTCAAGGTCGAAGTCCTGGACAACAGCCATGCGGTCGTTACTTTCGGCAAGGCAGGGCGTTACGAACTGTTTCATTCGGTGGCCGATGATTTCAACATGAAAACTTATTCCGTCCAGACCACGATTGACGCTTCGAACAACCGTCCTGCGATAACGATAGTGGATATAGAGCCGGAGTCGGGTAGGTATCGCCTTAACTGGAGTGCTGGTAATCTGCCCGAGGGTACGCAGAACATACTTGTGTACAAGGAAACTTCCCGCTATGATGAATACGAACTGCTGGCCACTCTGCCTGTATCGGAAACGTCTTACGTGGACAGTGCATCCATGCCCGACTGTTCGGCTTCGCGTTACCGACTGGTGTGCTCGTTGCCCTACGGAGAGACTGCGCCGAGTGTGGAACATCAGCCTGTTCATGTGATGATAAACAAAGGATTGGGCAATACATGGAATCTCGTGTGGACACGCTACGAAGGTCGCGATATAGCAAGCTACCGCATACTTGGCGGAGTGTCGTCTGACGACCTGCACACCATTGCCGAGGTTTCAGGACATCAGATATCGTACAGCGACCTTGACGCAGCGTCCGATATGGCATATTATGCGGTCGAGATGATTCCCGCCTCTGTGCAGGCAGTGAAAAAAGCCGCCAGGGCGACCGACGCAACAGTTTGTCGGTCGAACGTCGTTTCGGTAGCCGATGCCTTTTCGCCTATATTGGCTAAACAGATTACCGTGCTGAGCGATAAGGAAAACATGACAATCGACGGCAGCGCCGGCGAAACGTCTATACAGCTCATGGCTAATATCTACCCGTTGAACGCCACTGTGCAGCGCCTCAATTGGCAGGTGGTCGACGGCAACGACATAGCTGTCGTAGGAACGAGCGGCCTGCTCACGGCTTTCGGCGACGGCACTGTTACTGTGCGGGCATGTGCCGTGGACGGCTCGGGAGTGTTCGGCGAGGTGCAGGTACGCACGAGCGGCCTTGTGTCTGTAAAACAAATAGAACGGGAGAATGACGGAACCGAATTGAAGGCCTCGTTCTCCGAAGGGCGGCTTACCATTCTTGGATTGCCGGCCGACGAGGAAGCCATGCTGTATGTTTACAATACCGACGGCTGCCTAATGGCGGCGGGCAAGGGATACGGCTCTCCCGCAACTATGGAATGCGGAAATCTTGCGGCCGGCGTATATATTTGCAGGGCCGTAACTAAGACTTGCAAAGGAACGGTGCGCTTCTTGAAGCCCTGACCCGCAGGTGTTGGAAAAGAATATCGACAAATCCTCTGCCGGAAATGTTTCCGGCAGAGGATTTGTCGTATGCGGGCAGAAGTTTTTGCCGGAATTTTTTTCGCGCTTTCTCCGCGAATCATGCGCAATGCCGCAAATGCTGCCTTTTCCGCGTTTTGTTTCTGCGTCTTCCGCATGTTGGAAACGTGGCCCTGCAAAAAAACGGCAGGGGAGGGTTTCATAAAAAATATGCCTCCTGCGAAAAAAAATATTTTTTTTACGTGGTAAAAAACTTCCCGCAGTAAATTGAAAATACAAGGGAGATAATCGAAAATATGTCTGAGATAATTCAAAATATCTCAGACATATTTTTTGCTACATATACACCTGCTGATTTTCAATTGCTTGGCAGGTGACCGTTTTTGTCTGCAAAATCCTACGGCCAGGCAGCACGGATTTCATGCGGGGGATGCCTGTGCGCGGGTGCCGTTACAGGCTATCTGTAAATGAGCGTCGTGAGCCGTTCGGGCGCGAACAAGTCGGCCGCTACGCTTTGCAGCTGTTCAGATGTTAGTGCGTCGATTCGCCGGCACTGTTCCTCTATGTCGCGGTGGCGGTCGTATTGCGAATAAACCTTACCCATGCTCAGCGCATAGCTTTCCAGGCGGTCGCGCGAGATTTTCAACTGTCCTTTTATCTGGCGTTTGGCGGTTCGCAGGCGGGTTTCGGTGAGCGGCGTCTCGACCAGTCTGTTCAGTTCCTTAGATATGATTTTCCGGCAGCGGTATACGTCTTTTGCGTCGCAACCGAAGTATATGCCCCAAAGGCCCGTGTCGGTGTATGACACGCTGAAACTGTCTACGGTGTATACCAGGCCGTTCTTTTCGCGCAGGGCTATGTTGAGGCGTGAGTTCATGCTCGGCCCGCCGAGTATGTTGTTGAGCAGGAAGAGCGGAGTGCGTCGCTCGTCGTTCGCGCTCAGTCCGCGCGTTCCTATGAGCACGTGCGCCTGGTGGGTGTCTTTCTTTACAATCCGCTCGGCCGGAACATATTCGGGCAACGGCTCTGCCGTTATCTCGGCCGGCAGCGGCGAGAGGTCGGACGTTGCTTTTTCCAGCATGCAGACGGCCCGTTTGAAGTCGATGTTGCCGTACAGGAAGAACGTTGCGTTCGACGGGCGGTAGCACCTGCCTGTAAAAGCGAGGGCGTCGGCTGTGGTGAATGTGCGCAGCCGCTCGGCTTTGCCGAGAATGTTGCGTCCTAAGGCGTGGCCGTTGAAAATCATCTCCTCGAACTCGTCGAAAATCAGTTCGGCCGGCGAGTCCTTGTAGCTTTGTATCTCGTCTATAATAACCTCCACCTCTTTTTCGATTTCGTTCTGCGGATATGTGCTGTGGAAAACCATGTCGGTGAGCACGTCGATTGCGCGGCGCAGCTCCTCGCGCGGCAGAGCGGTGTAGAATACCGTCTCTTCCTTGCTTGTGTATGCGTTCAGGTCGCCTCCCACGCTTTCGAGGGCGTTGCTCACGTGCCACGAGTTGCGGTGCTCGGTTCCTTTGAACGACATGTGTTCTATGAAGTGTGCCATTCCTTCTCTGTCGGCCGGTTCGTGGCGCGTTCCGGCGTTTACCACGTATCCGCAGTAAACTACGTCGGTGGTTGAGGGCTCGTAAATTATTTTCAGCCCGTTGGAGAGCTTTCTTGTTTCGTAAGTTTTCATTTCGCCGCAAAATTACTACAAAAAACATTCGTTGCGCGGGAGCGTTGTCAAAAAAGCGCGTGCGGCGATACGCAACACGGGAAAAATCATTATATTTGGTCTTTGAATAACGTAAAAGCAAAGCAAAATGAAAAAGGAAATATCTACCGAGAACGCCCCTAAGGCTATCGGCCCCTACAGCCAGGGAATAAAAGCGGGGAACTTCGTGTTCGTTTCGGGGCAGTTGCCCGTCGATCCGCAAACGGGAAAGTTTCCCGACAAAGATATCGCCGTGCTCACGCGCCGCTCGCTCGACAACATAAGCGCTGTGCTGTATGAGGCAGGCATGACTATGCGAGATGTTGTGAAGACAACGGTTTTTCTTGCCGACATGGATGATTTCAAGGTCGTTAACGAAGTTTATGCGGGCTATTTCGACGATGTGCCGCCCGCACGTTCGGCCGTCGCTGTGGCAAGGCTTCCTAAGGGAGCGCGCATAGAGATAGAGGCGATAGCCTATAAGGAATGACGATGAAGCGGATAGGCGTTTTCTGTTCCTCGCGCGGTGAAATACGCAATGAGTATATCGAGGCGGCAAGGCAGCTTGGGCGCGAGATAGGGCGCCGCGGCGCCGCTATGGTCTACGGCGGGTCGGCGTGCGGCCTTATGGACGTGGCGGCGAACGCCGTGCACGAAGCCGGCGGGCAGACGATAGGCGCGATTCCCCGACTGCTCATGGAAAGAAATCTTGCGGCCGATCCCGACGTGGCGTTCTATTGCGAGAACCTCGACGACCGCAAAAGTACAATGGTGCGCGAGGCCGACGTGTTCGTGGCGCTGCCCGGCGGAATAGGAACTCTCGACGAAATATTCACGGTGGTCGCGGCAAACACGATTGGTTATCACGGAAAGAAAGTCATATTATATAATGTGTGCGGCTTCTGGAATCCTTTGCTCGACATGCTGGCCAAGATAAAGGACGAGAATATGATAGGGTCTCGTACAGACCGCGCTTTAGAGGTGGCCGATACTCCGGAAGAGCTGTTCGTGAAAATCTTCGGGGAATAGAATCAGAATTTTTTTCAAAAAAATATCGCGGCAACTGTAACTTTTTGCCGCGATAACCGTCTTTTAAGTATAAGAACGATGAAAAAGCTCAGTTTTCGCGACGATGTTCTGCCGTTGAAGAATAAAATTTTCCGGTTGGCTCTTCGTGTTACGCTGAACAGGGCAGAGGCCGAAGACATCGTTCAGGATGTATTGATTCGTGTGTGGAACCGGCGCGACGAGCTCGGAGATGTGGAGTCGATAGAGGCGTACAGCCTCACGATTTGCAGGAATCTCGCCCTCGACCGCGCGGAGAAGAAGGAAAATTCCAATATAGCTCTCGACGAAGTGCCCCAGCCGCTCTCGGCCGACGCGCTTCCCGACCAGCAGCTCATACAAAGAGAGCGTCTGCAAATGGTTGAGAGACTTTTCAACACACTTCCGCCACCGCAGCGCATGGTAATGCAACTGCGCGACGTAGAAGGAAAATCCTACAAGGAGATTGCGGAAATAACAGGTCAGAGCGAGGAGCAGGTAAAGGTGAATCTTTTCAGGGCACGCAGGAGCATACGGTTACAAATAGAGAAAATCGAAGCATATGGACTATAAATATATAGAAAAACTTCTGGAACGTTTCTGGAAATGCGAGACGTCGCTGGAGGAAGAAAGCGTTCTTCGCGCCTTTTTCCGTCAGAAAGACATCCCGCAGAGCTTGGAGCCGTACAGAAGTCTGTTTGCTTACGAAGACCAGGCCTCGGAAATAAAACTCGGTGCCGATTTCGACGATAAAGTCCTCAAACTGGTGGAACAGCCGTCGGTCAGCGCGCGCCGCATACCGTTCACGATTCGCCTGCGCCCGCTGTTCAAGGCTGCGGCAGCGGTTGCAATCGTGCTTACGTTGGGCAATGCCGCCCAGCGCTCGTTCAGAAACGCGAGTTGCTCGACGCCCGATTACAATTATTCCACTTATGAAGATACTTACGAGGATCCTCAGGTGGCGTATGACGAAGTTTCCGCGGCTTTCCGCAATATGTCCGACGGGTTGCGTGAGAAGCACAAATGCGATTCCCTCGGCATTTCGGTAAAGGAAAAGAGAGTTCAATGAACAGACTGTTGATATTTCTGCTTGTGTGCCTTGCGGCGCCTTGCTGCATGCTTGCGCAGACCACCCAGGACTTCGCGGCGCGGTTCATGAAGGAGAACGCCGGAAACAAAGAGTATAAATGCGTGACGGTGGGCCCTAAAATGCTTGAGGAGTTGCTTAAACTCAAGTGCGAAGAGGAGGACGGGAAAAAGTTCAAGGAGATTATTTCGAACGTAAAGAGCGTGAGAATAATTACGTCCGAGTCGGAGGCAGAGAAATGCCGTAAGGCTGCGCTGGAGCTGCTCGAAAAGAACAGCAAGCGCTATTCTCTTTACAAAAGCAAGGATTCTGCGGCCGACTATGGCGATTGCATGTGGGTGCGCAGGCGTTCAAAGCAGATAGTTGAGTTCATTTATATCGAGCCGGCCGGAGACAGGGAGTTCATGATACTGAACGTCACGGGGCTTATGGCCGACGGTTTCATAGATGAGCTTATAGGAATATAAATGTGATACTAATTTTTTCATTTACAAAAATATGTTTTCGTTGTGAAACGACATTATATTGCTCTATTAAACGATAAAAAAACTGAAGCTGTGAAGTTTCAATTCTCTCATTAAAATCCGATGGATTTTCCACGATAAATAATGGGGGCTTCCTAAGGAGGCTCCCATTTGTCGTATTATAATTCTTCTGTTCGGGGAACAGTGAGAATTCGGCCTGGCGGGAATTGTGTACAGAGGTATTCTTATAGAAAAAATCTGTTTTCCGTGAAATCCGCGGTGTCTTGCCGCAGGAGTTTACAGACAAAAACGGTCACCTTTCAAGTACTTGAAAATCAGCAGGTGTATATATAGCAAAAAATATGTCTGAGATATTTTAAAATATCTCAGACATATTTTCGATTATCTCCTTTGTATTTTGAATTATCTGCGGGACGTTTTTTCAATGTGCAAAAAAAATAATTTTTTTTGCATGGTCCGGTCGCAGCATGAGACTTATCCGGTTTGTTTTTCGCGAAGCTGAGGAAATTCAGAACGGCGGGCGGAGAGAAAGTGTTGATTTTTTTTAATGGAATATATGCTCTTCTTCTGCTGTTCTGCCTTGTTTTTATATTAAAAGGATACTTTTGCAACGTGATAAAGCTGATAGATTACGATTATTCGCTTTCGACGGATATCTTTTCCGTCGATTTATGCGAAGGAACGCACGCCGGATTTTTCATGCGGCAGACGGCGGGGCGGGCAACCATTGTTTGTCCGCCGTCAACCGATTTCCGCAGCCGCGCGCGGCAGCTTATGCTCGGCCGCGCTATTGTCGAGGCCATGCGCAAGGAGGTGAAAAGGGTGGTGGTGCCCCGTTTGCAGATGTTTTCGGAACAGACGGGCATGACGTACCGCCGTTCGTTCGTGAGGCAGAGCCATACCAACTGGGGCAGCTGTTCTTCGAACGGAAACATCAATCTTTCGGTGTTTCTTATGGCCCTGCCCTCGCGCTATATCGATTATGTTCTGTTTCATGAGCTTTGTCACCGGCGCGAGATGAACCACAGTCCTAAGTTTTGGGCGCTTCTCGATTCTTTCACTGGCGGCGAGGCCAAGCGCCTGCGCAAGGAGATGAACGATTACGCGCGCGGCATAGCCCCTTTGCTTATTCCTTTGGTCGAGGCCACGCGATAAAACAATAATGCGGGTATGAATTACCCGCATTATTGTTTTATTTTTTGAAGTTCTTGGGTTTTCGTTCCGTTATGCCGATAATCATTTCCTGCAGCGCCTTGTTCTGCTCGTCGGTAGTGATGAGATATCGGTGCTTTCCTTCGGCCGACGGCCGGAAACGGGTTATTCCCTTGTTGTCTACCTCGACCGTTCCCCGCTCGCTAATGCCGAACATCTCGGGGTGTAAGAGATAAACCACGGAAAGGATGTCCCACATGTACTGGTTGTGGGGATTGGGATTGTATGTGTTGTAAGCCTTGACGAGCGGGTGGTTCTTGGCCCATGTAAGCCGTGAGTTCAGTATGTCGGACGGATAGATAACCTTTATTCCTACTTCGAAAGGATTCTGTACTATTTCGCCGGGCCATTCGGCCATGACTTTCCGCATGGGTTCCAGGTCGCATATCACGTTGTATTCGGGATGTGAGGAGTTCTCGTTGTCGCCCATCATGGTGGACAGCAGTCTCACTTTTTTAGCCACAAGCTCACGCCCTGTAAGTTTGGAATATTTGTCGGGTTTGCTGTCGAGCAGCAGTGCAAGGTTGGTGCCGAATCCAACCGAGACAATTACGACAGAGTTGTCGGGCTGTTTGCTCAGCGTTTTGCGGTACCATTCCACACTGTTCGTAAAGTCTTTTTCTTTCTTGCTGCGTTTGTATACAGGTTTGCCGTCGCTGCCGGTTTGTTTCACAACCGCATCGGCATATCCGTTGCCGTCCTGCGGGCGTGCCACCGGCGTCGGGCTTTTTGCTATAGGAACACGCGGATAACCGTACCATGTCAGCATGACGTCGACAAAAGGACAGATGTTGTCGCCCGCCTTGTGTGTGCTCACGCCCAACAGATCTATTTTCCCCTCGTCCATGTATTTGCATATCACGTCGAGGGCTATGGCGTCGTCAATGTCGTTTCCCATGTCGGTTTCGTAAATCACGCGCAGCTTCTGCGAGTGTACGGTCTGCAGGGCAGCGAAAACGCAGAGTAACAGAAAGAATGCTTTTTTCATTGTTCGATGAGTTTAGTGAAAACATACAAATTTATGAAAATATATGCAGATTCCGGCTTTGGGTGGAGAATTTTCCGTATGTATTATATTCCGCATATTCAAGGGAATATGGAAAGGCAGGTATGGAATGTTTTGATGCAGGTGGGGTGAGAGTGGAGCCGCCTTGTAGAAAATCGACGGCGTCGGTTTTTTATATAAAATCTGCTTCCTGTGAAAAAAAATATTTTTTTTGCGCGTTTAAAAACTCCCCGCAGTAAATTTAAAATACAAGGGAGATAATCGAAAATATGTCTGAGATAATTTAAAATAT
>OHBJ01002463.1_pt1 | contig 12453 bp, 9 predicted proteins | sample 1577241 | NCBI WGS metagenome assembly OHBJ01 (sample SAMEA3541594, study PRJEB24748) | human gut metagenome | biome: human gut; feature: human-associated habitat; material: faeces | place: China | collected 2012
GTCCAGATGGTGGCCCAGCGCCACCTTGTTGCAGCCCAGTTCCTGCGCTGCCGTGCGTGTTTACAACGGCCTTTCTCCTGCGTGAAACGGCGATCGCGCACCGGGCGTGGTTTATGCCCGCCGTCGCCGCCGCCGTGATGGGCGCTACCGGCGCTCTGAACGCCTTTGATAAGCTTTTGCAGCTCTCCGTAGCGGTCGATCTCGCTACCGAGGTTGTGCTCACGGGGCTTTCGGCGTATCTCTTCCATATGGCGCTCACCGCCGAGCGGCTGCGGCTGGAGCGGGAGGAGCTGCGGCGGGAAGCGGGCGGCGTGCTGATCCTCTGCTGTGCGCTGATGGCGCTCGCGCGCGTCACGATCATGGACGTTCTCTGTCTTGGCCGTGTGGCGGCAGTGCTGTGCGTTATGGTCTCCTCGTTCGGCGCGGGCGCGGCGGAGGGCGCGCTCATCGGCGTCATCACCGGGCTGTCGATGGATCTCGCGTCCCCCGCAACGCCGATCTTCACGATCTGCTACGGCTTCGCGGGACTGATGTCGGGCGTTCTTAAGCGGCAGGGACGGCTCGTGTTTCTGCTGGTCTTCCTCGCATCAAACACGCTCGCCGTGTTCTGGAACTGGGAGGCGAACCCCTGCCTCCCGGCACTGTACGAGGCATTCTGCGCTTCCGTGATCTTCTTTGTGCTTCCGGCCAAGACGATGACGTTCATCGTCTCCATGGTGCAGCGTCCCGCTCTCGGCGAGGGCGAGAGCGGCATGCGCCGGTACACCGCCGCTCGGACGCGCGCTCTTGCGGATGCGTTCCGCGAACTGTACGAAACGGTGCGCCGCAGCGCAGAGAGCAAGGAAAATGACGCCGACATTGCCACCGTGTACGACCGCGCCGCGGAGGAGGTATGCGTCCGCTGCCCGCGAAAGGAAAAGTGCTGGCAGGAAAACTACATGGACACGCTCACGCTCCTGAACGACGCCACCGCTGCCATGCGCCGCCGGGGGCATCTGGAGCTCGCCGATCTTCCGACGAGCTTTCGGGAGCAGTGCAAAAGCTCTGCGCCATTCACCGCAGCGGTCAATTCCGAGCTCCGTGCGCTCATCTACCGGCGGCAGCTCCGCTCGCGGCTGCGGGAGAACCGCATGGCGGCTTACGGACAGTACCGGTATCTCGCCGGGGTGCTCGACGCGATCAGCGAGGATCTGCGCTGCGCGAACGGCTCGGACACGATCGCCGAGCGGCGTCTTGTGCGGTATCTCAACTCGCTCGATATCGACGCGGAGGTATCCGTCTTCCGCGACCCGACGGGGCGGCTCCGCGCCGTGATCGAGAGTGCGAGACTTCCGATCCTCTTTCGGGAAGCGGACTATATGCAGGAGGTATCCGATGCGCTGGGCGTCCGCATGTGCCGCCCGGCGTCGTTCAACCAGAACGATACGCGCCTTGTTCTGCTGGAGGCCGAACCGCTCGCCGTGTCGGTCGGCGTGGCGGCGGTGAAGAAGGAGGGAGAACCGGTTTCCGGCGACCGGGGGACGTATTTCAAAACCGAGCAGGGCGTGCTGTGTGTGCTGCTCTCGGATGGTATGGGCAGCGGCGAGCAGGCGGCAAAGGAATCCATCTCGGCGGTGCGTATTTTAGAGCGCTTCCTCCGCTCCGGTGTAGAACCCGCCACGGCGATGAAAATACTGAACTCCGTTATGCTTTTAAAAAGCAGCGAGAGCTGGGGCTATGCCGCCATTGACCTCATGTGCATCGACCTCTTCACCGGTCAGGCAGGGTTTTATAAATACGGCGCCGCGCCTTCGTACATCCGCAGCGGCCGCAATGTCCGCCGCGTCAAGGGTATGACGATGGCGGCGGGCGTGCTCGCGGGAGAGGGCGAGCCGCCGGACGTCGTGCGGCTGCACATCCGGCCCGGCGCGCTCGCTGTTATCGCAAGCGACGGCGTTGTGACGCGGGAGGATGATACGTGGCTGCGGCGTATTCTGCTCGACGACGACGGCACGGATATGCGTGCTCTGGCCCGCAGCGTCGTCCACGAGGCGGGCGAGCGCTACGGCTACAAGGATGACATGACCGTCCTTGCCATCCGGCTGGAGGAGCGCAAATGAGCGGAAGAGAGCGTCTGCGGCGCGGCTGGCTGCGGTTTGGAAAAGTGGGCCATAAACCGAATAAGGATGGCAAAAACCGGTTATGCTTGGAGAAGAACCGCTGCCGGGAGGAGGAAGAGTTCCCCGTGGTCAAAGGAATCTCCAAAAGAGTCATCGTCGTAAAATCGCCGGACCCGAAAATATTCGAGCAGGCCATATTCATCATCCGCGAGGATTTTGCCGGTCAGTCCGGCGTGAGCGAAAAGGACGTGCTGCGCGAAGCGCGCGCCGCGGCGAACAGCTATCTCGGCGGCGGAAAACGAACGACCGGCAAGCTCTTTGCCCGGCTGCGTGCGCCGCTCTATGCCGCGGCGGGCGCCATCGCCGGGGTCATCGCGTGGTTTGCCCTGCATCTGGCGCATCTCTGAAAAATCGGAGCCGGTCGCTTTTGACCGGCTCCGATTTTTTCGGTTGCGCGATGCGCGGCGGGATGATAAGATAAACGCATAATACATAAAAGGGGTACAGCCATGTACGAAAACCATATTGCCGATATCACTCTCGCGCCGGAGGGCGAAAAGAAAATCCGCTGGGCGGCGGGACATATGCCGGTGCTCGCAGCCATCGCGGAGGACTTCCGCGAGACGAAGCCTCTCGCCGGGCTGCGCGTGGCGCTCTCGGTGCATCTGGAAGCGAAAACCGCGTGGCTCTGCCGCGTCATGGAAATGGGCGGCGCGGAAATGCACGTCACGGGCAGCAACCCTCTCTCCACGCAGGATGACGTTGCCGCGGCGCTCGCCGCGGGCGGGATGCACGTCTGCGCCGTCCACGGCGCGACCGCGGAGCAGTACCAGAGCGCGATCGACGCCGTGCTCGAAACGGCACCGAACATCATCATCGACGACGGCGGCGATCTCGTCCACCGGATGCATACGAAGTATCCGGAGCTTATCTCTCAGGTCATCGGCGGCTGCGAGGAGACGACGACCGGTATATTGCGCCTGCTGGCGATGGACCGCGCCGGGGAGCTGCGTTTTCCGATGATGCTCGTCAACGACGCGGACTGCAAGCACCTTTTCGATAACCGCTACGGTACCGGCCAGAGCGTCTGGGACGGCATCATGCGCACGACGAACCTCATCGTCGCAGGCAAGGAGGTCGTGGTCTGCGGCTACGGCTGGTGCGGCAAGGGCGTGGCAATGCGCGCGCACGGCCTTGGTGCGCGGGTCATCGTCACGGAGGTCGATCCCGTGCGCGCGATCGAAGCGCACATGGATGGCTTCACCGTCCTCCCGATGGACGAGGCGGCCAAGCGCGGCGACATTTTCGTTACCGTCACGGGCTGCGACGATGTGATCTCCGCGCGTCACTTCCCCATGATGAAGGACGGCGCGATCCTCTCCAACGCCGGCCACTTCGATGTGGAGGTGAATGTCGCGGCGCTGCGCGAAATGGCCGCGGAGCACTACGAGGCGCGCCATAACATCGAGGGCTACGTCCTCCCGAACGGAAAAACACTCTTCGTGCTGGCGGAGGGACGCCTCGTGAATCTCGCCTCCGGCGACGGCCACCCGGCGGAGATCATGGACATGAGCTTTGCGGTGCAGGCTATGAGCGCTAAATATCTTGCCGACCACCGCGCGGAGCTTCACCCCGGCGTTATCCGCGTCCCGCATGAGATCGACGACGCCATCGCCCGCAAAAAGCTCTCCACGCTCGGCATTACCATTGATACACTCACCGACGAGCAGAAAAAGTATCTTGGAATTTAAATTATGTAAACTAAGACAGCGCCCTGCGGAAATGCAGGGCGCTGTCTTTTAAGTTTATAAATTTACATAATAAGATTTACATAATTTTCAACTTCCGGCATTTGGAAATCGCCTCACGGTGCTTCTGCTGCGCGGCGAGAAGATACCAGCGCTTGGCCTCGTCCATGTTCTTCGCAACGCCTTCGCCGTTTTCATAAAGTGTGGCGAGATTGTACTGCCCGTCGCGGTCGCCGTGTTCGGCGGCGCGCTGCGTCCAGTAAAGCGCCTTGGCGAGGTCCTTTTCCACGCCGAGCCCGCGGTAGTAGAAGTACCCGACCTGGCATTCGGCGAGGGGATAGCCCTTTTCGGCAAGCTCCAGATGGCCGGCGAAGCACTTATCGTACTGCTCCGTGTCCCAGTATTTTTCAATCAGCTCGTCGCACCGGTCCAGCTCCGGGCAGGGCTTGTAATAACTTGATGCCATGCGATTACCTCCTTACCGGAACAGGGGCACAAGCCCGACGACCAGAATTATAATGATAAGGATCGGCAGAATGTACCGGAAGTAAATTTTGAATTTTGGGGACATTTTGATGCCCGTGCCTTTGTTGCACTCGGCGAGATACTTATCAAAGCCCCAGCCGCGCTTGCTCACGCAGAACAGCAGATAGACAAGCGAGCCGATCGGCAGCAGCAGGGAGCTGACGAGAAAGTCCTCAAAATCGAGAATGTCCTTGCCGGGCATCGGGTGGAAGCCGCTCCAGACGTTGTAGCCGAGAACGCACGGGATGCTGGCAAGAAAGAGCACGGCGCCGACGATGCCGACGGACTTTTTGCGGCTCCAGCCCCAGTTATCGCACGCGCTCGCGATCAGGTTTTCAAAGACCGCCGTCACGGTGGAGAAGCTCGCAAACGTCATAAAGAGGAAGAAGAGCGAGCCCCACACGCGGCCGCCGGGCATGTCGAGGAAGATTTTGGGCAGCGTCATAAAAATGAGCGCGGGGCCATGGTCCAGCTCCACATTGTAGCTGAAGCAGGCGGGGAAGATGATGAGACCGGCCATGATCGCCACGAATGTGTCCAGTGCGCAGATGCGCACCGCTTCGCCGGTGAGCGTATGGTCGTCATGCATGTAGCTGCCGAAGATCTCCATGGCGGCAATGCCGAGACTGAGCGTAAAGAACGCCTGATTCATGGCGTTCGTGATGACGTTGAAAATGCCGACAGAGCGGATCGTGTCCATGTTCGGGCGCAGATAGAAATCAATGCCCTTGGCCGCGCCGGAGAGCGTCAGACTGTGCACGGCAAGCACGACGATGAGCGCCAGGAGGCACACCATCATGATCTTCGTGACCTTTTCAAGCCCCTTCTGCACGCCGCCGGAGCACACAAGCAGGCCGCCCGCCACGGTGATCGCCATGAAAATGCCCATTTCCACGGGGTTGCCGAGCATGTTGGCAAACACGCTGTCAGACGTTTCCACTGTGACGGTCGTGAACGCGCCGGAGACGAACTTGAAGAAGTAGGCGAGCATCCAGCCGGAGACGGTGGTATAGTACATCATCAGCAGCAGACAGCCGATGACGCACGCCCAGCCGTGCCAGTGCCATTTGCTCCCGGCGGGCTCAAGGGCTTTGTAGCCGAGAACGGCGCTCTTCCGGCTCGCGCGGCCGACGGCCAGCTCCATCGTCATCACGGGGATGCCCATAATGATGAGGAACAGCAGATAAAAGAGGACGAAATACCCGCCGCCGTTCTGGCCGGCCAGATACGGGAACTTCCATACGTTTCCGATGCCGATGGCACATCCGGCGCTCACAAGAATGAACCCGATGCGCGAATTGAAGTTTTCTCTCTTCATTTTCTTTCCAACTCTCTTGGTAGTATGTAGAATGTCAGTATCATACCATGCAGATCGATTTAAAACAATAAAAGGATAAAAGATTTGTCATAACTTTCGCTATCTATCGCAGACGGGGATAATGGTGTGGTTGTGTACAATGTGGGGATATGAAGAGAAGAGGCTCCCCCGCCATAAAGTATGGCTCTTCCGGTTCCGTTACCGAAACCGGCGCTCAACAGGGGAAATCTTCTTCTACGGCTACTATACGCCGGACGGAGGGGAATGGTCAAGAAAAATCTTCCGGCAGGGCGAGAGACACCGCTGCCCGCCGCCGGATGAGCGCCGAAGAGCGAAAAAATACGCCGCCTATGCGGAAGCGAACGGGAATATTCGGCGGAACAACATCGAATACGCTGACAATGCGGCACGGAACGCGGCGCAAAAGGCGCTGCACGATCGCATGGTCAACGAAGGGAAAATACTTGATCTGACCGAAAACCGTGAAAATGTCTCGCAGTATTTTCCAGACCTTCGTTCCATGCCGAAAGCGGAACGGAAAGTAATTCTGCGCGAAAAAATAAAACTTCTCAAAGATGATCTGCGGACGTATCTTCGGCAAATAAAAGGAGCGAGCTTTGAATTTGAAATCAACGGAGAGACGATCGAAGCAAAGCTCTACAACGCGGGAATACAGGAAGTTTTGAAGAACCTGACACAGGAAAAATCCGGGATGCTATTTGCGAGCGAAGAGATATTCAAAAACGCCGAATATCTGTACAGCACGACGGACAAAAGAGGAAACCCGGAGGTGTCCGGTTGGGATTATTTTTATGTACCAGTTAAACTTGGAGACGATACAGCCGGCGTTCGTATTGCTGTACGAAACATGATCCAGCCGAACGAAGCACAGATTTACAACTGGGGCATAAAGAAAGAAGATGCACCCTTGGGCGGTGGTGGACCCTTACCTTTCGGCAGCGCTTCCACCGGTGCCTCATCAGACGCATCTTCTAACGAGATGAGCTTGGGCCCTGTTGCGGGCACACAAGGTGCCAACATTGACAGTAACGCCATCGCTCCCTCTGAGACCAATATACGCTCCACCGCGGGAAATAGTCAAGGAAAATCTTCCGGCAGGGCGAGTGTGGAGGTATCCGGGATCAACAACCGCACGGCAACGGAGCTGGACGGCGCGGATACTGTGTTTGCGGACGGCAGTATCTCGGCATTGAGCGTGGAAAGAAAGATCACGCCGGAGACAAGCGAGGAAGCGCGGTACGAAATCCTAAAAGACCGGACGATCCGCCCGGCGAGCGTTGAGTATGACAAACACGGAGATACGGATACAGCGGCGATCTACGACGGTCTCAGCGCTGCGCAAATGGCGCAGGCGAAAAAGGCCATCCGAGCCATTGCGAAGAAGCTGGGGCTGCATCAGGTCGATCTGAAAAACAGCAGGATCGAATTTCCGTTCCGATTCTCCAACGCGAATGCAGACGTAAGTGCGCAGCATCAGAGCGAGTACGGCGGACTTTATATGACGGTTGCGATGACAAAAATAAAGGAATCCGACGTCGTAAAAAAGCTCCAAGCCGGCGAAAGCGCCGCGGCCACTTCTCTGCTATCGGATTCCAACATCAGCATACAGAATATCTTCCGGAGTGTCAAGGCAGGAGACGGACGATTTCTGAAGTATGCACCGGACGCCTTTCTGAACGATGCGCAGAAAGCCGCAAAACGGAGAGCGATTCAACGTCAAACGGAGGAGTACGCTTCGTGCAAGATTGACGGCAACGGCTGGGCGAGTGTGGAGGTAGAAAACCGGAACACCGAAACGAGCGAAGAGAACGCCAGACGGGATTTCTCGCCTGCGGGCGAGCCGCCTCGGGTCCACCTTGCCGCGGATAGCTTTTGCAGCATCACGCACGCGTTGATGCCGCAAAAGCTGCGGCTGCGGAGAAACCGTTCTGCCTTCCTCTGCCCCGGCAGCGGCAGACCGCTTTCCCCTCGGTTCAAATCCCGTCAAGAAAGGCATATACCAAAAAGGATTCCCTGCCCCATAGGGCAGGGAATCCTTTTTGGTACGCCAGACGGGATTTGAACCCACGACCTTTGGCTCCGGAGGCCAACACTCTATCCAGCTGAGCTACTGGCGCATTTATCAGCCTACTTATTATAGCAAGCCGGAACGGAAAAGTAAAGAGGAATTTTCCCATGGTTTTCGACAATGGCGCGAAACAGGAAAGAATAGAATTGACCGGCTGCTTTTCAGGGCAGCCGGTCTCGCATGGGGGATCAACAAAGAGAAAAGGATGGAGATGGATCGATATATAACAACCGGGGAAGGGGAGCCCCGGTGTGTTACCAGATTTATTTTACAAGCTCGCGGCCCAGTTCGCGGCAGGCTTCAAGCTCGATGTCGCCGGGGGTCTCGCAGCAGATGACGCTCTCGCACACGAGAGAGATGTTCGCGCCGCGGCAGTCCTGCTCCCAGGTGCGCATCCATTCGCCGTCGCCCCAGCCGTAGGAGCCGAAGAGCGCCGCGCTCTTGCCGACAAACTGCTTCTTGCAGGAGGAGAACATCGGCTCGAAAACGTCCTCTTCGAGAACTTCGGAACCCATGGCCGGGCAGCCGAGCGCCACGGCGTCAAGCCCGGCGAGATCGGCGGGGCTCACGGCGTCCGCGCTGAGAAGGGAGACCTCGGCTCCGGCGCCTTTCATGCCCTCGGCAACGGCGTTTGCCATGGCCTCGGTGTTGCCGGTGCCGCTCCAGTAAATAACAGCTGCTTTTTTCATAACAGAATCTTCCTTTCCGGCGCATCACACCGCGACGGCGAGCTCGGCGATACCGCAGCCGGCTTCGTACCGTTCGCAATAGATGTCCGTGCATTTTTTATATTTGGCAAAAAGCTCTTTCGCTTTCTTCTCGTCGCCGTAGACCTTCCACAGGCCGCTGAGCTTGTAGTTGGCGGCGCGATTTTCGATAAAGCCCTTTACATCCTCGGGGGGATAGCTGAGAAACAGCCCGATCTCGTGCGGGAACTCTTCGCCGCTGCGCAGCTTGCGCGTGAGCGCCGCAAGACATTTTCCGCAGCTTTCGCAGGGGTAACCCTCCTGCCGGAGCAGCTCGGCGGCTTCGCTGTTTTTCAAATCGCGGGAAAGCTCCGCCGGGCGGAACAGATAAAGGAGAACGTTTTTTTCGGAATAACGCAGCGGCAGCAGGCAGAGCCCTTTCGGAGCAAAGCAGCGGTTAAGCTGCCGCAAAGATTCTTCCACGCTTTTGCGGGAAGTATACGCACAGGTGAACAGGCTTCCCGTCTTGATCCCCGCCAGTGTGGGTGCGCCCAGTCGGACGATCACTTCTTCAGACATTCGTGAGTCCTCCTTCCGGGCCGCACCGCACAAAGGGGTGAGAGATAATGTGACATGGTGGAAAAGCATACATTCGGGGAAGCGTTTCCCTGTTTGCGTGGTTATCATACGCTAACCGCAATGCCGCATCCGCTCCAAAATGAGCGAACACGGCTCCAAAATGTTGTTTTTGTGGTGGAATTCGGATCAGACCGGCGCGCAGCTGTCGGCGGTCGCGCCGCTGCGGTAGGCGTTGGGGGATACGCCGATGACGCTGCGGAACGCGCGGGCAAATTTGCTGGCGTTGTCGTATCCGAACTGCCCGGCGATATCGAGCACCGTCCGGTCGGTGGAACGAAGAAGCTCCGCCGCGGCGTGCATTTTCTGAGCGCGTAGAAACGCCGCCGGAGACATGCCGTAAACGCCCTGGAAGCTCTGCAATATCTGCGTGGCCGAGGCGTGGAACTTTGCGGAGAGCTCCGCCGTCGTGGGGCGCTCCTCCGTTGTGGAGAGCAGATACTCGCTCACGGCGGAGGCAAGGCGCACCTGCGCGCCGGAATAGGCCAGGCGCCGCCGCTCGGTCGGAAGCGCGCTGAGAAAGAGCAGAAGCTCCAAAACCTTCACTTTAAAATACCCCTTGCGGATCTCCTCCGGCACGGAGTACAGCTCCGAAAAAATATGCTCCACGCTCGCGGACGAGCGGGCGGCAAAGTAGCCGCCGGTCGCGCAGAACTTTTCCATCAGCGCCGCCGGGCGGACGTTCACGTCCGAGAGCAGGCACGAAAGACACTCCGGCGCCTGCGCTGGGTCGATCGTTACGGTGATGCCGTGGTAATGCCCGGTGGGGAAGCGCGCGGCCTCGTCGGAGGCGTCGCTGCGTGAAACGGCCAGATCCCCCGGCGCGAGAAAATAATATTCGTTCCCCATCTGCTGCTCAAGCCGCCCCTCACGGCAGTGGCTGATGCGCATGAGCGAGATCCCCGGCGTGTGTTCGAGCCGGCACTCGTGCGCGTGTATGTCGCAGTACGCGATCTCTATGCCCGGAAATACCGGATAGGCAGTCACAACGGCCTCGCCGTCCGCGCTCTCCGGATGCCGGACGAACCGCCCGTCCGCCTCCGCCGCGGCGCAGCCGGTGCAGGCGTTCTTTTTCTCTTTCATGGGTTTCAATACATCTCCTGTTAGCTGATGCTAACCATAAAATAGCACGATTTAGCCAAAAGTGCAAGTGCGGCGTCTTGACGGCGGGCGGCGCGGCGGATATTTCGCCGCGTTTTCCTGTATTTCCTTGACTTTTTTACAGCAAAGCTTTAAAATAATAAAACTTTGTGAAAACAGGAAAACAAGCAGGTTTTCCGGTCGAGAGGGAATCGATGAAGAAAAAGAATGTAAAGAGCTTTTCGACCCGCTGGGGGTTCATCCTCGCGTCGGTCGGCTCGGCCGTCGGCATGGCGAACGTCTGGGGCTTTCCGAATAAAATGGGCAGCAATGGCGGAGGCGCGTTTCTGCTCATTTATATTCTGTTCGTGCTGATCTTCAGCTATGTCGGCCTCCCGGCGGAGTTCGCCATGGGCCGCCGCGCCGCCACCGGCACGCTCGGCGCTTACGAAAACGCCTGGGCCACCCGCGGCAAAGGGGCAGGGAAGACGGGCGCGGTGCTCGGCTGGCTGCCGCTCGCGGGCTCGCTCTGCATCGCTATCGGATACGCCGTTATCGTGACTTATGTTCTCAAGGCACTCGTGGACTCCGTTGCCGGTACGCTTATGACCGCGGATGCCGCGGCGTGGTTTTCGGACTTTTCCTCGCGGGACTTTTCCGTGATCCCGTATCATATCATTGTTGTCGCCGGAACGCTTTTGACGCTCTTCCTCGGCGCGCACAGCATCGAAAAGACGAACCGGATCATGATGCCGGTGTTTTTCCTCATCTTTGTCGTCCTCGCGGTGCGCGTGGCGTTTCTGCCGGGCGCGGCGGAGGGATACAAGTTCATGTTCACGCCGCGCTGGGAGATGCTCTGCGACCCGATGATCTGGATCTGGGCGATGGGACAGGCGTTTTTCTCCCTGTCCGTCACGGGCAGCGGCATGATCGTTTACGGCGCGTACCTCTCGAAAGAAGAGGACGTTGTCGGCGTGGCGCAGCACACGGCGCTCTTTGACACGATCGCCGCCGTGGTCGCGGCGCTTGTCATCATCCCCGCGTGCTTCTCCTACGGGCTGGACGTCGGCGCGGGCCCGAGCCTCCTTTTCGTGACGCTCCCGACCATTTTGCAGGACATTCCGCTCGGCCGCCTTTTTGCGATCATTCTCTATGTCGCCATGATCTTCGCGGGCGTCAGCTCGCTGCAGAACATGTTTGAAGCAGTGGCCGAATCGCTGCTGCACAAATTCCCGAAGCTCAGCCGCAAGGCGGTGCTCGCGCTGCTCGGCGTCATCTGCCTCGGCTGCGGCATCGGCATGGAGACGATCTCCAAATGGGGCCCGTGGATGGATCTCGTGTCCATTTACATCATCCCCATCGGCGCGACACTCGGCGCGGTCTCGTGGTTCTATGCGATGAAAAAGGACGAGCTTCTCTCCGCCATCAACACCGGAGCGGGACGCGAGCGCGGCGCGGTCTGGTACGCCGTCGGGCGGTACGTGTATGTTCCCCTTGCCGTGATCCTCTGCTGCGTGGCGCTCTTCCGCCATGTGGCGTTCTGAATAGCGAAAAAAATGTCAACCGTCCGGAGACGCTGCCTGCCGTCCCCGGACGGTTTCCTTCTGCCAAGCATGCTTCGGCAGGAGTTTCAGGATTTTGTTAAATATTTTCTTTCGGTTGAAATAACGCCGCTTTCCATGTAAAATGAAAAGAGTAATTTCTTTCCGGAGGAACGCCATGATCAGCCTTTGCAGCGATTGGGAATTCACCCGCGAGTGGAGCGCCGGCTTTGCCCACGGCGAGGGACGCTTTCCGCTTGTCGATCTCCCGCACACGGCAGGGGAAGTGCCGCTGCACTATGCAAAGCCGGAGGACTATGCCGGCATCTGCGGTTACCGGCGGGGCCTCTCCGTGCCGCTCGAGTACCGCGGCAAGCGCCTCTTTCTGCAGTTTGACGGCGCGGCGCATTTTGCCGAGGTATATTTGAACGGCGAGAAGCTCGCCGAGCATGCCTGCGGCTACACGGCCTTTCGCGTGGAGATCACGTCCGCCGTGCGCTACGGCATGGAAAACCGCCTCGCCGTGCGGCTCGACACGACCGAAAATCCCGCCGTGCCGCCGTTCGGCTTCGTGCTGGACTATCTCGCTTACGGCGGGCTGTACCGCGAGGTATGGCTCGATGTCCGCGGCGCGGACGTGATCGAGGACGTATTCGTCACAACGCCGATGCTTACGCGCGCCGAGATCGCCCTTACCGTCTCCGGCAGCTTCGGATTTGACATAGCCAAAA
>OHBJ01002465.1_pt1 | contig 12451 bp, 13 predicted proteins | sample 1577241 | NCBI WGS metagenome assembly OHBJ01 (sample SAMEA3541594, study PRJEB24748) | human gut metagenome | biome: human gut; feature: human-associated habitat; material: faeces | place: China | collected 2012
TAGTGTGCCTTGGGTGTGGCGGTGTTCCCATAGGACGGGGCCGCTACCTCCGGCTTTACCGGTGCGGATCTGGAGAACCTGCTGAACGAGGCGGCGCTGCTGACCGGCCGCCGCGGCCAGCGCTTCATCACCGAGGAGGCCATTCACCAGTCTGTCATCAAGGTCATCGCCGGCCCGGAGAAGCACAGCCGCGTGGTGCCCGAGGCCGAGCGTCGGCTCACTGCCTATCACGAGGCCGGCCACGCCGTGGTCATGCAGGCCCTGCCGGACCTGGACCCCGTACACCAGATCACCATCGTCCCCCGCGGTCAGGCCGGCGGCATGACCATCTATCTGCCGGAGGAGGACCGTTCCTACCTGTCCCGCCGCTATATGCTGGACAGGGTGGCCGGCCTGCTGGGCGGCCGCGCCGCCGAGGAGATGATGCTGGGCGATATCTCCACCGGTGCTTCCAGCGACATCCAGCGGGCCACGGCCATCGCCCGCAAGATGGTGGGCACCTACGGTATGTCGTCCAGGCTGGGCAACGTGGCCTTTGACGCCGGCACCGACGAGGTGTTCATCGGCAAGTCCATGGCCCACCCCCGCCCCTACTCCGAAAAGACGGCGGCTGAGATGGACGCGGAGATCCGCGCCATCATCGACGAGGCCTACGAAAAATGCCGTGAGATACTGGCTCGGTACAAGACGGAGCTGACGGCGGTGGCGGAGTATCTGCTGGAGCATGAGACCATGGACGGCGAGGTATTCAAAAGCTACTTTACCGATCATGAATAGCGCATCTGCACGCACAAAAGTGAATACAAAGAGTACAATAAACATACAGAAAAGTGAAGCAAATGTTCGAAAAATCAAGTGGAAAACCCGGGCTCACTTGTGCAAAACAGCGCTTTGCTTATGGAAAACCGGAAAAGACGGGCGCTGTGGCGCCCGTCTTTTGTGCATAATAACGAAGAAATGCGTCCGCCACCGGGGGACAATTCCCGTGTTCGCCTCACCAGGAATTTCCAGAAAACGTTACCGGGAAAAATCAGGTGGATTTCAAACGGATGTGTACAAAAAATACATAAAACAGGCGCGTTTTGCACAAAAATGAAACCAGTCTCCTGCCAAAAAGTCATAAATTCAAAACCGACCCGCCGCGCGCAAAATGGAACAGTATGCCGCAAAAAGTCGTTTGTCCGCCGAGAGAGGACAAAAACGCGTAGCAGGCCTGTGTGCGCTGTCCACGGGAGAACGAGAAAGCCGGTATTTTTAGAGGTTGTTACAATTGTCTTTGCCGCATTTTTCCGTTAAAATACACATATTCTGTGGGCGGTCGGCAAGAGCCCGGCCGTCCCAAGGGAAATTTAGGAGGAACTACCATGAAAAAGTTTTTAGCAATGATGCTGGCGCTGGTCATGGCTCTGTCTCTGGTCGCCTGCGGCGGCAAGACGGACGATGGCAGCAGTGATGCCAGCGGCGACAAGGTCGTTAAGATCGGCGTGTTTGAGCCCACTTCCGGTCAGAACGGCGGCGGCGGCAAGAAGGAGATCCTGGGTGTTGAGTATGCCCACTCCCTGAAGCCCACCGTTACCATCAACGGCGAGGAGTACAGTGTGCAGTTGGTCTATGCGGACAATGCTTCCGACCAGGCTAAGGCACCCACTGCTGCGCAGACCCTGATTTCCCAGGGTGTGTCTGTGGTGATCGGTACATATGGTTCTGCTTGCGCGATTGCTGCCGGCCCTCTGTTCGAGAGCGCTAAGATCCCTGCCATCGGCACTTCCTGCACCAACCCCCAGGTGACTGCGGGCAATGACTACTACTTCCGTGTCGGCTACATTGATCCGTTCCAGGGCGCTGTGATGGCCAACTTTGCGTTCAATGAGAAGGGTAGCAGCAACTGTGCCCTGATCATCGAGTCCGGCGATGACTACTCCGCTGGTTTCGGCAACTACTTCCGTCAGGAGATGGAGCGTCTGGGCGGCAAGGCTACCACTCTGGAGTTCCAGAAGGGCGAGGCTGACTTCTCCACTATCATGGCTTCCATCAAGTCCGAGGGTTACGACGGCATCTTTGCTCCTGTTTCCATCGAGACCGCGGCTATGATTATCTCTCAGGCCCGCGATGCCGGCATCACCTGCCCCATCATGGCTGGCGACACCTGGGATGACATCTCCATCGCCCAGCGTACCGGCAGCAAGGCTACCGATATTTACTTCTCCGCTTTCTTCGATGCCGCCGATACCACCAATGAGGCCGGTAAGGCTTTCGTGGACGGTTTCACCAAGTGGGTGGCTGAGGATGCGACCCGCGTGGAGAACAACGGCGGTGTGTCCGACGTTATCTCCAGCGTGACCCCCTGCGGCTATGACGCTTACATGGCAGCTGTGGGCGCGATCGAGGCGGCCCAGTCCACTGACGGCGCCACCATCCGCGATGCGCTGGCAACTCTGGAGATCTCCGGCCTCATCACCGGTGACCTGAAGTTCGACGAGAACGGCGACGCTATCAAGAACTACGCGGTTATCAAGACCATCGAGAACGGTGAGATTGTGTACTTCAGCACCTTCAACGGTTTGGAGTAAAAGACGGCATACGTCGAGTCTGAGACGAACCTCATTGTAGGATAACAGCCATTGTGGGGGGAGCGTGCGCTCCCCTCACAATGCAACTTTCATGACTCTTGCGTTTTTGGATGCCGATGGCATCGCCCCCGGTCTCCGAAAGCGCAAGATTCATATAAGGAGGATGCTTTACTTATGCATGACGCAGCGTATTATATCGACTTGCTGCTCTCCGGCGTAACGGTGGGCAGCCTGTATGCGCTGATCGCTATCGGCTATACGATGGTGTATGGCATACTGCGTCTGATCAACTTCGCACACGCGTTCATCATTGACTTCTTCGCCACTTGGTGCAAACCGTGCAACCGTGAGCTCAAAGCCATTCACGAAGTATATCCCGACTGGCAGGAAGAGACCGGCGTGAAACTCATCGCCGTGTCCATCGACCAGGCACAGAACATCAACAAGGTAAAACCTCTTGTCGATGAGCAAGGATGGGAATATGAAGTATTACTCGACCCCAACGGTGACTTCAAGCGTGCCTTAGGCATACAGATGATACCTTACGTGCTGATTGTAGACGGAAAAGGAAACATTGTGTACAAACACAACGGATATACCGATGGGGCCGAAGAAGAACTGATTGAGAAAGTAAGAGAACTGGTGGAATAACATGAAAAAGAAACAGATATTCATTATCACGGCACTTCTTGCCGGCACAACGACCCAGGCACAGATAGACCTCGGCCGCGGAATGTCTCTGACCGGAAGCATACAGAGCGATATGCTCGCACCTACGGGGAAGCAAGATGACGGTTCCAATGAGGACTTACGCACCAACACATACGCCAACGTAAGTTTCATGCCGCGGCGTAGGCGGAATACGGGTCGGTGGCCGAAGAGGACAGCACGCGGCAAGCGAAGGTGGAGTTGTTGCCGCCGCCGTGCTCGGCATGCAGCATGAGCATAACGTCGAGCAGCATCGCCTCATCGCGGGTGAACGCCATGCCGCCGCGCAGGACCTGTAGGATGGTCTCGGCGGTGGAGAGACCGGGCGTGGGGTGCGGCACGTGAACCTCGGAGCCGCGAAGCTTGGCGATCGAGGCCATGTGTGCGAAGGCGGCGATGCGCGGGAGACGTGCGAGCATGGAAATGGCGACGTCGATTTCGTGCTCGGGCGTGATCACGTCTGGTTCGGCATCGAAGGCGTAGAGCAGCAGCACGGCGCGCTGGAGCACGTTCATGATGCTCGACGACACCGTGGTCATGGGGAACTCTTTGACGTACTCGTCGCTCAGATGTCTAAAGGCACCTAGGCGCTCGCAGAAGCCGTCGAGCTCTTCCTTGTTGGGTAGCGAACCCGTGATAAGCAGATAGGCGACTTCTTCGTAGCCGTAGCGATTCTCGGCCTGGGCATTGTTGACCAGATCCTCGATGCTGTAGCCGCGAAGCGTGAGCTTGCCCTGATCGGGCACGACCTTTCCGTCGACCTTGTTGTAGCCGTGCACATCCGAGATACGAGTGAGGCCCGCGACCACGCCCGAGCCGTCGGCATTGCGCAGGCCGCGCTTGACATTGTGCTCGACAAACAGGCCCTCGTCATAAGGGTCGGTCGGCAGGCCGTGGTAGAGGTTTTCGCTCTCAGACGAAATCTGGCGGCTTGCTTCGTAATCCAGAACAAGGCGGCTCAAGTGGTCATCGAAGCGGTAATAGATTTTCTTGGCGTCGTAGGCCATGCGCGCTCCTCTCCGGGCCGCATCGGGGTGACTTGCATGGGCATGCGCGCGTCAGGCTATCCCCAGCGGCTTGCTCGCTACAGGCGGTACATAAAGTTAAAGACGTCCTCGCGCTGGATGGACACGTTGACGCCCGAAAGCTCGCCGGCCTCGGCCAGGGCCTTCTGCAGCTCAGCGAAGTCGAGCTTGGACTCGGCGGTATCGGCCAGCATGGTCATGGTGAAGATATCCTCGATAATGGACTGCGTGATGTCGCGGATGTCGACGTTGGCCTCGCCCAGAACGCGGGTGACGCCGGCGACGATGCCGGGGCGGTTCTTGCCAAGGACGGTGATGACGATACGGGAGGACGAGATCTCGGCCATGGGAAACCCTTTCGCGTGGTTGCGGCGCGCGCGGGGCGCTCCGCTACGGTACAGTGTTCATCATTGTACCTGTCTGGCGCAAAAAAGGCGCGCTCGCTGCGGCGTTACATGCCTGCAACATGAGCGTAAGGGGGAAGGCCGTACGGGGAAGAGCCGTCTGGCGCGTGTCCGGCTCGTGTTGGGTTGATTTCCGATCTCAGCCGAACACATTGAGCGGACAGGCCGTTCCCGCAGTCAGCCGAACGCCTCCGACGGCTGATTCCGAACTGGAAGCGGAGGGCATCCCCGCCCTTCGGTAGGGGATACCGCTCCGCGGCGCATGCCGCGGGCGGCGCCCCTATCGGACCACCGTGACCTCAGTTGGGATGGGCCCAGCACTGCCGCGTACTCGGTGAGCTAGAGCCAACTGTTCATCTTCACGTCGCGTATGGCGATATTTCGGTCGTCCGGCTCGGTGATGCCGTAGCCGAACGCCTGGAGCGTCTCGATGGACTCCTGGATCCTCTGTTGGAACATGGGACCCGGATCGACCCTCGGCCCGAGGTGCCCGCGCCAAAGGCACGGCGTGGCGCGCAGCATGTTATGGATTTTGGAGATGGGCTCGATGTCGGCGTAGACGTTGAGCGTCGCCATGGCGTCCTTGTGGCCGAGGATCGATTGGAGCGCCTTGATATCGCCGCCTTGGCGGATCCACTGCGTTGCGAACGTGTGGCGAAGGCCGTGGAACGTGATCAGCTCGTCGTTGGTGCCCATGAGGCCGTTGGTCTCCGAGAACGTCTTGAACGCCCTGCGGATATAGCTTGTCGTCGCGAAGGTCGCGCCCGGCTCCGACAGGATGTAGCAGTCCCCGATCTCGACCGCCCCGGTAAGGCCGCGCAAGCGCAGCTTTCCGCAGTCGATCTCGTGGGTCTCCTTCAGGAAGGGGAGTAGGCCGACCGGGTCGATGGGGATACCCCTGGCGTCATGGGTCTTGGTGTCCTTGATGAACGAACCCATTCCCTTCGCGTACGCCACCGAGTGTCTGATCGAGATCAGGCCCGTCTCGAAATCCACATCGCACCACCGAAGGCCGCAGACCTCGCCGATTCGCATCCCCGTGTGCAGGGCGAGTACGACCGCCCTCTAATCCTCGGCGGACCAATCGAGTCCGAACTCCTTTCGGGCATCCTCTTCGCTCATGACTTCGAGAAGGTCTCCGGGTTGGCAACGAAGGGCGAGGCATAGCTGCTCGAGCGTGTTGAAGCGAATGCCGCGAATATGCCCTTTTTTAATACGGGACAGGTTCACGGGCGTGGTTCCAATCCTTTCGGCAAGTTCGTTCGAGGAAATCTTTCGCTCGGCCATGATCTTGTCGAGGCGAACAATTACGGGCATGGCGTTTCCTTACGCAATCTCGTCGGAGTCGAGGTACAGCTCTCGGGCGTACAAGAAGAGCTGGGAAAGCATGAACAGGACGATGCCGAGAACCAGAGAGGTCCAATCGAATGATGAAGCGATCTCTTGGGCGCCGACGGCCCCCTCGCCGCCAAACATCGAAACGGAGGTTTTGAGTGAGCCGGCGTAGAGGCTGGTGGCAGCTTGAACAACGAAGAGAATGCCGAGCACCTTCAAGCATGTCGCAGACCCTTTCTTGAAGGGGTCTCCGCTCTTGATCGTCCACACGAGAACGGCGCTGAGGATGGTCGTAGCGATACCGATGACGGCAGGGACCAATGTCGAGATCGCAAGGGCTGGATACGCGGGGGAGTCTGCAATTACAGGGTTGTCGAGCACTTCGATTGCTGGCTTTAAGGAGAACGCCACTTGTGCGATGGCGGTGGCGCAAAGGGTCGCAGAGGCTATCGCACATGCGATGCGGAAGGAATGAAGCCGGGGAGTGCGATTGTCGGAACTCATAATAACCTCCGAAGAATTTAAAAAACTCAGGTTACTTTTTAACAGTTTATGTTAAATTGACTTTGCAGGCAAGTAATCACAGCATGCTGCAACCGAAACCCCTCTAGATTGGAGAGGATTATGTTCAGTACTGTTAAGTCGTGTAAGCTCTTGGTTTTCCTCGGCCTCGCTCTTTGTCTGTTGCTGCCGGGAGCCCCCGCTTTTGCGGATACCCCGATGCCTCCTTCCCAGGAGAGCAGCCAGTGTGCCCTCGTTGAGCCCCTCGGGTATACGGACGACGTCGTCGATACCTACTGGAGCTACAGCTGTCCTCGCGGCGTAAGCGGGCACAGCATCTCGATGTTCAACATCTCTTACAAGACGATCTCCTACCGAAATGGCTATCGCCGATCCGCGCATCATAGGGAATCCCGCCTCGCTGCAATGTGCTCCTGTGGTGTTCTTGGCACAACTGATAAATGGCAATTTGTCTATAGCACCTACTAGATGCGAGGAAGGGCCGAGCATTTTGTTCGGCCCCTCTGTTCCGACTGGATGAGGTTAAGGTTGGCGATGAATATGCTCAAAATCTCGAAGGCGATCTTTAGGTCGCTTCTCTCCTCCAGGTCGCTCTGTGTTGTCGTTGTTGCGTTGATGGTTCTTTGTGCTCTGCCCGTCTTCAGGAGCGCGGCTGGCATCGACGGACGGGTCGAATACCTCGAGTCGGGAATAACCCGTGTTGAGCAGGAATTGTCAGCATCCTATGCGGATGCGCTTGTGAATGCGGGGGAGGACGGTGTCTATACCTCTTCATCAAGCATGCCTGCGCTTCTGTACCCTCTTGCCGCGGGACGTCTTATCTTGGCACCGCTCTCTCCCCTACTTCCGTTTCTGCAGATATCGGATGGAGAGTACACCTATTATGACGGATCGAAGGAGTACTTGCTATGGGTCGCAACGGCCGTTGCCGTCTCGTTCCTTGCCGCGCGTCTTAACAAACGTGAAAAGCTCATCATCCAGGCACCGATGGGCGAGCTGGGTAGACTTGTTGCATCGAGCGTATGGGCGAGTGTTTTTGCAATGCTTGCCGTCCTCGCCATCAATCTTCCAGGGATAATCGCCGCGCTTGTGAAGAATGGCCCGGGCTCGCCGTTCTATCCGATAGGCTACATTCAATATGCGACTCCGGTTATCAAACCGGCTTGGCTGGTGTTCGCGCAGACGGCCATCTTGCAATTCTTGGTGGCAGCGTTCATCTCGCTTGTCGTTCACCTTGCCGTGAAGATTGCCAATAACCCTACGCTTGGAATCGTGTTCGTATGTGCCCTGATGGGGGTGACGATGGTTCCCGGGTATTACGGAAGATCCATCGCTTTACGTGAGTTCGCCCTGTTGAATCCCCTTACGTATGCGAACACTGAGTTGACCGTCGGCGCCTATAGCCCGTACCCGACAACGCAGATAGTGAATCTGCCTGGACTTTGCTTCGAGCGTGGCGCGATTGCCCTCGTATGCGCAATCGGGATCGAGGTGCTGGCAATTAGCCTGCTTTGCGTTGCTGGAAAGAGCGGCTGCGCGTGCCCGATATCCCCGATTTGTCTTGAGAGAGGTTCCTTCACTGCATCGAGAACGGCAACTCGTTCGAGCGCTTGTGCCTCCGCCGTTGCATACGTAAGAACGATGGGGAAACTGCTCCTGCGTTCTCCTACCCTCGCCGTATGCGCGATTGCAATGTCGACGACGATGCTGGCCCCGGCTCTGGTCGAGATGTTTCCTGACGCTGATAACGTTTCCGCTGTTCGGTATAGGGATGGGGAGCTCCGTTCAATAGATCGGTATCTAGAGCAGAACGCTGCGAATATGGACGTCGAGGGCAAAGCGGCCCTGGAAGACATGCGGGATGCTCTTTCGGGTTTCGTGTACGCGCCTATGCCTGCGGAGGGGTTTCGAAGCCTTGCGACGTACGAGCGCGCTCGAGGTGAGCTGGGCGCGGCAGATGCGACTCTCCTGCAATCGATCGGAATCGAGCCGGAGACTCCTTCTCGTGCGGAGGCGCGCGCCCTTCTGCTTGAGTCGATCGCGAGCTTGCCGGACCCCAAGGTTTACGAGTTAAGTACGAAGATGCCCCCATTAATCCTCCTTTCGTATCTCCAGGCAGCGCTTCCCTCCTTATTTTTGCTGTTGCCCGTGGTTGTCACATCGCTCGCGTGCACCCACCTGCAGTGTCGTTCCCTTCTGGTTCTCCAGATCCCCGCAACAGCGCATGTGCGTTTTCTGACGGCTGTTGCGCTGGCTCTCCTGCTTGGCTTGGTGCTGCTTTTGGTGTCGATGGTTCCCGCTGTCGTTGTGTCCGTGATTAAGAACGGTGCGGGTGGATCGGAGTATCCCGTCGCTCTCATTCGGGCGGGAGCTTCGACAACGTCCACGGTGGGGGAGGCGGTGTTGTGCAGTATTCCGTTGCTGGTCATGGCATACGGCGTGATTTCCGTCGTCGCTGCGTTGACAGCAGCGATTAGCCGCAACCCCGTTGTCACCGGAATGGTTTGCGCGGTTCTCTTGGTGTTGGGTTCGTTGAGCGCTCATGTTGAAAGCGTGGGCATGGGCGTCGCGCTGCTGGCTCCATTCGCCTCGTTTGATCCCGCTTCCCAGGTGGGGACGATTGGGTTCCTTGGGCGAGGGACGAACGCGATGCCTTTTGGAGAGGTCGTCGGCGCATCGGGCGCTCTGCTGGTGGTCTTGGGCGCCGTATCTCCGTTGATGGTGCGCCTGAGTGTTCCAAAGATCGAAAGGGGATGATCTCGATGATTGACCTTCAAACGCTGACGATCTCTTATGGAAAGAAGGTGCTCGTAGATTCGGTGAACGCTGAGTTTGCCCCGGGTACGGTCTACGGTCTCGTCGCTCCGAACGGGCATGGAAAGACGACGTTGCTGCGTGCGATGGCAGGTTTGCCGGGTCCTCGCGTGGACGGGAGCATCGTTCTGGATGAGGTGCAGGGTACGGGTGCGAGAGAGGTCCGTTCTATGATCTTCTATGCACCTGGTGAGGGGACGCTGCTGTATCCCGGATTTCGTGCGGAAGATCACCTCAAGATGGTTTGCGATATGTGGCCGCATGCTCGCGATATCGAAGAGATAGTGGAACAAACGCAGATAGGCGAGTTCGCGAAGATGAGGATCCGCACTCTGAGCCAGGGCATGAAGCAGCAGCTTACCCTGGCGATTGCGTATGCGACGGGCGCGCGGTACCTTCTATTAGATGAGCCCATGAACGCGCTCGACCCCAGCAGGGTGGACTTGCATTCCGAGATTCTCAGGAAGCTGGCCGATTCTGGTACGTGCATCATCATGTCATCCCACATCTTGGATTCGGTCGATAGGCTGTGCGATGAGATTCTGTTTTTGAAGGATGGGAGGCTCATTAGAAGCATTCCGCAAGATGATGCTGCGCCGAAGTCTCCTGGATCCCATTTCGCAAAGCCTGCCGGACGCGCCGAGGGTGCGCTAAGCACGTATCGGCGACTCTACGAAAAGGGCGGGTAGAAATGCAAGTTAATAATCTATGTAGTCAATATAATACCGTTGAACCCGCGTATCGATACCGCTCAGCCATTCGCCTCGCCCCCGTCGCACGTATCTTCATCCGGTCTGTTACTTTTAATCTAACAATTCTTTGAGGAACGTAGGTGCTTCTAAATGTACTGTCGACTTCTTCTCAAACTAATCCTAAGAGACAAGGCCGTATGGATTTGTACGCTCGTTCTCGCTGCAGCCTTTTCCGTCCCCATTGCGTTCAATTCACCCATCTACGGGCCCTTCTTTATGAAACAGGGCATGCAGGGCTTTGTCGACGCATTCAATACGCGCGCGCCCCAGGCCAGCGGCACAGACCTATCTCCAGAGCAGCAAGCTGACGCGGAGCTTGCAAGATACGCGAACGCCGCCCTCGCCGCTCAAACCGACGCCGCCTTTCTCGATTCTGCCGAGAGCTACTACGCGCTCATGGACGAAGGCTTCCAATCCGGGTCCATCGTGGGAGACCGAGAGACCAATGACGCAGACCTCGCGTATTGCCGCGCCCTGAGCAGCTCCGGCATCACGGATATCCCGGCCTCCGCAAACGACCTGCCATTCCTTTCCTTCCTGCCTTACGCCATTGCCCAGGCGCCGTCCTTCCTTCCCTTCATCCCCTTCCTTCTCTCGTCGATACTCGTGCTCGGCGCCACAAGGCCCGGGACCCTGGCGGCAAAGGCGCCCGTGCCCAAATTCCGGCGCCTTATCCAAACCGTGTTTTCGATAATTGGCGCGGGGACCGCGATGCTCCTCGCCGGCCTCGCACCCGGGGGCATTTACGCCTTGGCCCTAAACGGCTTCGGGCAGATCGGGTACCCGATCGCCTTCTTCCATGACGGCGCGCTCACCACCACGACCGCGGGAGACGTCTTCACAGCCCTGCTTCTCGCGCTGCTCGCGGGTGGAACCTTGATATCCGTTTGTTCCGTCGTCCTATCGACCGCAACGAGGCGCGTCTTCGCGGGCCCCCTTGCCTCCGCGTTGCTTGTCGCGGCCCCGGCATTCCCGTTATTGTCCGATTCGGCACTGGGGCATAATGCCGCGCTCGAGCTCCTGCCGCTGGCCGTGTTCTCGCCTATCGAGGCAACGGGTTACGTGGGATGCTTCCCGACGGAATTCATTGGCTCCGGTTCGGGCGGCGCATCGATGCTTGCCGTGGCCCTGGTATACGTCGCGGTCCTTTTCGCGGTCGGCGCCGTTGTGACGCGTTCGCCCAAACAGGCTGGACCCGCTAAAAAGCACCATGGGCTTGAGCTCCTGGACGTGAGCGTGGGATACGGAAGCACGACGATACTTTCAATCGGGTCGCTTTTCCTGAGCCCGGGAACGGCGGCGGGCCTCGTTGCTCCCAACGGCTCGGGGAAAACCACTCTTCTGGAAGCGCTGTCGGGCCAATTTCCCACCCGTATCCGATCGGGAAGCCTGACGGCAGACGGAATCTGCCAACGTCAATCAGCCGAATTTGCGGAACTTGTCTATCTGAGCTCTTCGGGCAGCGCGGATCTTTACCCCACGCTATCGGCCCTCGAGCACCTTGCCTTCGTTAGGGAGGAGTGGAAACCAGCCACCGACGTCGACTCGCTCTGCAACTCCCTCGGAATCTCCCCATATCTCGACAAGCCGACCCGTAAACTCTCGACGGGAATGAAGCAGCAGGTAAAGCTTGCCATGGCGATAGCGACCGATTGCCCGTACCTCATCCTCGATGAGCCGCTGAACGGCCTCGATCCGGGAAAACGGAAAACCTCCTGCGACGCGATGCGCAGCGAAGTGGCGCGGGGACGCAGCGTGCTCATTTCAAGCCACCTGCTCGACGACCTGGCAGACCTCACCGACTCGTTCTACTTCATCGAGTCCGGCACGCTCGTGAAAAAGACCGAGTCGTCCTCGCAGACGCTCAAGCAGGAATACCTCGATACATACGAGGGAGGTGAATGACATGAAACTATTTGAACAGCTGAAGTCCAATGCGTCGCGCATGGCTGTCTACGCCATCCTCGTGGCAACGGCTTTATGCGGAATCGCGGCACCCGTCTATGCGCTCAACGAAGAGAAAGGCGATGTCGAACCCGCGTACATGGCTTCGACGGTTAAAGACCGGTACAAAGCCTTCTCTGGAGACACGTTTTACGTAGCAGAGTACGACACGACCTACCGTCAGCTTCGCTACAACAAGAGATACGAATATCTAGGCCCAGAAGTAATCAGCTATACATCGGGTTGGTACCGCTCCAGCTATGGACACATAACCCAGTTCAAGTGTAACTACCGTGTGTACAACTAAAGCAACCCGGCCGGGACGAGGGGCGACGCAAAAGCGTCGCCCCTCGTTTTTAACCATGTCAACTGAACCT
>OHBJ01002468.1_pt1 | contig 12449 bp, 10 predicted proteins | sample 1577241 | NCBI WGS metagenome assembly OHBJ01 (sample SAMEA3541594, study PRJEB24748) | human gut metagenome | biome: human gut; feature: human-associated habitat; material: faeces | place: China | collected 2012
TATGACCATTGCTGTCGGTGTAGACAGCGGCTTGCTTAAGCCCTTTCTTATGAAGTCTGCTTACGTAGTCTTCTGCATTCTTCTTAGCCACACGGCTTGCCAACACGATGCTGAAATAAGTTTCGTTAACTTTGCTTTCTATTTTGTTGTTTGCCTCGTCGTTGGTTTCTGCAACTTGCTTGCTATCAGTCGCGTTTGTCTCATTGGCTTCAGCGCTTGTTAAATCTTTCGCTTCGGTTATTCCACTCAGCTTGTCGGGCTTGCCGCTTGTTATGTCCTTAGGCATAATCTCGTAGAACCAGTTGGCGCTAATTGCGCTTTGGTTGATATTCGGCTTGCTCGAATCGCCCAGCTTGGCAGGCATCGTGAGCATGAATACGATGGCGATGCATGCTGCTGCTATATGCTTTATGTAGCGCAGAGGAATCTCTACGGACAGCGTCTCTGACGATGCCGTTTCCTTGTCGTCTGTCTTGTCGGTTGCTTCTTTCGATATTGTAGCCTGCTTCTTTTGTTCTACGCCTTTCTCCATAGGTTTAACGGTGATGGCATCAAGACCGTAGAGCGCGGGCGTAATGACTCCCGTTTCTTCGGGTACGAACGTCAATAAGGAATCGTCGTTGATAATGAATTTGCCGATTCCTAATAGCTCGTAGATGCGTTCTTCGTCAATGCGACGCTTCAGACTCTCTACATCTGTAGCGATTTGCTTCAGCGCTTCGGGGAAACTGATGTCGTATGTGTTGACATATTCCTGAGCGAGAAGCGAATCGTTCATAGTCAACTGCGGATTGAAGCCTACAATACGTATCGGGGGAGTGAAGAGACATGTGTCTTCGTCGTATTTCGCAGGTATGCTATGAGCCATAAACCCACCAAAACCTGGGACAATGACACAATCATTGTCCAACAGTAACCTTGCTATATGTTTCTCCAAATCTCTCATTTCTGCAAATTTACTAAATTTTAATTATAACTCTGATATAAATAATTAAAAATTGAATAGAAAAGATTAAAATCTGCTTATTGTTTTGGTTTTAATCTGAAATATACTATCTTTGCAGACGTTATGGCTGAATTTCAGCGCAGATTAACATGTAATAAGTATGTATAATAATATAGCTAAAACATTATTCGTTTTGTTGCTTGCCGCCATGGCTGGTTCATGCGGAAACCGGCACGATAAGCCGGCGCAACCTACGGAGGACTTAACGGCAAAAAAGAACCTGCAGGGCATTTGGCTTGACGAGGACGGTGAGGATGTTGCTTTTCGTGTGAAGGGCGACTCTGTCTACTTTCCCGATTCGACAAGTGTGCCTACTTATTTCCGCATTGAGGACAACTCGTTTGTGCTGATCGGTGGTAAGACCACGAAATATACTATTGTGAAGCAGACGCCTAACGTTTTCGTCTTCAGAAATCAAAGCGGCGAGCGCGTAAAGCTCTACAAGACTAACGATGCTTCGTATATGGATGCTTTCGTGCCAAAGACGGTTCTTGATATCAATCAGAAGAAGGTGGTGAAGCGCGATAGTGTCATCTACTTCAACAATGAGAAATATCATTGCTACATACAGATTAATCCTACAACATATAAGGTTATAAAGCCTTCGGTAAATGACGATGGAGTAGAGATAGACAATGTTTATTATGACAATATAGTGAACCTTGCGGTGTACAACGGCAACCGACGCTTGTACTCAAGCGATTTGCGAAAAGAGGCGTTTATGAACGAGGTGCCGGAACAATTCCTGAAGCAGGCTGTGTTCAGCGACTTGTATTTTGATAGGGTGGACAATGAAGGCATTCACTTCTTCTCCATTCTCGCAATTCCTGAGACGTCCATAAGCTATATGGTAGAATCAATAGTGAAATTTAATGGTAGTTTGACAAAGCGGATTAAGAAATAAATTAATCCGCTTTTTTATTTAAACAAAAAAAACATAGATTGTCTCACGACAACCTATGCTTTCTTAACCTTAATAATCTAATACCATGAAAAACACGTTGCAAAGATAGTCTTAATTTATAATACAAGCAAGTGTTATACTGAAATAATATGCAGGAAATAATATTATTTAAGTAAACACTCGCCCTTTGCTTGGTGTTTTTAATATAGGTTTACAGTATTTATTGTCTATTGGAAAAATTATTTCCATTATTCTTATAGGCCGAATAATACTCCCATTTGGTAGGCTGCAGCGGAAACAATCCAAGCCAAAGCCGTTGTATATACAGCTGCAAAGCCTGCCCATTTCCACGAACCGGTTTCGCCCTTTATTGCTGCTATTGTAGCGATGCAGGGGAAGTAGAGCAGTACGAACAGCAGGAAGCAGTAGGATGTGAGCGGTGTGATGCCGTCTGCTATCATCTGGTGGCGCAAGTTGCTGTAAGACTCTTCGCTGCCTTCTTCAGCTGCATCCTCGGTATGATAGAGTATGCCCATTGACGAAGCCACAATCTCTTTGGCTCCAACGCCCGAAATAAGACCTACGTCGAGCTTCCAGTCGAAGCCTTGTGCGCGGAATACCGGTTCTATGGCGTGACCGATGCGTCCGATATAGCTTTGCTCCTGCTGCTGTTCGCGAGACAACTCCTCATTGTGCGGGAAGTAGCCCAACGCCCAAACCGTAATGCTTGCAACAAGAATGATTCCACCCATCTTCTTGAGATATTCCTTGCCCTTCTGCCATGTGTGTCTGCCTATGGCTTTAGCGGTAGGGAAACGGTAGGGTGGCAGTTCCATTACAAACGGTGTGTCTTCGCCTTTGAAGAAAGTCTTGCTGAAAAGACGGCTCATGAGTATTGCCATTATAATGCCTACGATGTAGAGCGACATCATCACCGTAGAACGATACTGCTGCGCAAACATAGTGCCTATAATCATTATATATATAGGGAAGCGTGCAGAGCAGCTCATGAGCGGCAATATCATCATCGTTATAAGGCGCGAACGGCGGCTTTCTATTGTGCGTGTCGCCATTACGGCAGGCACATTGCAGCCGAAGCCCATGATAAGCGGTATGAACGATTTGCCGTGCAGTCCCATCTTGTGCATCAGCTTGTCCATGATGAATGCTGCACGAGCCATGTATCCGCTGTCTTCCATGAACGATATGAAGAAATAGAGTATAAGAATCTGCGGCAGGAATACGATTACCGAGCCTACGCCTCCGATAACGCCGTCGATAAGCATGTCCTTAAGCGGACCGCTTGCCATGTTGTCGGCTATTATTGACCCTATCCATTCTACGCCACTCTCTATCCATCCCATAGGATACTGACCTAAAGAGAACGTGGCTTCGAACATTATCCATATCATAAGTATGAATATCGGGAAACCTACATATCGGTTGGTGATGACCTGGTCTATGAGGTGTGTCAGCTGATAAGTGTCTTTTTTGTTGCCGGTTTGGTATCCGGCTTCTTGAAGCGCTCCATGTATGAAGCCGTACTTGGCATCCATGATGACTGTTTCGCAGTCGTCGTGGGTATAGTTCTGCACATTAGCCACAGCCTTGTCGCGTACGGCGAATATTTCCTTAGCACAACTCGTTGACGAAACAATAAGCTGTTCGGTCTCTTTGTCCTTCTCAAGGAGCTTTATTGCGAGATAGCGTGTAGAATAGCGGTGGCGCAAGTCGTTCTCTTGTTTTAGAACTGTCTGTATTGCCTCTATGCCTTCTTCTACGTATGGTCCGTGGTTGATGTGTATGTGGCGGAACACGTTGTGCTTAGGCTTGACGCCACTCGCAAAGTCTTCTTCGTGCTCCGTCTCCTCTTTCTCTGTTTTTTGATACTGTTCGTGCCATTGGCGAATGCCTTCTGCCACTTCGGGGTCAAGGTTGCCTTTGTCGTCAAGAAAGTCGAGTCCCTCATACATATTGATAATAATGTGGAAGAGCAGCTCGACACCTCTGCCCGTTGTGAACGTTGTCGGAATCATCGGCACGCCGAAGAGTTCTCCGAGCTTTGCATAGTCGACATTGTCGCCGCGTTTTTCGGTTTCGTCGAACATGTTCAAGGCGCACACCATGCGCAGGTGCATATCTATGAGCTGCGTGGTGAGGTAGAGGTTGCGCTCGATGTTGCTTGCGTCAATAACATTGATTACAACATCTGGCGTGTGCTCGATTATCTCCTTGCGTACATAAAGTTCCTCGGGCGAGTAGGCTGAAAGTGAGTAGGTGCCAGGAAGGTCTACGATGTTGAAGTCGTAGCCTTCGAACGTAGCGTGTCCGGTCTTTGCGTCAACAGTAACGCCAGAATAGTTGCCGACACGCTCGTGTGCTCCTGATGCAAAGTTGAACAGTGAGGTCTTTCCACAATTCGGGTTGCCGACAAGTGCAACGTTGATTGTGCGGCGCTTCTTCATAGCCGCGTCGCGTAGCTGTGTGTCGCTCAGACCGTCGCTTTCTTTCTCAAGAGGCTCCGATACTTTAGGCTTGTTCGTCTCGATTTCGGCAGCTTCTTCCACAGAAATCACTTCAATCATCTCGGCTTCAGAACGGCGTAGCGACACTTCGTAGCCCATAATCTTATATTTTACGGGGTCTTGTAGCGGAGCGTTCAACAGAACGTCTACTACTTTTCCCTTGATAAATCCCATCTCGACGATACGTTTGCGAAAGCCTCCGTGTCCCATGACTTTCACAATGACTCCACGTTCGCCGGTCTTTAATTCTGATAATTTCATGTTGTTCTATAACTTTTCGATATTCTTTATCCTTCTTTTTGGTGTAAATGCTAATTACTTGTAACAAGGATACAAAAGTACACATAAAAAATGACAAAGAATAAACTTGATAACCTACATTTTTTGAAATACCTAAAAATGATTACTATAACATTGTGTACAATTACAGATTAAAATTAGTAACTTTGCAAATTGAAACAAACAAAATAAAAAAGCGAACAATGGAAACTCCTTTTTATTATTATATTCTATGCATATTGGCTGCCGTGATAGCCTTCCTTATTGTTAAGAAAATAACAAGTTGTATGATTAAAGTCGTGATAGCTATTGTTATGTTGGCTGTTCTGGCTCTCATATATTTTAGGTATATAGCATAATCAGATATACTCGTTTCAAGATGAAATTGATTGTAGATAGCGGAAGTACAAAGACAGATTGGTGTTTTGCCGATTCGTCAGACGTTTATGTACTTGTACATACGGATGGCATCAACCCCGTCGTACAGTCTTACGATGAAATGTTGTCTGTTGTTCAGGAACAGATGTTGCCACGTGCAAAGCAGCAGTCTCTTGATTTAGCCTCTTTGGACGAAGTATACTTCTATGGGGCAGGTTGCACGCCTGAACTTCGATTGGCTGTTGAAAAGGCATTGCGTGTGGCGGTAGGCGAAAAGCCTTCTGTCTATGTCGACAGTGATTTGCTGGCGGCGGCACGTGCTCTTTGTGGAACCGATTCTGGTATTGCTTGCATTTTAGGTACTGGCTCCAATTCATGCTACTATGATGGCGAAGGCATTAAGGAGCATACACCGGCTCTCGGTTATATATTAGGAGATGAGGGTAGTGGAGCTGTACTTGGCCGTAATTTTATTAATGGAATATTAAAAGGTACACTTTCGCGAGAACTGCGTGATGTTTTTTTTGATGAATATCACACAAGTCAGGCTGATATAATTGACAAAGTTTATCATTCGGCTACTCCAAATCGTTTCCTTGCCTCGCTCTCCAAGTTCATATTGCCACATATCGACGATGAATCTCTGGAGGCGCTTGTTGTTAGGAATTTTGAAAATTTCATAATTAGCAATATCAGAAACTATTCGGAGGCAAAACCGGTTATAAATGCGGTTGGAAGTGTTGCCTTTCTCTATCGTAAGCAATTGGAGCAAGCGGCTATGTTGCAAGGCTATGAGTTGGGAAAAATATTAAAAAGTCCGCTTGAAGGCTTGCTTGATTATCATTTTGCAAACAAATAAATAAAGATATTCTGTCTCTAAATCCATTTATGTTTGTAAAAAAGCAAATTGATAATTTTGTGTTTGCGTGAACAATATAAAATGCAATATAGAGATAGCAAATTTAGCTGAAAAATTTTGGAGTTTTGCGAAATAGAGATTATCTTTGCAGTTGGTTAATGCAAACGTTCCCATATATATAAAATGAAATATGCAAACGATTGCTTTGACAAATGCAGATGATGTAATATCAAGAAAAAATATTAACGTTTTAGACATATAATTACTATTTATGAGCGAAAAAAGAGTTTATACTTTCGGCAATGGACAGGCCGAAGGTAATGCTTCAATGCGTGAGGTACTCGGTGGTAAGGGTGCTAACCTTGCCGAGATGAACCACATCGGTGTGCCGGTGCCTCCTGGTTTTACAATCACAACTGACACTTGCAACGAGTATTATAAAGTAGGTCAGGACAAGATCGTTGAGCTTCTTACAGCTGAAGTGAATGCTGCTGTTGCTCACACAGAGGAACTGATGAACTGCAAGTTCGGCGATCCGAAGAACCCTCTGTTGGTTTCTGTACGTTCAGGTGCTCGTGCTTCTATGCCGGGTATGATGGATACCATCCTCAACCTTGGTTTGAACGACGAGGTTGCTGAGGGTATGGTTGAGAAGACTGGCAACCCACACTTCGTATATGATAGCTACCGTCGTTTTGTTCAGATGTACGGCGACGTTGTTCTTGGCATGAAGCCTGAGAACAAAGAGGATATTGATCCGTTCGAGGCTATTATTGAAAAGGTGAAGGAAGAGCAGGGCGTTGTTCTTGACAAGGACCTCTCTGTAGAGTCGCTGAAGAAGCTCGTTGAGCTCTTCAAGAAGGCTATCAAGGAGCAGACTGGTAGCGACTTCCCAACTGATTCGAAGGAGCAGCTTTGGGGTGCTATCTGCGCTGTGTTCCGCAGCTGGATGAACGAGCGTGCTATTCTCTATCGTAAGATGGAAGGAATTCCTGACGAGTGGGGTACAGCAGTTTCTGTTATGGCTATGGTATTCGGTAACATGGGTGAGACATCTGCTACAGGTGTTTGCTTCAGCCGTGACGCCGGTAATGGTGAGAATCTCTTCAACGGTGAATACCTGATTAACGCTCAGGGCGAGGACGTTGTTGCTGGTATCCGTACTCCGCAGCAGATTACAAAGATCGGTTCACAGCGCTGGGCTGAGCGTGCTGGCATCTCTGAGGAAGAGCGTGCAGCAAACTATCCTTCTATGGAGGAAGCTATGCCTGAACTCTACAAGGAACTTGACGCTCTCCAGGACAAGCTCGAAAAGCACTACCGCGATATGCAGGATATGGAGTTCACCGTTCAGGAGGGCAAGCTTTGGTTCCTCCAGACACGTAACGGTAAGCGTACTGGTACTGCAATGGTTAAGATTGCAATGGACCTTCTCCACGAGGGTATGATCGATGAGAAGACTGCTATTCTTCGCTGTGAGCCGCAGAAGCTCGATGAGCTCTTGCACCCGGTATTCGATAAGTTGGCTCTCTCAAGAGCTAAGGTTATCACACAGGGCCTCCCCGCTTCTCCTGGCGCTGCTTGTGGTCAGATCGTATTCCACGCTGACGATGCTGAGGAGTGGCATGAGGATGGCAAGAAAGTAATCATGGTTCGTATTGAGACTTCTCCAGAGGACCTCGCTGGTATGTCTGCTGCTGAGGGTATCCTTACAGCTCGTGGCGGTATGACATCTCACGCAGCTGTAGTTGCTCGTGGTATGGGTAAGTGCTGTGTATCTGGCGCAGGCTCTATCAATGTTGATTACAAGACTAAGACTGTAGAGATTGAAGGCGTTGTTTACAAGGAGGGCGACTACATCTCTTTGAACGGTACAACAGGTCAGGTATACGCAGGTCAGATTGAGACAAAGGCCGCTGAGCTTTCTGGCGACTTCAAGGAGTTGATGGATCTCTGCGACAAGTATACAAAGATGGAAATCCGTACCAATGCTGATACTCCTCACGACGCAAAGGTGGCTCGCCAGTTCGGCGCTAAGGGTATCGGTTTGACACGTACAGAGCACATGTTCTTTGATGATCAGAAGATTGTTGCTATGCGTGAGATGATTCTTGCCGATTCAGTAGAGGGTCGCGAGAAGGCTCTTGCTAAACTCCTCCCATATCAGAAGGCTGACTTCTATGGCATCCTCAAGGCTATGGACGGTTGCCATGTCAATATCCGCTTGCTCGATCCGCCTCTCCACGAGTTCGTACCGCACGATAAGGCAGGTCAAGAGACTATGGCTAAGGAAATGGGTGTAAGCGTTACAGAAATAAAGAAGCGCGTTAACTCATTGGCAGAGAACAACCCAATGCTCGGTCATCGTGGTTGCCGTCTTGGCATCACATTCCCTGAGATTACAGCTATGCAGACTCGTGCTATCCTCGGTGCTGCATGCCAGTTGAAGAAGGAAGGCTTCAACCCGCGTCCTGAGATCATGGTTCCGCTCATCGGTACAGTTCAGGAGCTCAAGCAGCAGAAGTCTATCATTCTTGCAACTTCTCAGGAAGTATTTGCAGAGTATGGCGTTGAGGTTGAGTTCGAGATTGGTACTATGATTGAGATTCCGCGTGCTGCCCTTACTGCAGGTAAGATTGCAGAAGAGGCTCAGTACTTCTCATTCGGTACTAACGACTTGACACAGATGACATTCGGTTATTCACGTGACGACATCGCTTCATTCCTCCCTGCATACATGGAGAAGAAGATTCTGAAGGTTGACCCGTTCCAGGTTCTCGATCAGGAGGGTGTTGGTCAGCTCATCAAGATGGCAGTTGAGAATGGTCGCGCTACTCGTCCTAATCTCCGCACAGGTATCTGCGGTGAGCATGGTGGTGAGCCTTCATCTGTTAAGTTCTGCGCAAAGGTAGGCATGAACTATGCTTCATGCTCTCCATTCCGCGTGCCTATCGCACGTTTGGCAGCGGCGCAGGCTGCTGTAGAGGAATAATAAGATAAGCCCTCGTAACTAACGAGTTAGGCGGTAAGTCTCTGATAATAAAGAGGCTTGCCGCCTAAATTGTTTTTGGTAGGTCTGCACGTTCTGCACACTAATCATGCAGAATTTGTAGGCTTTGCTTACAAAAACTGACACAAACTTTGGTGGTCGTGCTTACAAGTGCTTACAAACGATTTTTGATGAACAACAAAATAGAATTGAAATTATGGCTCTATTCAAGGCAACGGTAAGAACGCCACGGAAGGACGGCTTCTACCAAGTTCTACAGATTTTAGATCCATCTGTTCTACTTCTCTTATAGCCATGGATTGGTAATGCTTGTCCCTTGCATCATGTTCCTCTTACTGCATACTTCTGCATACCGTTGCTTCTTCTGGCACTCATTTGGTATATTCCATCGTTCCGTGTTGCCACATTCTTAAATGAGGTTTGGTTTTCATGTCTTTCTTTGGACTTGCTATTCTTGGAGCATTACCTCTTGCTTTAACTTTTAATGTATAGCCATCCTTTGCTCCAACCTCTGCTGTATTTTCTTGTCACAAAAGATGGAAAAGCCAGAGGAGTGGCAGGATGCTGACTGAGTCAAGCATAGCCGAGTAATACTCGTGGCTATCAAGTTCTATGAAGCAGAATAGAAGGAGGAGGCTCCTGAACCTCAGAGAACTAAGACCAAGAAGGATAAGTAAATCCTTCTCTTTATAACGAGCGACCTTCGGGTCGCTTTTTTGTTACTTTTGAGTTCTTTCCTTGCAAAAAGGTTAAAAAAGAATGTAAAAATCAGATTTTCTTCAAGCTAATTGATGAATTTTGAAAAGAAATGAGTATTTTTGCATTTATAAATATAAGTAGAATATAACATAAAGCCGTGTTATTCGTCTAACTTATATTGTAGTATAAATTAAAATAACGAATTATGATTGATTATTACGAGTATTCTATACCAGAATTGGTAAAACTTCTTGGTGCAAGATTCAAGGATTACCGTCTGCGTAGCAATATGACGCAGAAAGAGGTATCTGAACAATCGGGTATAACAATCACTACTATTCATAAGTTTGAGAATGGAACATCGGGCAATGTGTCGCTCGGCACCTTCCTTTTGCTGCTGAAGGCAATCGGTCAGATAGATGCACTTGACGAACTGATGCCGGATTTACCGCCATCTGCATACCTCTTGAAGGAAGAAAAGAAAGTCCAACGAATTAGACATAAGAAGTCATGATAGCAAGTTCATTGAAAATAATGCTTTGGGACAAGGAAATCGGTCGCTTGTCCTGGGATGCAAGGAGAGGCATTTCGTTTTTCGAGTATAATCCAGCTTTCCTTGGTGGAGAACTTGATCCGTTCCCACTTGTGGCTTCAGTCAAGTCACCTGCCAGCCGACGTCCCATCATGGGTGATAGGGAAACTAAGCTTTACCGCAAACTGCCTCCTTTTCTTGCAGACTCTTTGCCTGACGCTTGGGGTAACCAGGTGTTTGAGTGCTGGCGCATACAGAATGGTATTCGCAATCAGGAAATTACTCCGCTTGAAATTCTGTCGTTTATACTGAGACAATAAAAATGTAGAAAAGGTTCTGTTGTGCAAAATAGAGCAATAGGAGAATCCTATATTCTGAATGTATCGATTGTAATAACTACCATAGCATTAAAAACATATATTTCGGTTGAATAAGTAGAATAATTGGCGTATTACTCCATTTATATTTAGGATTATTCATTTTTTTACGCTCGATTTTGTATCTTTGCGTTTTAATTAAAGTTCTTAAGTAATCAAAAATTTAAAAACATGGAAAATTTTTTAGGATTCGGAACATGCGATTCTGCCTATGATGGCAGAAGGCATATCGCGTGTTTGCTAACATTATATGCTTCTTATAAGCTTAAGATCAACCCTAATGTTATCAATTCCGTTAGAAGCGCAATTGGCATTGCCAACTATGTACAATCACATCAGCTTCTTATGCAAAGCCTCTATAGCGCAGATTTTTATCAGTTTATAGAGTCGTTAGGCGTTAGATATAACGTTTCGAAGCAAGACTTGGTCTACCTATCTTCTGGTGAACTGTTTAAACTACGAATCACAAAAACGCCTGCTGGTTATAATCGAGCTAAGAACATAGTCTTGGCAGTTCACTTTGCGTATCTTCAGAGATGCTATCATCCGCTTAATACTATTGTATTACAACAACTTACGCAAGGCTTTAGTTTCCCCATTTTAAAAGGAACGAGTGGCGGACTGACAGACGCTGAACTACATAAAATTTTCTCAACTGTAAATATGAAGTTAATATCAGGTAATACTGATTTGAATAGTATCGAGTCATTAGTCGCCAAACAGATTTAATCAAGCCACGCTATAAAGTAGCGTATTAGATAAGTGTCTATAATATGGAAAATAATCAACTAATTGAAATGCCCTCTGGGGCGCGTGAAGCTTTAGGCGATTTGCTGAGTGATATGTATCTTAGCAATGTAAAGAAGCGGTTACGCGCCCTCAATCAACCATCTGAAAATGACAGAAAACGTTGGGTATGGGAACTAATCCAAAACGCAAAAGACAGCATTGCCGCAGCTCCAGATAGAACCTCTGTTGATATTGAAATTGAAATCAATGGAAATATTGTTAAGTTTATTCATAATGGGGCACCATTTACATACAAGGCACGTCTAGCTCTTCTATATAAGTACAGTGAAGATAAAGACGGAGCGGAAAGCACAGGCAGATTCGGTACTGGCTTCCTTACCACCCACTGCCTTTCAAAAATTGTTTCTATTGAAGGTGACGTAATAGATAACAATTCTGTACATGGTTTCTCGGTTACTATCTTTAGAAACGGACAATCAGACAAAGAACTGTTAGATGGCATAAAGAAAATGGAAGATAGTGAAAAGTAGTACCAAAATGCTTTTGGAAAGACCACATTCACTTACATTGTGCAAACTGACGATCCAGGCAGAGACTCAATCATTAAGGGTACGGATAATTTCTATGCAAATATAGCTCAGACCCTGCTGTTTTGCCCTGAAATAGGTAAAATATCCATAAATGACAATGGTAATTTAACGGAAATTATTCGATTAGAACGGGATGTTATTTTGTCTGATAATATTTCACGTTCCTCTTTTCAAGTAGGAAAAGACACCAATAGTATTAGGCGCTTCATAAAAATTCATTCATCTGAGTCTAATGCTGAACTCACAAACAAATATAAAACAGCGAGAGATCTTCGTCTTGACTTAGCTGTTGAAGTAGATAAGTATAACAATATAATCTATCACCAAGGTAATACACAACTTTATTGCGTTTTACCTTTGGTTGGCACTGAATCTCAAATAACAGAACCTGTCTATATAAATTGTCCGGATTTTGAGCCTGACGAGGAGAGACAAAGACTTTTATTGTCAGGTAATGAAACAATAGAGGATATACCTGATGAAGATGCCGACGACCAAACACGTCGCATTATTGCATCTGAGACTGGAATTAATCGCCTC
>OHBJ01002470.1_pt1 | contig 12442 bp, 11 predicted proteins | sample 1577241 | NCBI WGS metagenome assembly OHBJ01 (sample SAMEA3541594, study PRJEB24748) | human gut metagenome | biome: human gut; feature: human-associated habitat; material: faeces | place: China | collected 2012
GCATAGACTTCATCACCACCAATGAACCCGTAGAACTGCAGGAAATACTGCAATAAAAGTAGCAAGTAACAATACATATAGAAAGCCAATACAAACAAACCGCTTCATTTTGCAAACAATGAAGCGGTTTTCTTATTTCAAAAAGTACCATTGTTATATAGAATAAAATCATTATCTTTGCACAAAATCATACAGATGTGATTATGTGCAATAATAAAGATTTTATAAAAAACACAAGTGAGTACATCCATTTTATGTCAAATGAAGATGTGTGTCTCGTCCCAATAGACAAAGATTTATCGGGAGTTATTCCTATGTCCATTACACAATGCTATACATTATACAAAGGAATATTGTTTGGAAAAGAAATCATTTTCGCATTCGCATCTGATGACTATCAACATACTCCTGTACAAACGAAAAAAGCATTGACCTTGTTAGAAAACAAATCCGGGTGTCTTGCAGTTTTGGTCATAGAAAAGATTATACCTTATAATGTCAAAAGATTTATTGAACAGAGAATAAACTTTATAATTCCACAAAAACAAATGTTTATTCCTTCCTTATTGATAGACCTAAAAAAAACGAAAACAATAAATGCTGACATTAAGGAAACAATGCCGGCATTAGCCCAATGTATTTTACTATATCATATACAAGTAAGTTCTTTAGATAGAATGGAATCTGTAGATATAGAGGCATTGTTTGACGTTTCCTATGCAACTGTCAATAGGGCACTACGATGGTTAAAGGAAAATAGTTTAATAACTTTAGAAGGTAAAAAGACCAAGGAAATCAGGTTCTTCTATTCCAACAAAGAGTTGTGGGAAACCGCTTTCCCATTATTCAATTCTCCAGTAGAAAAAGTAGTATATACGGATGATACCATAGAACAGGCAATGGAATCAGGCATCAATGCCTTATCAGAATACACGATGATCAACAGTGAAAAATCGCACTGCTATGCTTTGACAAGAGAAGAATTGAAAAAGAAGAATATTACAACCAATAATCATTTTGGTGAAAACAAGATAGAAATATGGCGATATTCTCCATTTTTCTTGACAAAAGGTCATTACGTGGACAAACTTTCGCTTTACCTGTCTTTAAAAAACAACGATGACGAGAGAATACAAATAGAATTGGAAAACTTAATCAATGACATAAAATGGTAAGAGGTATAGACAAATTCAAGGAGTTTTTTAGGAATTTTGAAAACGCCTATGTGATTATCGGTGGAACCGCTTGTGAAATTCATGAAGAGAATTATGCACAAACTCCACGTGCGACAAAAGACATAGATATTATTCTTGTCGTAGAAGCCCTTTCGTCTGATTTCGTATCACACTTTTGGGAGTTTGTAAAGGCTGCCGGGTATGAACAACGAAACAAAGGTACAAATGACAATGCAACCCGTCGCCACGAGTATTATCGTTTTATGAAACCAACCAATACAGATTTCCCTTATCAAGTAGAGTTGTTTTCCAGGAACCTCGGACTGTTGAATTTCCCTGAGGATGCTCATCTTACCCCGATACCTGTTACAGATGATTTATCAAGTTTATCGGCCATACTCATGGATGATGACTATTATCACTTCACCATCACACATAGTTTGTTGCAAGACGGTGTTCATATAGCCAACATAGAAAGCCTTATCTGTTTGAAGTGTAAAGCATTTTTAGAAATGAGTGACCGAAAAGCGAAAGGAGAACAGGAGGACAGCAAACATATAGCTAAACACAAGAAAGATGTTTTCAGATTAGCTGCAATGCTTGCGCCTGCCGATAGATTTGAAGTTCCACAGACTTTGCTTGACGATGTCAAACGTTTTTGCGAAATGGTAAAATCAGAATTACCCAATAGTGACTTCTTCAAATCCGCCGGTTTACATAATATTACCGGAGAACAAGTATTGGGACAATTAGAACTTAGCTTCTTGATCCATGATTAAAATTCAATATGCTTCAGATCTACATTTGGAGTTTGCCGAAAATGGAAGTTTCATAAAACACCATCCTTTACTAGTGAATGGCGATGTGTTGGTGTTGGCCGGGGATATTGGTTATATCGGAGATGAGAATTACAGCAAGCATCCTTTTTGGGATTGGGCTGCGGATAATTATGAAATGGTTGTTGTCATACCAGGTAATCATGAGTTCTACAAGATGTACGAAATAGATAATTTGTACAACGGATGGAGCATGGAAATACGGACCAATGTTTTGTGTTATTACAACAAGGTTGTCAAACTGTCAAATGATACAGAACTAATTGCCACTACATTGTGGTCTCATATCAAGCAACAGGATGCCTTTCAAACAGAGTTGGCTATTTCAGATTTTAGACGTATAAAATCAAATGGAAATAATCCTCTGACATGGCTTCGATTTAATGAAGAACATAATAGATGCGTACAATTCTTGAAAGAAAGCGTCAGCAACAGCTCGGCTCAGCATATTTTAGTTGCCAGTCATCACGTTCCTTCATTTGAGATGCTTTCGCCAGAGTTCAAAGGAAGCATATATAATGGAGCATTTACTGTTGAACTTGGCGATTACATTGCAGTTAGTCCAATTGAATACTGGATTTATGGACATTCGCATCGGAATATTGACAGAATCATAGGTAACACCAAGTGTGTGACCAATCAATTAGGCTATGTGTTCCATAATGAACACTTGACATTTGATCCAGGAAAATTTATTGAGTTTAATTGAGATTTTATAAACAAAGTCTAAATGTAGAAAACGATGAAAGAAGAATGTTTGATATGCCAGGCTCCATTGGAGTACTTGGAAACTGAAATCCTCATGGAATGTGAGTTTTGTCATCGACAGGAAATGAGCAAAACCCGCTGTGTGAATGGTCACTATATTTGTGACGAGTGCCATACCAGGGGCTTGGATTCTGTTATAGGATATTGCCTGAAGGAAACGTCACGCAATCCGATAGAGATTTTAGAGCGGATGATGGATATGCCGTTTTGCCACACGCATGGGCCGGAACACCATACGCTTGTAGGGACGCCGCGCTCTGCGAGGTGGCAGACCACTTCGACGAATGCAACACATCGGCTACTTAGCATAACATAGTAGCGCTCAACACATTACTAAACCCGCACTTTCTTTCTGAGACATCTGCGTACACAAACGGTGTACGTTAACATAAAAGATGTTAATAATATATTAAGTCGGCGCTTGAACAAGTTTTCGAGCGTCGACTTATTAAATATTATTAGTACTTTTGCAGCAAATTGTTTTTTTAGTATAAAATCAAACACACATGTCAAACAAATGGTTCGCGCGATTGGTAGCCATTGTGGCGGTGCTTGTGACAACCACGCCATCTAATGCGCAGCGCGTAAATGTAAAAACGAACGCCTTATATTGGGCTGTGGCGGCACCCAACCTCGGGCTTGAATTCAGGATTAATCGTCATGTGACGTTCAACCTCGAAGGCGTTGTCACCCGCACCAAGTTTAACAACGGCAAATACGACTTCAAGGGATTCGGAGTAGAACCCGAAGTACGCTACTGGTTCAGCGCACGTCCTCAGGCTGCTCACTTCGTGGGCATAGCCGCAGTAGCAGCAAACTACGACCTGAAGTTCAAGCAGAAGCGACACGACGGCGATGTATTCGGCGGTGGCGTCACCTACGGCTACAGCTTCGTGCTCAGTCGCCACTGGAGTATAGAGACAACGCTCGGCGTGGGTCTGGTATACCGCCAGGAGAAGTTCTCGAGAAACGACGCTCAGCGTGCAACACTCGAAAAGCCGAACGTCGAAACCGTCAACTTCGCTCCGATAAAGGCAGGTGTCAACTTCGTCTACATTATCAAATAGTACAAAACAAACTCAACTGATAGTTAAAGCTAACTACTAAAAACGGCGTTTCGCGATATGTCCGCCGACGGACAAGAGACGCTGCAGAAACAGGTTTATATACGAATAAGTTTAGATTAGAGGGTTTTATAAGCAACTTCATTTTAAAGTTTGAAAGCAAAGAGATATGAATTCAGAAAACATAGCAACACACTTTAAGCGGGTGGCACTCACACTCGCAGCCCTGCTATGCCTCGCGCTCGGTGCGCAGGCTCAGGACGTGGTGCGCCTTACGGGTCGCGTAGTGTCCAAGCAGACCGGCGAACCGCTCATCGGCGTGAATATCACCGACACCAGATTACGCCGCGCGCTCGCCGTAACCGACGAGGACGGACGCTTCTCAATGAACACACACGTAGGCACTCAGCTGCGCTTCTCCATGATTGGCGCAAAGCAGGAAATGGTGAAGGTAAAGAACGACAAGTTCCTCACAGTGAAGCTCGACGAGGACGACGTGCAGCTCAAGGAGGTAGAGGTGAAGACAAAGCGCATCACCGACCGCATCATGCCCGAGCCTACGGATATCGAGGTGAAGGGCAACTGGCTCTATGTACGTACGCGTGTGCGTGTGCCGAAGCAGATGTTCCAGCACGACCGCCGACTCGTTGTGCAGCCTATATTGAATAATGTGACGGAGAACAAGCTCACGCTGATGCGCCCGATGGTGTACGACGCCAAGGAGTATCACAGAACGCAGGACCGCCTCTACAACTTCAACATGAACAGCGAGACTGCCGGCGACCCGCTTGCAAAGCACGTCACCGTGAAGAGCAGCGCCACACGCGAGAAGGGTCAGGCTAACGACATCATCGGCTACAGCGACTCTATCTTCGTGAAGAACCTCAAGGCAGAATACTCTTGCGACGTGTACATGGCTATCGAGGACTACACGCACATCATCTACCGCGACACTACCATCATCGCTCGCGGAACGGTCAATCCGCTGCGCTGGCTCGACTGCTCGCTGCTGGGCAAGCCGCTCACAGACGCTTCCTACTACCCCACTCCCGAGAAGCAGATGCGCGACAGCAAGGGTAACATCAACCTGAAGTTCCTCATCGGCAAGGCAACGCTCAACACCAACGACCCGCACAACGACATAGAGATTGAGAAGCTGCGCCAGCAGATAGACGCCATACGCGCCGACAAGGACGCTACAATCCAGTCGCTCTCGCTCGAAGGTATCGCTTCGCCTGACGGTCGCTACAACTTCAACCAGAATCTTGCACGCCAGCGTATGGACTTCGCGCTGGGATATATACGCGAAAAGCTGCCCGAGAATCTGCGCAGCGGCATCGAGTTCAGCAGCAAGTCGTCGGTAGCTCCCTGGAGCGAGGTGGTTGCTCTGCTGCGCCGCGACTCGCTCTTCAGCGAAGCCGACCAGGTGCAGAGCATCATCAACCGCAGCAGCAACATCGACGTGCAGAGCGCAAGAATACGCCGCCTGCCGTTCTTCAGAAGTGTGCTTGAGGCTCGCTATCTGCCGAAGCTCCGCCAGGTGAACTACGTGATGAACTACATCATCTTCCGTCAGCTCACACTCGACGAGATTCGCAATCTCTACGCTGCCGACCACAAGAAGCTCACTCGCTACGAGTTCTTCACACTCTATCGCAGCGAGAACGACGCCGTAAAGCGCGACACCATCATACGCCAGGCTCTGGAGATGTATCCTTCGTTCATGATTGCAGCCAACGACCTCGCAGCCGATCTTATCAACCGCGGCGAGTCTGACCCGCAGCTGCTCGAGCCGTTCGCAGGCGAGAAGGCACCGGCTACGGTTAACATCAACCACGCCATCGCATTGCTTCAGAACCGCCAGTTCGCTGCCGCCGACGAGTGTCTTTCGTATGTGCCCAAGACAGAGGAGTCTGAACTGCTGCACGCCATCAGCGGCGTTCTCAACGGACGCTACGACGAGAACTACAAGACGGTAGCTGCCACGGGCAAGCGCAACGAGCTGCTCATGATGCTCGCCATGAAGCGCAACAAGGAGGCTCTCAAGCTGAGCCGCGAGTTGCCCGACGACGAGGCGCTCACCCACTACCTGCGCGCTATCTGCCTCAACCGCACCGACGACGCCGTGGGAGCATACGAGGAGCTGAAGCGCTCGTTCGAGATGGACCCGTCGCTCGAGAAGATTGCGCACACCGATGGAGATGTTAACGATTTGTTGTTAGAGCAGAAGAAATAAGGAGGAAAAAGAGTTATGAACAATATAAGAAAAGCGATTGTGGCTGCCTTCATGGCTTGCGCCTACGTCGCAACAGCAAACGCACAGATTGAAGGCAGTGCTCTCAACTATATGCTGCAGCGCCCGCGCGTTGCAAAGAAGTGGAAGCAGAAGACTTACTTCGACCATCTCTTCGTAGACGCAGGCTTAGGCACCAACATCATGGGAACACGCCCCCCTGAGTTCGGACTTACCGCCGACTTCAACATCGGCGACTGGCTTACTCCTGAGCACGGCGCACGCATCAACATCAACGGAGGCAAGTGGAGCACACGCGGACTGAAGGCTAAGTATCTTGACCTCAGCCTCGACTACCTGCTCAACATCACAGCCATCGCTCAGCCCGGCACCTACTACGAGACAAAGCGCTTCGAGGTGTATGGCATCGCAGGTTTCGACCTCGCCACATCGCACTTCAAGAACGTTACTAAATACGGTATGGGCATACATGTCGGCTTGCGCGGACAGTATGCTCTGAGCGACAACTTCTATACCTACCTCGAGTCGCGCTACGGCTTGATGGAAGACCAGATTTCGCAGCAAGAGACATGGCACGGCTACCGCCCGTTCACCACGCTCACTATGGGTTTGGGCTATCGTCTGCCGTTTGTTCGCAAGAATTATGAAGACCCTGAACGTGGCAAACACAGCATCTGGGACGGTATCTTCGTAGGCGGAATGGTTGGTCCGGCAACGCTTTCCAACGCTCACAAAGCCACTTGGGGCGACTTTCTCGGCGTTCGTCAGGCAGCAAGTGCCGGCAAATGGTTCGGACCGTATCACGGTGTGCGCTTCACGCTCAGCTCTACAACGATCCGCCCCGACAACCAGTGGCGCACAAAGGCACTCAGCTCACAGTTCGAGTACCTTCTCAACCTTAACAACCTCATCGGCGGTATCGATCCAGAGCGTTACGTATGGATCAATGCGCTGGCAGGTTTCAGCTTCAACCGTTCTTCCGACCGCATCGACGGCATCAAGAGCAGCTGGGGCTTCAGCGGAGGTCTGCAGGGCAACATACGTCTTTCGCGCGGACTCGCGTTCGTTATCGAACCGCGTGTCGACTCTTACACCAAGAACTTCATGCAGCAGGACCGCGTCTTCAAGAAGTGGAGCGTGATGCCGTCGCTTCTCGCCGGCTTCATGTACACCTATCATGACAGATACGCCATCGAGCGTCGCGAAGCAGGCATCCACGGCATACCCAAGGCGTCTATAAGCATCGCCGGAGGTCTGGCTTCTACGTCTACAAAGATGAAGCAGACCGACTACTGGATGCCGGTTGCACGCATCAGCTACACCAAGTGGTCGGCAGCTTCGCACGGCGTGCGCTTCAGTCTCGACGGAACGATGCAGCGCCGCATCGAGGACAAGCGCTACTCTAAGGCTGTAGGCGCGTTCGACTGGCTTGCTGACCTCACCGCTATGAACTATGGCACGGAGAACACCAAGTGGCTCTCAATACGTTCTGTCATCGGTTTCGCTGTCGGAGCCGACTACGGCGGCCACAAGTCGTACTTCTCTGCCGACGTTCACGCCGGTGTGCAGGGTCGCATCCGTCTTTCAAGCACTACGGGTCTGTTCATCGAGCCGCAGATGGCTTACGAGTTGTCAGACCGCTTCATGCACCGCAACTGGGGTCGTGTGACGCCGCGCGCTCTCGTCGGTCTCGACTACACGATGAACCGCGACAAGGGCTCAAGCGACCTTAAGGAGGCACCCGAAGAGAAGAACTTCATCACTATCGGCGGTGGCGCCGGATTATTCTCGGGCAGCTTCAGCGAGTTGCACGCTCAGCACAAGCTCACATATAACGTGCAGGTGGGATACGGCCACTGGTTCAACGGTGTGCATGGTGTGCACGGCAGCGTGAGCGAGACCTTCGCCAAGCGCGGTGCGAACGGACTCAGCTACACCGACCACATCACAGCCGTTACAGCCGACTATATGATGAACATGCGCAACGCCATCACGGGCGAACAGAGCGACGACCGCTTGTTCCAGGTGACGGGTATGCTTGGCGCGCAGCTCAGCGTAAACTCGTGCGACATGCACAAGACGAAGGTTGTGCCGGGCGTACACGCAGCTATCCAGGCTGGTTTCCGCTTGAGCCGCCACTTCGAGATATACGCAGAGCCGGCAGCGGTGGTACACGCCAAGTCGATCGACCAGGTGAAGGACCAGGAGCCGGCTAACGGCGAGCTGAAGTTCAGCATCGGTACGAAGTTTCACTTCTAACAATTAGTAATTATTAATTTTTAATTATTAATTGGTTGGTTGAAACCGTTAATTATGCCTTCATAAGAATATAAAGCATACTTGATAATCAATCAACCAATTAATAATTAAAAATCAATAATTAACACATGCCAATTAATAATTAAAAATTAATAATTACAAATTAAAAAAAACGGTGACGAAAGGAGACAGTTCCTTTCGTCACTTCATTATTTATTCATATCTTTGCGATTGGTTACGGCGACGGGCGGAAAAGCCTCAGCCATTCTATCTACTAACTATTAAACGAACCCTTATGAAACAGAACAATTCTAAACGCAAAGCGCTCATCCCAAGCGGCATCTGGTGCATCACCAGCGTAGTAGTGCTCTTCGGCTATCTGGGCATGGTGATGGGTGTGCCCAACATGCTCAACACCATCATGCGCACGGCGCACGACCTGCTGCTCAACACCGTATTCTATCTTATGAGCATCTGCGTGATAACCGGCGCCATAGGCAGGGTGTTCGTAGAGTTCGGCGTGGTTACGCTGCTCGAACGCACGCTACGACCGCTGATGCGACCCATCTTCAACCTGCCGGGCGTGACGTCGCTGGGCGCCGTGATGACGTTCCTCTCAGACAACCCCGCCATCATCTCGCTTGCGCACGACAAGCGCTTCGCAAGCTACTTCAAGAAATACCAGTTCATCTCGCTCACCAACTTCGGTACGGCGTTCGGTATGGGTCTGCTCGTCATCGTGTTCATGGCGAGTCAGGGCTACTACGCCGCTCCGCTCATCGGTCTACTCGGTGCGTGCTTCGGCTGCGTCTGCTCCACACGACTGATGCAGCGCTTCGTGCTGAAGGCTTATCCGCAGTATGCCACGGAGGACGCCGTGTCGAAGGAGGACATCGAGGAAGAAGAGAAAGAGGAAGGCACGCAAGAAGAGAAGACCATGTTCATACGTCTGCTCAACGCCATGCTCGACGGCGGGCGCAGCGGCGTTGAAGTGGGCATAGCCATCATTCCCGGCGTGCTCATCATCTCTACGTTCGTGATGATATTCACGTTCGGCGCGTCTGCCGACGGATCGTATACGGGCGCCGCCTATCAGGGTGTGGAGCTGCTGCCGTGGCTTGCCAACAAGATCGACTTCGTGTTCGAGTGGCTCTTCGGCTTCCACGACCCGCACCTCGTGGCGTTCCCCATCACGGCGCTCGGCGCAGTGGGCGCTGCGCTCAGCCTAATACCCAACTTCATAGCGCACGGCTGGATTGACGGCAACGCCATCGCCGTGTTCACCGCCATCGGCATGTGCTGGAGCGGCTTCCTCAGCACTCACACCGCCATGCTCGACTCGCTCGGCTACCGCGACCTCACCCCGAAGGCTATCCTCGCCCACTTCTGCGGCGGACTCGTCGCTGCCATCACCGCCCACTGGATGTTCTTCCTCTACTCGCTGGCGGTGGGATAGAAAATGCAAGAAAACGCATTAAAAGGTAGACGGTGTATACCTTTAAGAGCGAAAACTTGCAAAACAAACAAGGCTGGCAGATCGGCTCATCCGCCGAATCTGCCAGCCTTTTAACCACCCGAACACATTCACATGCAAACTGGTGTGCTCTTTTAATTTAACAGTATCAGTCTAGTTTTTTTGAACATCCCATATCATTAAATGTCAATCATTACAATATATGGGATGAGATTATGATCAATATTAATTGATGACTCCGGTAACTACTCCTTTTTCAAACATGACCACAGCGCCAGACACATAAGACCACATCGTTCGCTGTGAATTTTCTGTTATTGACAAAGGAATACCCATCGCCAGTTTCACCTCATTAGCTGTCATGCCTTTAACCACTTTGCCTTCTACGATTGAGTTCCAATTGTTCAGTTTAATATCGGCGTTTATAATTTCCGTCAACATTGTCTGCATAAACTTGTCGCAAAGAACAGCGAACTTGTCAACATACTCCTTGTATTGCGGTTTCTTCGTGAGATTCATCTTGTCGAACGACAGGGTCTTGAACATACCAATCACACCCTTGGGCGTACACTTCACATCTTTCACCAGAAACGCTATCTTGCCATCCTTCACTACCATATCAAGATGAAACGAAAAAGTTTTGTCAGCACTCTCGCCTTCTGATATTGTATAGTTAAGACCTATCGACTTCTTGCTTACATCAGATTTCAAAGCGTTTTTCTCAGCGTCTATATTGTGATCCATCATCCACAGCATAGCGCTTCCGAATGTGGTATTTTCATCAAGCTTGCACGGCTCGGCACCAGTACACACATAGCTGTTGCCTTCCTTCACTAAAGGATATTTCTCTTCGGCTGTGATAGCGGCACATGGCAGTATCATCAGCAATACGGCAATAATAGCACCTTTCATATTATTCACATTTTGTATGAAATGAAAAAGGTCTGTCCAGCTTTTAAAGCAGGACAGACTATTTTTTAGTAACGTTTTTTACTTAGAATACGATACCAACTGTGGCACTGAAAGCGTTAAGCTTGTAGTTGTAACCATCATCGTAATCGTCGTCAGAGTTAGCAAAGTCCATAAAGCCGCCACCATAGCCGAGACCTACATAGAACTTGCCAAACTCGAAGTTTGCACCAACTTGCCAACCCATAGCAAAATACTTCATGTTATCGTCGTCAGAAGCCAAGTTACCATTCAGAGTAACGCCCAACAACGGCGCAATATTGATCTTGCTTGTTACCGGAATCTTGTATGTTACATTCACCGGAACTGAAAGAATCAACGGCGAGGGATCATCAAAACCGTATGTTGCACCAACACCAGTTTCAACGAACAACGGCAGACTTCCAGAAACAGAGATGCCTTTTGTCCAAGACAAAGACAAACCGCTTATGGCATCAGCACCATCAACATCGGAACTGATAGAGTTGTAAGACACTCCTACGCGATTGTAGTTTTTGCCCTTCTCCTTGTGATAGGTCATTGTATTTGACGAGATGAGCTGGGCAGATGCTCCAAGACTCATCAATGAGGCAATGGCCAATGCAAAAATCTTTTTCATAACTTTGTTGTTTTATTTAAATCGTTTACTTATTGCCAATAGCTTTATTCTGTTTCTGGTCGCTTGAGATGGCGCGTATACGTGCACCTTCCTGCAACGGAGTAATCCACTTAGAGTCATCTGCGCCATGCTGACCTTCTCCATAGTTATGGAAGTTGATGTATTTGCCAGGATATCCACGCACCGTCACATCAAGACCTTTCATCTTTTCGTTGTTTGTAACATAGAATGTTGCACCAAGGATGATGTCTGCACCCGCCAGCTTGGCTGCCTTGAAGGCTGCATTAGCTTTAGCGTTCTCAAGCATGTTCATGTTGATTTCACCCAAAGAGACTCCAGGCAAAACGTTGAAGGTCCACTCCTGACATTCCTTTTCCAACATTTGAAGTTCAGCGACCACTGGACGCACGAAAAACTCAGACAGCGCGAGGCGTAATTGCGCGCCACACATTTGAGGAAAGGTATCATTTGGGAGATGCGCCGTTGCCACGGGGCACGTTTTTATTATATTTATCGAATATGCGCTGGGCGCTTTGGTCAAACTGCCGCCAGTGCAGCGTCTGGCCGGAAGGAATCTTCTGACTCAGCCATGAGGGAATCACCTGATAATTGGTAAGCTGTCCTTCTGGCTTGGCCGAGAAGAATGTATCGTAGTTGGCGCTCTTGAACCGGGCTTTACCGTCGGCGCCGCGCTCTACGCGCGCACGTACCAGAGCGCCTCCGCGGGTGTCGAGCGTCTTCATGTTGGAGATGAAATTGCCCAGGGAATACACCACAAGCACGTCCTTGTCTTCCTTATCGTTGCGCCGAACCTCCATCGGTTGAATCACGTGGGGATGACCTCCGATTATCAGATCGACTCCCTGGTCGACTAAAAAATCGGCAAGTGAGCGCTGCATGGCGTTTTCGGTAAGCACATATTCGACACCCCAATGAACCGCTACTACCAGAATTTCGGCCCCTGCCTGGCGGGTTGCCTTGATTTCCTGTGCAATTTTTTCACGGTCGATCAGCGCCACTTCGGCTCCAGCCTTCGGCTCTATTC
>OHBJ01002471.1_pt1 | contig 12441 bp, 9 predicted proteins | sample 1577241 | NCBI WGS metagenome assembly OHBJ01 (sample SAMEA3541594, study PRJEB24748) | human gut metagenome | biome: human gut; feature: human-associated habitat; material: faeces | place: China | collected 2012
CCCAGATATCGAAACGGGTCGCCCACGTGGCGACCCCTACAGAAAAAAGCGCTGTCTTCATATGACAGCACTTTTTTTACGCCTGCCATATTTAAACAAACTTTAAACTTTCTCAAAATTAACAAATAATGGCAAATAGCTATAGATTTAGCCTTTATTTTGAGAATAGAAAGTGATAAAATAATAGTTGATTTATTGATAGTGATTATTCTTGAGAATGTGTCGTGATAGCTATGGAGAAACGATGGCAGTTCGGCAGTCCCGACGAGGGGCTCATGGAGGCCTTGTCCGCACAATTACATATATCCCCGGTCTTGGCACAGGTACTGGCCAATCGCGGCATCGCCGATGTCCGGGCAGGGGACCATTTTCTTCACAATACTTTGGCCGATATGGCCGATCCTTTCCTGATGAAAGGCATGGAGAATGCCGTCATCAGGCTGGAGCAGGCGATAACTGAAAAGCAGCGCATCGTCATCTACGGTGACTATGACGTCGACGGCATTACGTCGACGTCTCTTGTTTATTCCGTCCTTCGCGACCTCGGCGCATCGCCGCAGTTCTACATTCCCGAACGGGAGAGCGAAGGCTATGGCCTCAACGAAGGGGCCCTGGAGCAGCTGAGCCGGCAGGCCGACCTGCTCATCACCGTCGACTGCGGCATTTCGTCACACGACCTGGTCCAGCAGTTCTCGCCGGTCCTGGATATGATCATTACGGATCATCACGAACCGCCGGAACAGATCCCGCCAGCCCTGGCCGTCCTCAATCCCAAGCAGGCCGGCTGCCCCTATCCCTTTAAGGAGCTGGCCGGCGCCGGCGTGGCCTACGTCCTCTGCCGGGCCCTGTGGCAGCATCACTGCCATGAAGACCTGCCGGGCTATACGGACCTGGCGGCCTTGGGGACCATTGCCGACCTGGTCCCCCTGACTGGCGAGAACCGTATCCTCGTCCGCCATGGCTTGGCGGCCATGAAAGAAGGGAAGCGGACGGGCATCAAGGCCCTCCTCGATGCGTCCAATCTCAGCGGGAAGGATATCACGGCCGGCCGTATCGCCTTTACGGCGGCGCCGCGCCTCAATGCGGCCGGGCGCATCAGCCATGCGACGAAGGGTGTCGAACTGCTCCTGGAAACCGATGCGGCCAAGGCGGCGGCCGATGCAGCCGAACTGAGCCGCCTCAACACGGAGCGCCAGGACATTGAGCACACCATTGCCCAGGAAGCCATCGCCCAGATCGAAGGGCAGGCGAGGGGCCGCGACGGCGTCCTCATCGCCTATCATGAGGGCTGGCACGTCGGCGTCATCGGCATCGCCGCATCGCGCCTGGTAGAGACGTATTACCGGCCGTCCCTGGTCATCACCGTCCGCGACGGCATCGGCAAGGGATCGTGCCGCAGTATCAGCGGTTTCAACATGTACGAAGCCCTGCAATACGCCCAGGATTTGCTCATCCAGTTCGGCGGCCACACCATGGCGGCGGGCTTTTCCGTCAGGGCCGAGAACATCGAAGCCCTGCGCCGGCGCCTGCTGGACTATGCGGCAGCGCATATGACGGCCGCCGACTACGTCCCCTTGGTCCACATCGACAAGGAATTGGAACCGGCCGATGTGACCTTGGACCTCATTGCTGAGCTGTCCCGCCTGGAGCCCTATGGCATGGGCAACAGCCGGCCCGTCTTTTCCCTGAGCGGGGCTACGGTAGAGGAAATCCGTCCCATCGGCCGGGAAAAGCAGCACGTCCGCCTCGTCGCCCGCGGCGCCGATAGGACACGCCTTTCCGGTGTCGCCTGGTCCCAGGCGGGCCTGTGCGACGCCATCGTCGAAGGCGACGTCATCGACGTGGCCTTCCAGCTCGAACGGAACGACTTCAATGGCATGTCGTCGCCGCAGCTGGTCATCCAGGACGTCCACCTGCCAGGCCGCCACATCGTCCTCAACCGGGCGGTCATGGTCGATATTTACATGGCCCTCAAGAAATGCATCCCCGACTGGGGCATGCCGGTCTGGCAGGTCCGCCGCCGTCTGGCTGCGGACCAGGGGGACTGTTATGATGTCCACACCATTTACGCTGCCATCGTCGTCCTCCGGGAAATCGGCGTCCTCAAAATACGCCATGATGACGACGGCCCAGCTTATTATTTTCCTATCCTTGCGGGGAAAATGGATCTTCATGCGTCGCCGACGTATGAATTGTACTGCAAGGAGTGAGGAGGTTTCATATTATGGAATTTAAAGATAAAGATGTCGAATTCAAACACCTCATCGACACGATACATACGTATCTGCCCCAGGCCAAATGCGATGACGTGACCAAAGCCTATAACCTGGCCGAAGAGGCCCACAAGGACCAGCGCCGCGTCAGCGGGGAACCGTATATCCTGCATCCCCTGGCCGTCGCCCAGATACTGGCAGATATGAAAATAGATACGACGACCATTACGGCGTCGCTCCTCCACGATGTCGTCGAAGATACGTCGTACACCCTGGAAGATATCAAGAAGATGTTCGGCAAGGAAGTAGCCTTCCTCGTCGACGGCGTCACCAAGTTGAGCCGCCTCAATTACCGTACCAAAGAAGACCAGCAGCTCAACAGCATGCGCAAGATGTTCCTGGCCATGGCCAAGGACGTGCGCGTCGTCGTCATCAAGCTCGCCGACCGCCTGCACAACATGCGTACCCTGCGCTACATGCGCAGCGACAAGCAGAAGCGTATTGCCCAGGAAACGCTGGAAATCTTTGCCCCCCTGGCACACCGCTTAGGGATTTTCAATATCAAGTGGGAACTGGAAGATTTGTCCTTCCGCTACCTCGAACCGGACAAGTACTACGACCTCGTCGACCAGATGAAGCAGAAGCGCCACGTCCGCGAAGAAATCGTCAACGAAGCCATCGACGTCCTCAAGAAGGCCCTCGACGAAGCCCACATCCACTGCGAAATCAACGGCCGGCCCAAGCATTTTTACAGCATTTATAAAAAGATGAAGAAAGATAACCGCGACTTGAGCCAGGTCTATGACCTCTTCGCCATCCGCGTCATCGTCGACGACGTCAAGGACTGCTACGGCGTCCTGGGTATCGTCCACAGCCTGTGGAAGCCACTGCCGTACCGCTTCAAGGACTACATCGCCATGCCTAAGCCCAATAACTACCAGTCCCTGCACACGACAGTCATCGGGACGAGAGGGCAGCCTGTAGAAATCCAGATCCGCACCTGGGAAATGCACCGCATCGCCGAATACGGCGTCGCCGCCCATTGGCGTTATAAAGAAGGCAACCAGACGGCCAACAAGGACGCTTTCGATGAAAAAATGGGCTGGCTGCGCAACCTTCTGGAATGGCAGGACACGAGCAATCCGAAAGAATTCGTCAACGCCCTGAAGCTCGACGCCTTTTCCGACGAAGTCTTCGTTTTTTCGCCGCGGGGCGACGTCATCGACCTGCCCCAGGGTTCTATCCCCATCGACTTTGCCTACCGCATCCACACCGACGTCGGCCACCGTTGCGTCGGCGCCAAGATCAACGGCAAGATCGTCCCTTTGGACTATAAATTGAAGAACGGCGACATCGTCGAAATCATTACGTCCAAAGTCGGAAAGCCCAGCCTGGACTGGCTGAACATCGTCGGCAGCTCGGAAAGCCGCTCGAAGATACGCAGCTGGTTCAAGAAGGAAAACCGCGAAGAAAACATCGCCAAGGGCCTGGATGCGCTGGAACGGGAATGTAAGCGCCTGGGCCACGACTGGAAAGCCCTCAACGTCGGCGGCCGCCTGGGCCGCGTGGCCAAGCAGATGAACGCCGGCTCCGAAGACGACCTGGTCGCCGCTGTCGGCTACGGCGGCTTTGCCGTCAATACGGTCCTCATCAAGCTCCTGGAACTGCACAAGAAAGACCTGCAGAAGCAGGAAGAAAAGACCAACAGCCTGGCTGCCCTGGAAAAACTCAAGACCAAGAAGCCCGTCAAGCACAACGGCACGGGCATCCTGGTCAAAGGCGAACCGGGCCTGCTGGTCCGCCTGGCCAAATGCTGCAGCCCTGTACCGGGCGATCCCATCATCGGCTTCATCACCCGCGGCCGCGGCGTCTCGGTCCACCGCGCGGACTGCCCGAACGTCACGCACGGCCAGAACGACGTAGACCGCCTCATCGACGTCGAATGGGATTACGACGGCAACGAACGCTTTGAAGTGAACATGGAAATCGTCGCCTACGACCGCACGGGCATCATGGCCGAAATCATGGCCACCCTGGCGGAAATGAAGATTTCCATCCTCAGCGTCAACGCCAAGACCAGCGATACCAAGAACGTCACCATCCACATGGGCATCAGCATCAAGGACCTGGCCCAGTTTGAATTCGTGGCCACCAAGATACGCCGCCTGAAGGATGTCTACGCCGTCGAACGCTATACGGGAGGGAGCCAGACATGAGAGCTGTCGTACAAAAGACCCTGACGTCTTCTGTGACCTCGGACGGCGTCCTCACCGGCCAGGCAGGCAACGGCCTGACGGTCCTCCTCGGCGTTTCCGTCAAGGATACGGAAGCCGACGTCCGCTACCTGGCCGACAAGATCGTCCACTTGCGTATCTTTGAAGATGACCAGGGCAAACTCAATCACTCCCTCCTCGACGAGGGAGGGGAGATGCTGGTCATTTCCCAGTTCACCCTGTACGGCGATGCCCGCCACGGCCGCCGTCCCAGCTATATCGAAGCGGCCAAGCCCGAACAGGCCGAAGCATTATATGAGCAGTTCGTCGCCGCTGTCCGCGCCTTCGGCGTCACCGTGGCGACAGGCCATTTCCGGACCCATATGGTCGTATCCCTGGCAAACGACGGGCCTGTGACCATCCTCTTGGACAGCCAGAAAACCTTTTAAGGGGGAAGTATACTTATGAGCATGAAATATATCAGTATGGAACTCGGTCCTATCATGACCAATTGTTATATCGTCTACGACACGGATACGAAAGAAGCCATGGTCGTCGATCCGGCCTGGGATTATCCCGCCATCGACAAGGCTCTGACCAGCCATGGCCTGACGCTGAAGTTCATCTTCCTGACCCATGGCCATGCTGACCACATCGGCGCCCTGCAGGAACTGCGCCAGCGCAAGAACGTACCGGTCTACGTCGGCGCCGGCGATGCCGACCTCATTTCCAATTCGCACAATAACCTGTCCCTGTTCATGGGCCAGGCCATCGAATGTACGTCGGCAGACCACCTGGTCAAGGACGGCGATGAACTGACATTGGGGCATCTGCACTTCACAGTCCTGGAAACGCCGGGCCATACGCCGGGCGGCCTCAGCCTGTACGGTGAAGGCGTCGTCTTTTCCGGCGACACGCTGTTCCGCTATTCCGTCGGCCGTACCGACCTCTACGGCGGCTCGTCGAAGACGCTGCTCCACAGCCTGGAAACGAAACTCATGACCCTGCCTGACAATACGCTGGTCCTGCCTGGCCACGGCCCGGCTACGTCCATCGGCGACGAACGGCGTGGCAATCCATTCCTGGACGGAGGCTGGTAAACCATGGTTGCCTATAAGGGCGCGGAGTTCTGGATGCGCGTCACCCTGGCCATCCTGGCCGGTGCGCTGTTCCTCACGGTCCATGCCGTCTACTGGCCCGTCGTCATTTCCCTGATCCTGACGTTCATCCTCATGCCTATCCGCGATGGCGTCATCAAAGGGCTGCGGCGCCTGACCGGCCGTCATGTACCCATCGACCTTGCCATCCTCATCTCCTTTGTCATCCTCATCGTCATCGTGACGATTATTACCAATATCATCGTCAAGCCGCTGGTCATCCAGGTCAATCTGCTGGCAGCCAACTTCAACGATTTGGTCAGCCAGACGGCGGCCCTGGTGACGCAGCTTGAAAATGAGCAGACCCAGTTCTATATCCCGGACCAGGTCAAGAAAATCGTCAACGATGCCTTCGTCAAGATCGGCAATTACGGCATCGAGGGCATCACCAACCTCATCCAGTCCGTCTTTGCCATTGCCGGGACGGTCGTCGAATTCTTCGTCGTACCGATCATTACTTTCTACTTCATGAAAGACGGCGGCCACATGGTCAAGAGCTTCGTCGATATCTTTCCCGAAAGCTATCGCAGCCATCTGGCCGGCCTCTTCCAGGAAATACAGCACGTCCTGAGCCGCTACATCCGCGGCCAGATCCTCATGAGCTGTATCATTGCCACCCTGACTTTCCTCGGCATGTGGGCCATGGGCGTACCGTACCCCATGGTCATCGGCATCTTGGCGGCCATTACCGAATGGATACCCATCGTCGGGCCTATCGTCGGCGCCGTGCCGGCTATCCTGCTCAGCGCGACGGTCAGTTTGTCCCTGCCGCTGAAAGTCATCATCTTCTATATCGTCATCCAGCAGATCGACAGCCACCTCATCATGCCTCAGGTCATGGGGGCCGTCATCAGCCTGCATCCGGTCGTCATCGTCATCGCCCTGCTCATCGGCGGGACCCTCTTTGGCGTAGCCGGCATGATCCTTACCGTCCCGGTGACGGCAGTCTTACAGATTTTGTGTAAACATTTATGGTTTTACAATACATATAAAGAAAAGGCGATGAAGTACAATGGAAACAACGAGAACAGAAACCAATAAGAAAGAAATCATGGATACCATGATGAAACGCATGAAAGAAAAGATCAAGTTCAAGAAATGCAAGATGACGTCCCAGCGGCAGATCATCCTGCGGGCCTTCGTCGAAAGCCCGATCCGCCATATGAGCGCCGAAGAAGTCTTCGAGCTGGTCAAGAAGACGGCGCCTGACATCGGCCTGGCTACGGTCTACCGGACGCTGGACCTGTTCACCCAGATGGACCTCTTGAAGAAACTCGATTTCGACGACGGCTGCAGCCGCTATGAATTGAATGACCGCGACAATGAAGGCCATTTCCATCATCATCTCATCTGCCTGGGCTGCGGCAAGGTCTGGGAATGTGAAGACGACCTCCTGGAAACGCTGGAAACGATCCTGGAAAAGCGCCTCCACTTCCACACCGTCGACCATCAGCTGAAAGTCTATGGCTACTGCGAAGCCTGCCAGAAGAAACGGGAAGAAGAAGCGGCCAAAGAAGCCGAAGCTGCGAAAGAAGCGGAATAAGATGGCCCTCCAGACCTATACCTATGACGGGCCGGAACGCTTCCATTCCCTCGTCGGGCAGGTCATGGCCTCCCTGGGCTATGTCGGCGGCCGGGAAGTCCGCGACGTCGGGGCTGCCGTCACTGTCCGCGAGGAAGGCGCCCACCTCCACGTGCGCTGTACCTTCCAGGACGGCGGGGCGCCCTGGTCTTCTGAGGCCCGCCTCGTCGGGACGGACCGGGAACGGGCATCCCTCAAGGACTGCCTCATCCACTGGCATAACCGCTTCTGCGGCCACGGACCCAGCCCGTGGGGGACGCTCATCGGCGTGCGGCCGACGAAACTGGTCCACCACCTCTTCGACCAGGGCTTCACAGCCGACCAGGCCGAAAAGGCCTTGCAGACGTCGTATTGCGTGGCGCCGGCCGTCGCCCGGGACCTGGTGGCCATGGCCAGGCTCCAACGGCCTTACGTCACCGACAGGGGCCGGAAAGTGGCCCTCTACGTAGGGATTCCCTATTGTCCCAGCCACTGCCTGTACTGCTCCTTCCCGTCGCGCCTCATCGGCAGGGAAGGGGAGGCGGAACTCACGGCTTTTCGCGATGCCGTCCTGGCCGACCTCGACGACCTGGCCGACCTGTGCCGGACCTATGACTTGGAAGTCACGTCGCTCTACGTCGGCGGCGGTACGCCGACGTGCCTGCCCCTGCCGGTACTGGAAGCGATGATGACGCGGCTGGCCCGGAATTTCCCGGAAGCCTGCGAATGGACCGTCGAAGCGGGACGGCCCGATACGGCGACGCCGGACATGCTGGCCATGCTCCGCCAGGCCGGTGTCGATCGCATCAGCGTCAATCCCCAGACGTTGCAGCAGCATCTCCTCGATGCCCTGGGCCGGCGCCACCGGGTCGAAGATATTTACACCATGTATGAGAACTGCCGGAAACTGGGTTTTTCCGTCATCAACATGGACTTTATCGCCGGCCTTCCCGGGCAAACCGTGGCAGATATGCAGGAAAATATGGAAATTGTTTGCAAACTGCACCCGGAAAATGTTACAATTCATACGTTAGCATTAAAAAAACGGGCACCCTTATTCCATCATGAATTGCGGGCCGCCATTCCGCCAGCCGAAGAAACGGGCCATATGGTCCGCCTCTGTCAGTCCATCCTGACGGCCGGCGGCTATGTGCCGTACTACATGTACCGCCAGAAGTACATGGCAGCCAGCTTCGCCAACATTGGCTATGCCCTGCCGGGCAGCGTCAGTGCCTATAATATCGAGATGATGGAAGAACGGCAGTCCGTCCTGGCAGCCGGACCGGGCGGGGCGACGAAGTTCCTCTGCCGCGACGGCCACACCTTGGAAAAGGTGTACATGCTGAAAGACGTCGATGCATATGTGCAGGCGCTGGCCGAAAGAATAGCCCAGCGCCGCCGTTTGTGTGCTATCATATACGGAAAAGAGGATGTTTAAATGGCTATTACTGCACCGAGAGGCACGCAGGATTTTCTGCCGGAACAGACGGCAGAGTGGCAGCTGCTGGAAGCAAAGATCCGCCAGATCTGCTCGCTCTACGGCTTCGGCGAAATCCGCACGCCTATGTTTGAAAGTACTGAATTGTTTTTACGCGGCATCGGGGAAACGACAGACGTCGTCACCAAGGAAATGTATACCTTTGAAGACCGCGGCGGCCGCAGCATGACATTGCGCCCGGAAAATACGGCTTCTGTCGTCCGGGCCTTCCTGGAACACAAGCTCTACGGCGACCCGCAGGTCCACAAGTTCTACTACATGGGCCCCATGTTCCGTCATGACCGCCCCCAGGCTGGCCGTTACCGCCAGTTCACCCAGTTCGGCGTCGAAGAAATCGGCTCCAAGGACCCGGCTGTCGATGCGGAAATCATTGCCATGGCCTTCCAGCTCTTCCGGGAACTGGGCCTCAATGATCTGGTCCTGCACCTCAACTCCGTCGGTTGCCCGAAGTGCCGTCCCGTCTATCGCCAGAAGCTCCTCGATTTCTTTGCCGACAAACGGGACCAGCTCTGCGACGACTGCAACGAACGCCTGGAAAAGAACCCTCTCCGCGTCCTCGACTGCAAGGAAGACGGCGAAAAGATGATGCAGATGGGCGTACCTTTGATCACGGATAATCTCTGCGACGACTGCAAGGAACATTTCCACAAAGTCCAGGAATATCTGACGGCCATCGGTATTCCCTTTACCCTCGACCCGCGCCTGGTCCGCGGCCTCGATTATTATACCAATACGGCCTTTGAAATCATGTACGCTCCTTTGGGCGCACAGAGCACGGTCTGCGGTGGCGGCCGTTACGACGGCCTCATCGAAGAAGTCGGCGGTCCGTCGACACCGGGCATCGGCTTTGCCATCGGCATGGAACGGCTGCTCCTGACCTTGAAGGAACAGGGCCTCCTGCCGCCGGTCGAAAAGAAGCAGCCCGTCTTCATCGTCGCCCTTGGCGATGCGGCCAAGACCAGGGCCTTCGAACTGCAGCAGCAGCTCCGCGAAAAGGGCCTCTATGCTGAAATCGACCTCCTGGGCCGCAGCATGAAGGGCCAGATGAAATCGGCCAACAAGCTCAATGCCGATTACACGGTCATCATCGGCGAAAACGAATTAGCCGCCGGTGAAGCCCAGGTCCGCAATATGGCCAGCAAAGAACAAGTCAGCGTTCCCCTTGATGGGATTGTTGCATATATGGAAACACACAAGAAGGGATGATTTACGAATGGATACAATGGAAGGTTTACACCGCTCCCAATACTGCGCTGAAGTAAGTGAAGCGGACAACGGCAAAGAAGTCGTCTTGACTGGCTGGGTCGAACGCCGCCGCGACCACGGCGGACTGATTTTCATCGACCTCCGCGACCGTACGGGCATCGTACAGGTCGTCGCTTCGCCGGACTATGAAAAGGTTTCTTTCGATAAAGCTGAACAGGTACGTACGGAATACGTCCTGGCTGTACGCGGCATCGTCCGCATGCGCGATAAAGATACGATCAACCCCAAGATGAAGACCGGGACCATCGAAATCCGCTGCGAAGAACTGCGTATCCTCAATTCGTCCAAGACGCCGCCGTTCTATATTGAAGACAACATCGACGTCGACGAAAAGATCCGCCTCAAATACCGCTACCTCGACCTGCGCCGTCCGGAAATGCAGAAGAACCTCATCATGCGCCATAAAGTAAAACATGCCATGCGCACGTTCCTCAACGAACACGGCTTCATCGACATCGAAACGCCGGAACTCTGCAAGAGCACGCCGGAAGGCGCCCGTGACTACCTCGTACCGAGCCGTGTCAACGAAGGCAAATTCTACGCCCTGCCGCAGTCGCCGCAGATTTTCAAACAGCTGCTCATGATTTCCGGTATGGACCGTTACTACCAGATCGCCCGCTGCTTTCGCGATGAAGATTTGCGCGCCGACCGCCAGCCGGAATTCACCCAGCTCGACATGGAAATGTCCTTCATGGACCAGGAAGAAATCCTGACCCTCGTCGAACAGATGGTACATTACATCTTCAAAGAAACCCTGGGCCACGACGTCAAGCTCCCGATTCACCGCATGACCTGGGACTACGCTATGGAAAACTACGGCTCCGATAAGCCGGATCTGCGCTTCGACATGAAGTTCACGGACGTCACGGAACTCGTCAAGGACACGGACTTCAAAGTCTTCCGCAGCGTCATCGACAACGGCGGTCAGGTCAAAGCCATCAACGTCAAAGGCGACGCCGACATTCCCCGTCGTGAACTGGACGGCCTCGTCGAATACGTCAGCCACTACGGCGCCAAGGGCCTGGCTTGGATCGGTTTCCTCGAAGACGGCACGCTCAAATCGCAGATCAAGAAGTTCTTTGGCGAAGACAAGCTCCGTGAAATCGGTAAAGCCTGCGGTGCTGAAAAGGGCGACCTGGTCCTCATGATTGCCGACAAACCGAAAGTCGTCGCAGCCGCTCTCGGCGAACTGCGTAAAGAAATGGCCCGCCGCATGAACCTCATCGACGAAGACGAATTCGCCTTCACCTGGGTCGTCGACTTCCCCATGTTCGAATACAGCGAAGAAGAACACCGCTACGTCGCTATGCACCATCCGTTCACGGCCATGCGCGACGAAGACCTGGACAAACTGGAAACCGCAAACATCCGAAATACAACAGTCTGTATGTGTCAGACTGGTACGAAAAAGATAATCGCAGGCTCTATGCGGCGGTTGCCAGAAGCAGGCGTTTTGCAAAAATGCGGCTCAATTATTACACCAATCTCACGGACAAAGAAATGCAGATGCAGTTCTCGGCAGTTACATTTCTGCTGGAAGACGGAACGGTGTATGTGGCATTTCGCGGGACAGATGAGACGATCGTCGGCTGGAGAGAAGATTTTGATATGGCACTGAAAAGCCCGATTCCGTCGCAGACGGCGGCAAGGCTCTATCTGCGGCACATTGCAGAATACACCGGCGATGCCCCGCTGATGATTGGCGGACATTCCAAAGGCGGCAATGAGGCAGTCTTTGCAGCGATGGAGACAGAACCGCAGATCCAGGACCGGATCAGAGCCGTATACTGTTTTGACGGGCCGGGTTTCCGGGAAGATATTTACCGGAAAGAAGGTTATCTTCGGATTGAAAAGAAGATCATCAAAATGGTTCCGCAGGATTCCTTTGTGGGCATGCTTCTGCATACTGCGGGAAGTTATCAGGTTGTGGAAAGTTCCGGGAAAGGTGTGCTGCAGCATGATATGTTCACCTGGGTAGTAAAAGAAGGGGATTTTGTATACAAAGAAGAGATTAACCCGGCGACCGAAAAGAAAAATCAGCAGATCAATGAGTGGATCGCATCGTATTCTCTTGAGGAGCAGCAGGAGATCGTGGATGCCCTTTTTGAGATCATTGAAGCGACTCAGGCAGACACGGTTATGGATTTTACGCAGAACCGTTTACAGAAAATGATGAAGATGCTGAACATTTTTCATGGTCTGGAGGCAAAAACAAAGCGAAATGTACGCAAGCTTTTCCATATCCTGCTTGCACCGTCGGAAAGATTAGGATATACTGAGAGCAGTAAGAAAACGGCAGAACCAGATTCTGCTGTAAAAATGGAAAACAAAGGAGTTTATAAAATGGAATTGGTAACAGTAAGAGAAATTTACCGTAATACGGAAAAATATTTAAATCAGAAGATTACAGTGGGAGGATGGCTTCGAAGCGTCAGAGATTCCAAGACATTTGGATTTATCGTACTCAGCGATGGAACTAGCTTTGAGCCAATTCAGGTAGTCTGTCAGAATATGCCAATGAAAAGATAGATGT
>OHBJ01002472.1_pt1 | contig 12439 bp, 9 predicted proteins | sample 1577241 | NCBI WGS metagenome assembly OHBJ01 (sample SAMEA3541594, study PRJEB24748) | human gut metagenome | biome: human gut; feature: human-associated habitat; material: faeces | place: China | collected 2012
AACTACGGCACAATAACGCAATTCAAATGTAAAAATAATTTTGAACACCTACTTAGCGTGTATGGACTTTCGCTGTCCAGTCGACAAAAGTAGTAAAAAAATGAGGAATCACATCGCTTACAAGGGGTTTTTACAGCAAGAAACTTTAATTGATGGGAATAATCTAAAAAGACGAATAAGTTTCAAAGAGTGAATCTGAGGTGGATAAACCCAACAAATTGCAAACAACAATTGTAAAAAATCAAGGTTGAAAAAGAAAAAGCACTAAAACAAGCATACATAAAGTATAAGAACAAAAAAAAAGAAGGTAGAAATTTTGGAGCGAATAAAAAAATATGTAATTTTGCAATGTATTCACGCCGAATGACATTGTCAGCAATGGCAATGTAGGGTTGGGTGGGTGCATATACATATATATGAAAGGGCGTTTACTTAACGCTTGTCTTTGGCCTCCAGAAATCTCGCAAGTTTCTTAGAAGTAGTCAAGGATGAGGCAGCAGTAGGTGCCACGTGATATGATTTATAACGAAATTATACCTTTTCTCGCGTATCCCTTGTTGTGTTAACAGGGGAACGCGTGTAAAGGACTATTGTATGATTTCGTAAAAAAAACATTCGGCGTGGGTCTTGTGTTGCTCGTTCAACTACTTCGGGCAATGCGAGAGCCTCTGGACGTGGGACGAGTGACAAGTACAGATTCCCACGTCGTTTTTTTTTATGTGTAATTTAGAACAAACTTTTGAACTTTATTGCCGAATTAGGGGGATTTATAGGCATCATTAAATTACTCTATAACATGAAGAGGAAATTTATTAGTGCTCTCTTGTTCGGCGCTTTATGTATCACGCCGTCAAGCGTGCTCGTATCTTGCGATGACTACGATTCTGATATCGAGAATTTGCAGCAGCAGATTACGGCAAACGCTCAGACGCTTGAACAACTTTCGAACGAGAAGCTGAAAAACGTGGCTGCTGAAATCGAAGCACTCAAAGCAGCACAAAAAGGCTTGGAAGACGCATACAAAAACGCAGACGAGGCTAACAAGCAGGCTGTAATTGCTGCAGCTCAGGCATTGGTTGACAAAGCTAAGGCTGACCTCGAAAGCGCACTGGATGCTGCCAACAAGCGTATTGATGAGCAGGGCAAGACGGTTGAAACGCTTCTTAAGAACGATGCCGAAATGCAAATCGCCATCACTACGGCTAAAGAAAAAGCAGAACAGGCATACGGCTTGGCAGAACAGGCAAAGGCTCTTTCTGAAGCTAACAAGGAAGAACTGACCAAGGTGGCTAACGAGTTGAAGAGCATCAAGGAAACTCTGGAGAAGCAGATCAACGCATTGGGCGATGAAGTTACAAAACTTACTGAAAAGGTAGGTAAACTTGAAAGCTCTCTCACCGCTCAGGAGGCTTCACTCAAGGCTTACATCGATGCTCAGAACAAAGCACAGGACGACCAACTGGAAGACTTGAAAGATGAACTCGACAAGTTCAACGGTGACATCGAAGCATATAAGAAGGACCAAGCCAAAAAGATTGAAGAACTTAAGACCTCAATCGCGAACCTTAAGGCTGAAGTTGATACGAACAAAGCTGAACTGCAGAACCTCGTTAATGCAGAAGTAAAAAAACTCACTGAAAAAATCGGTTCACTTGAAACTGCCCTCAACACTGAGATTGAAGAGTTGAAGACGGCTTACAACAACTTGGACACCAAGGACAAGGAACTTCAGGCTCAAATTTCAGTCCTTAAAACAGGACTTGAAAATGCCGAAGCCAAGTTGAACGAAGAAATCTCAAAGAAAATTGCAGCGGTGAATGGTTTGGTTGACGTGCTTTACGCTAACCTCGCAAACCTCATCACTGGTGTTATTGTACAGGATGCCGAAAGCGAATTTGAAGCTGTTTACGCTCAGGTTAACCAATTCAATGTTAACCCTGGTGAAGGCAAAACTTACTTTGATGCTGAGAATGTTAAGCAGAGAAAAGTTTACTTCCCCTACAAGGATGCCAAGAACGCAAGCACGTTGTTTGCAAATCAGTACAACGTACAGGAGAAGGCAGGTTTCATCTTTGCTACCATCAACCCGAACTCTGTAGACTTCAAGGGTCAGACTTTGGCGTTGCTCAACAGTCAGGATGCTGCCAACAGCGAATACGTACTTGAAAAGACCGCTGCTGCCAATAAGCTCATTACGCGTGCTGAAGCTAAGAAGGGCAACGGCCTGTATGAAATGGCTGTGACCAACACCTTCAACAAGGGCGACTACGAAGCTGTAAAGAAACAGCCTAAACTTAACGAAAAGGTTGTTTACGCTTTGGCTGCTACCGACAACAAAACGCTCGGCAAAGATGGCAAGCCCATGGGTCGCAAGGTTTACTCGAAGTACGAAATCAAGACCAATGCTACAGCTGCAACTGCTTTAACTAACAGTGATTTTGAACTTATTGGTGTTGGTGCACAACCGAATACTGACGGTGCTGACTACAAGTTCGTTGGTCAGGCTGCTACTGCCGGTGACTTGACGGGTACGCTCCGATTGACCCCTGTATTCGATGCACACAAAGCCAAGGGCGCACAGAAGGTTTATCGCAAGTACTTGGTATGTACAAAGGCTGTACAACCTGGTAACCCTAACACAAACGTTCCCGAAGCAGTGAACGCTATGAATGCGAACAATGGTTTTGAAACCGTGTTGGCTGAAGGTAATGATTTGTTCAACGAAGTTCCTGTAGTAATCAGCGAAAAGTATAACAACTACATCTTCACATACGATTACTACATCTGGAACTACAACGGTTCAATCTATAAGAACACTTATACGGTTATCTACACGAAGCCGATGATTGAAACGCAGACCATTGCCATGACGCATACGCCTCAGAGCAATGCCGTTCAGACTGTAAGCGAATCGAACCCTGCCTTCAACACGCTCCTCTGCATGACTGGCAAGAACGATGTATTCGTGAAGAACACTACGAAACTGACGGTAGGTGCTGCAACTGTTGCTGGTGCACAAATCAACGGTGGCGAGTTCACGAAGATTACCTTCACCAATGGTAAGACAAATGCTGAATTGAAGACTTTGGATATTAACTTGACGCAGAACAAGGCCGAACAATCTTTGGAAGGCAACTTCAAGGCTTCAGACATCAAGACGCTTTCAGTAACTTACGATCCTGCTAAGGTTACCTTCGACAAGGTTTACACTTTGCCGCTCAACTTCAAGAACCCGCAGACTAACTTGGTGAACACGGTGAACATTCAGTTCACTATGAAGCGTCCGACCTTCTTCGACGAATTCATCCAGCGCATTACCAATGCATTCGATGGCAACATCACCATTGCATGGGCTGCTTACGATGCAAGTGCTAAGGGTTATGCTTACTATGATTTGTCTGGTTCTTACAACAATGTAAACAAGGACCTTGACAAAGTTAACGGTGTTGAATCGAAGATTCTCTTCAAGGATTTGACGGTTTACAACAAAGCTAACAAGAACGAAGCATACAAGCCTTTGAAGGGTGACCTCGGCGCATACAGTGCACCGTTCCAGTTCAACCACTTGCTCTACGTTCCCAATGCAGCCGTTGATGCTGACAGCAAGGGTGCTAAGGAGGCTTACCTCTATAACCTCGAAGCTGGCGTGAAGTACTTCGGTTTGGCTAACCTCTACGCTGCTACTGAAAAGTTCCAGCTCAAGTGGTACAGCCCCATCTACCATGCCGACCTCAGCACTAAGAAGTTGAACATTGGCTACCCCGGCACACTCGCTGTAACCAATGCAGACATCACTTCTGACGATCCTTCGAAGTCTGGTAAGCAGAACATCATGTACTTGGAGAATAGAGACGTGCGCATCACGCATGTTGAAATCAAGCCTATCATGAATGGCAATGTATTTGCTGATGCTAATACGGGTCTGTTCACGAAATATCAGGTAAGCGAAGATGGTAAGAAGATTGAATTCGAAACCACCGAAAAGGCTGCTCTTACCGGTCCGGCTACGGTTAAGTTCCACATGGTGGTTACCGACGTATTCGGTTGCGTGAAGACGCACGAACTGAGCGTAACGGTTGATCCTAACGAACACCACGCTCAGAAGAAGTAAACCTTTTGAAGGTTAAGACGTAATTATACGTAGCGATAAATAACGGAAAGGAGTTGGAGTGTAACAGCTCAACTCCTTTCCCCTTTTAAAGAAACGAAGATGAAAATCAAAAGCATAATCATGGCCTCGACTTTGGCTATGGTACTGTCATCCTGCGGAAGCAAACAAGCGCAAACAGAGGTGGAAACGTCTGAAGAACCCGATTCTACGATGTTCGTTGTGCTGAACGCACACACCAACGATTCGATTACCTTTACACAAATCGACTCGAAGCGCCAACGCACCATGGGATATGCCTTTGCCCAAAAACAGCACGCCATTCATGGCACAATGACTGACGGCGACACGCTGGCTGTAGTTCCACAATTCAAGCAAAAACGCATTCTTTCTTCTGTCAACTATAATGAATTGGTAGGTTTGTGGATGTATGAAAGCGGAGATGGAAATGGTATGCGTCTGGACAAAAACGGTGTGGCAAGCACCGTGGGAAGTACTGACAACATTACCCTGCGTGAGTGGAAACTGCGCAATGGCAACTTTATACTGACCTATATCAAAAGCGAAGGAGAAAGCTACCAGGAATTGGCCGATACTTCAACGATTGTGTCGCTTGAAGACAGCAAATTCGTATTTACACTCAAAGGTAAAACACATACCTGCTACCGCTTTGACCAATAGGACTTTGATTCATACGATATATTGAATTGATACAACAACCGTTTCCTTTAATTGGCTGAGAGGGAGGGTAGGAGCAGCGGCTTCGCCTTTCCTCTTTTTTTATTCATAACGGTTGCCCGGAAGCAGGTACTACGTTATCCCCCAACCCTAAACATGCATGGTTCGGTAATACCGCACATGCTTCCTAAAAATAACCCGAAAGACCTGCTTCAACTGAATTTGCGGAAAGGCCAAACGAGGCAATGCTGTAAATTCTTTTAGTGAGTGAAATCCGCAGTTGTGATAGGCTGCGGATTTTTTTGCGTAAAAAATCAGATTTTCTTTGAAACGAAATCGGAAGGTATCAATAAAATTGAGTAAGTTTGTAGCTGCGGTAAAAGGCCCGGAGGCATAGCTGCTTGTGCAACTGCTGCATCGGGCCACGGACTGCACGCACTTGCCGCTGCAGCACGACAGCAGCATGCACACCTAACAGCTTACAGACGCAACTGTGTGCCGCACTAATTTTACTCCCATGAACGCTACGAACTTTACGCTAAACTTGCGCGGAAAACTCTATCCGCTCAACGAACCTCAGATTATGGGCATCGTGAATGTGACGCCCGACTCTTTCTATGCCGAAAGCCGCACTTTTTCGGAACAGGCGATTTGTGATCGCATCGAAAAACTGATGGCCGATGGGGCTGATATGCTCGACATTGGTGCCTACTCGTCAAGACCGGGTGCTGACGACGTTTCGCCCGAAGAAGAAATGAACCGACTGAGAATGGGACTGCGATGTGTACGCAAACACTTCCCGGAAGTGCCGGTGTCGGTCGATACGTTTCGCGCTGATGTGGCGAAAATGGCTGTCGAAGAGGAGGGGGCGGACATCATCAACGACATTGCGGGCGGTATGATGGACCGACAAATGTTTCGCACGGTGGCAAAATTGGGGGTTCCCTACATTCTGATGCACATGCAGGGTACGCCCGAAACCATGCAGTTGGCTCCGCATTACGAAAACGTGCGCCGCGAAGTGATGCTCTACTTTGCAGAACGCATTGACCGCTTGCACCAAATGGGCGCAAAGGATATCATCGTGGACCCGGGCTTTGGCTTTGGCAAAACGATTGAACATAATTACGACTTGATGGCACACCTTGAGGATTTTCACGAACTGAACCGCCCGGTGCTGGTGGGCATTTCGCGCAAATCGATGATTTACAAACTGCTGGGCGGCACGCCGCAAACCTCGCTGAACGGCACAACGGTGCTGCACACCGTTTCGCTCGAAAAGGGGGCACACATTCTGCGCGTTCACGATGTGAAGGAGGCCGTCGAGGCTAAGCGCATAATTATGGCCATGCAGCAGTTTAAATAAAGCTGACTTTGGCTTGACTCCAGTTTTGCACAACCCCATTACTCCACCTTATTTTACAGCATACGATTATGATAAGCATAGGCTTGAAAGACGTGATCGACATCGTATTGGTGGCTCTGCTACTCTACTACATCTACCGACTGATGAAGGAATCGAGCTCGGCAAATATTTTTGCGGGCATCATCATGTTCATCGTGGTGTGGATATTCGTGTCGCAAATATTCGAGATGCGACTGCTTGGAGGCATTCTCGACAAAGTGGTCAACGTGGGCTCACTGGCTCTGATCATTCTTTTTCAGGAGGAAATTCGCCATTTCTTCTCAACCATCGGTGCCCGACCGGGAAGCCGCACAGGTATCCACTTTCTGCTGCGCCTGTTTGGCAAAAAGAACGAGGAGGAACAGGTGCACCGCGAGGACATCATGCCCATCGTGATGTCGTGTCTGAGTATGAGCAAACAAAAGGTGGGTGCGCTGATTGTGATTGAACGCTACGTGGGGCTGAGCGAAATCATCAACTCGGGCGACCAAATCAATGCCAACATTACGCAGCGACTCATTGAAAACATTTTCTTCAAAAACAGTCCGCTGCACGACGGGGCCATGATTATTTCGCACAAACGCATCAAGGCGGCGGGCTGTATACTGCCGATTGCACACAACACGGACATCCCGAAATCGCTGGGTCTGCGCCATCGCGCGGCTTTGGGTATTTCGCAAAAAAGTGACTGCCTGGCTATCATCGTGTCGGAGGAAACGGGGGGTATCTCGATTGCTGAAAACGGCAACTTCAAACTCCGACTCTCGGCCGAGGAACTGGAAAGCATTCTGTCGAAGGAATGGGAAAGGTAAAACAGGCTGAAAAGGAAGAATTGGAAGAATTTGACGTCAAAACGGGAGGGATATGTGCAGTTAGGCGCAAATAAGGCGATTTATTGAAAAAAAAAGCGTAACTTCGCGCAGTTAAACGTTTGCTTCGGAAAAAGCACACTGCACTTACGGGCAAACTGACCCTGATTACAAACTCACCTACATCTATATTTAATCTCATACAATGGCTAGGAAACGACGCTTAAAAAACATACGACTGCACAGTGAAGGAAACGACATTTTGCGCAATGGCTTGATAGGAATCATTGTGCTCAATGGATTGCTTTACTTTCTGCTAAAGGATGTGTGCCTGCTGCCTTTCTACGTGGTGGCTGCCATCAGCATCACCGTATATGCCATTGCAGTCAACTTTTTCCGCTGCCCCATCCGCTTGTTTCAGGAAGATACGGAAGGTACAGTGGTGGCTGCTGCCGACGGTAAAATCGTGGTGATTGAAGAAGTGGAAGAAAATGAATACTTTCATGACCGCCGACTGATGATTTCGATATTCATGTCGGTGACGAACGTGCATGCCAACTGGTTCCCGGTGGAAGGTACGGTGAAAAAGGTGGTACACCACAATGGTAACTTTTACAAAGCATGGCTGCCTAAGGCTAGCACTGAAAACGAACGCTCGACCGTGGTTATCGAAACTCCTGAAGGACACGAAGTGCTCGTGAGACAGGTGGCTGGCGCCGTGGCTCGACGCATCGTTACTTATGCACGCGAGGGCGAAGAGTGCAACATCGACGAACACATGGGCTTTATCAAGTTCGGTTCGCGCGTCGACGTGTATCTGCCTATCGACAAAACAGAAGTGTTGGTGCACATGGGACAAAAAACCGTGGGTAACCAAACCATCGTGGCCCGACTGAAGTAATTTAACAATGATACAACGAGTGGAGACTGCGTACTGAACTTACCCCAGCACGCAGCTCCACTCTTTGGCTTTTAAACCCTTTTTACTCACATCATATCAATCTGAAAACATCATGAAAAAACACATTCCTAACATACTGACCTGCTGCAACCTGACTTCGGGTTGCCTGGCTGCTTACTTTGCCTTTCAGAACGACTTTCTGATGGCGCTGGTGTTTATCATTACGGGGGCAACCTTCGACTTTTTCGATGGTTTCGCGGCGCGTCTGCTTCATGTGTCGTCGCCTATCGGCAAGGAACTCGATTCGCTGGCCGACGACATTACTTTTGGTTTTGCGCCTTCGGTCATTGTGTTTTCAGCACTTCGTATGCTGGTTTCGCCCGAATATTGCGCGGCCGACTGCCCGCTGAACAACTTTCTGCTGACACCGTACATTCCTTTTCTGGCTTTTCTCATTGCTTCGTTCTCGGCATTGCGTTTGGCTAAGTTCAACCTGGACGAACGACAGACATCGTCGTTCATCGGACTGCCCACGCCGGCTAATGCCTTGTTCTGGGCTTCGCTCTGCTTGAGTTTGTATGAATCGAAATGGCTCGAGGGCGAACCCTGGCTCATCTTTGTGCTGATTCCGGGTATCTTGCTTTCGTGCTGGTTGCTCGTGGCAGAAATTCCGATGTTCGCACTCAAATTCAAGAATTTCAGCGTGAAGGACAATGCCTTGCGCTATGGTTTCATTCTGTGCAGCATCGTGCTGCTCACGGGATTGGGCTGGATAGGTTTTGCGGCTGTCATTGTGCTTTATGTACTGACTTCGCTGGCACAAAACATCATTGGCACAAAAATTGCAGATACAGAATAAAAACTGCTCTTGTGACGGCATAGACGCTGACTTTGGCAGTTGACGTGCTGAAACACTGCCATTCATCAACAAGTTTATCTCACACTCACTCCCCTACCGAACATTTAGCTTATGAAATTTTTAGGTTGCTTATTTGTCATCGTATTCGGCGCTATTCTCTTTGCTGTGGGCATGCTTCGCTCGCTTTTCTTTATGCTGTTTGGCAAACGCCCCGGTAACCCTTGGACCACCTTTGGCAACACCATGCGAGGAGGAACCGGCAACCCGTTTGGCGCAAACGGCCGACAGCAAGATTCGTATAACAGCAACCAAACAAATACCGAACAAAAAGCAAACGGTGCGCAATACACGTCGGGTAATGCGCATCACGAAGCAAACGGTGCAAACGGTCAACCGCGCCGAAACGGTAAAATCTTCGAAAAGAACGAAGGTAAATATATCGACTTCGAGGAGGTGTGATTAACACACCAACTTGACGCTCAACAACACAAGCGAATGTGCTACTTCAAAGTGGAACATTCGCTTGTGTTGTTTGTATTTCAGGACTCATCCGCAAAATGCAGGAAGAAACGCTATTCTGTAGCATAAAGATGTGAGGGCTATAGCAGTTGGACGAGGCAAAAAGTGGGTGCTTCGTACGTTTTGATAATTGGCATAAGATAAAATAGTATATCCCGATTTCATTTTTTTTGCGAACTTGAAAAACGCTCTGGAATGCCTGAAAATAAAGGATTTTCAGACTGTTTTGTTTTCAATTCAATAATATCAAGGTGCAATATTAGGTGGTTCAAAAATTTGTATTTCGGGGTGACGATGTTGTATCTTTGCTTCGCGAAGTCAGGCGGCACCTCAGCATAGCTCTTGAGAGCCAGCTCTCATCGCTCTGCATTCGGTTTGCACTGACATTGCTTCGCGAAGTCAGGCGGCACCTCAGCATAGCTCTTGAGAGCAAGTTCTCGTCGCTCTGCATTCGGTTTGCACTGACATTCGCACAAAACAAGTAAAAAAATTTTTGAACACCTACTTATTGAAATTCTCTGATCCAACCTCCATTTTTAGAGTAAAGTATTGTTCTGCCATCTTTATGCTTGACCAACACGTCATCTCCTGTCCAGCGAGCGGTTTCTGCATTCTGAATGTTGTAAATTTGAATTTGTGCAGTTCCCTCGTATAGGCCAACATGTCCATCTTGAACGGTAACCAACATTCTGTTAGTTCGCGGATGAACATCCACGTACACTGCACCACCGCCAAATGTTGGAGTAAAACGATAAATTTCGCCGCCTCTAGGGCTACATACGATAACACTGTTACCTTGAACTCGAGGTACGATTGGCTCATTTGACGAACTTTTTTTACTACTAAACCATCCCATAGCTTTTTATTTTAGAATGTTAGATTTTTAAATTGACAGTTGCATTAAGAGTATTAGAAAAGGGATACCATCTATTGTAAAAGGTAAATCTATTGCTATTCTCTCTATACAACCTTTGAAAAACACTTAATCACGCCATTATTGGTTTCACCGGCTTGGCTCATCTCTTACTTAGAGATGTGGATTGGTTTTTTATCCCTAATAATCAAGTGTTTTTTAGTGTCGTCACAAAAACTGAATATCTATATAATCCTTAATAAAGATGAAATAATAAGTTTGTAATGCTTTTTTTTGCCATCTGAGATGATAAATATTGAAATAAATACTACATTTGCAGACGAATTCACTTCTCTAAGTAAGAGATGAGCATACAAATACACGATGAGCCGATGCCCTAACATTTTTATTTAAGGGCATCGGCTCATTTTTAGCAATACCTACAACAAGGATTTCAATATTAAGTGATTGGCTTTATCCACGGCTTTTGTATCTAAAGAGGCAAGGTATATACGGGTTGTTGCTTCGGATTCATGTCCCATACCCTCGCTGATTACAGAGAGTGGAATATTTTTACTTTTGGCGATACTTGCCCAAGCATGACGAGCTACATACAAGGTTAAAGGATTTGAAAATCCCAATTCCCTACCTAACAGCTTTAGATGACGGTTAATGTTTTGGCTCGCATAAAGGTATTGCTTGCGCACATCAATCATTGCATCGGGCTTTATGATGGGCAATAGATAGGGGGAAGATGGTATGTCGTATTTCTCGACCAGTTCACGCATATTCTTTTCCCACTTGATGTGCAAAGTTTGCCCTGTTTTACGCCTTTTGTACGTTAAGTACGTACCACACAAATCGCACTTACGCAAGTAAGCCATATCGACAAACGACATGCCGCGTGTATAAAAACTAAACAGAAACATATCGCGGGCAAACGCTAACTTGCAACGCGACGAAAGGTCGGTTTGCTTGAGACGTTGAATGTCCTGAATGGGTATGGCACGCTTCAGGGTTGCCTCAACTCCCGTATATACATACTTAAATGGATGCCTTTGCAAGGTTAACCCCTGCCAAACTGCCCGATTGTAAACCGCCCTCAGATTGCGCATATAAAAGGACGACGTATTTCGACATACACCGCAAGATTGCAAATAGGCTTCGTAAGCCATCATTACTTCGGGTACAAAATGGTCGAGCAACAAATCTGTCCCTTTCAGGAAACGAGCAAAACTGCGTAATGCTGTGGCGTACGTTTCAGCGGTACGTTGTCTGCCCAATGCGCGAATCTCATCAATTTGCGCTTGCATAAAAGATAAAAAATGTAGTTGACTAATGCGATTTGCACCACAGGACAACTCATGAATCTGTTTATCTGAAAAAGAATGCAAGGGTGCTGAAAGCGTCTGCTGACGCGGAGGTTCTTTAGCCATAATCATAGTTTGTATTTTGAGTAAATGTTGGAAATTACTGATACATTCATACCACGTCATTGTGAGGTAAGCCATGTTTCACACACTGCCTCCATACACCACATTGCATTTTCATTCGGAACTAAGTTTGTAACAGTGTATCGCATCACAAGGTGAATTTATATTAAACATCAAACTTCACTTCCCCGTTTACACTCAGACTATTGAGGCACGGAATGAGAGATTGAAACAAATTAGTCCGCGATTGTTGAAATTAGTTCCGCGGTTGTTGAAATTAGTTCCGAGCTTGTGCAAATTAGTTCTGAGCTAGTTTAAATTAGTTCCGAGCTAGTTTTAAGAAATTTGGAACTACTGATAATCAGCGCGTTGAGATGAACCAGAAGCGTGGAGTTACGAACGCTGGGGGTGAGGCTAATTTCAACAAAGGGCGAATGGATTTGATTTTGAGTTTATTAAGCCTTTTGTTAAAAGCGCCATGTACCCAACAAGCATGAATTTGCTTACGAAATATTTGTATGCTTCAACCGGTTGATGGGAAACTTGGCTACCCACACGATTCTACACGGCACGCTGCTTTAAAATGTAGTCCTTATACTTTAAAAAGTACTCCTTATATATATAAGTAGGGTGATGAATACTTGGGAGCAACTGCTTACTACGTTTTTAGGCCCTATTTCATCGCGCTGCGTCGGCAACTGACGCTTTTTTTTAGGCTTTGGAATAGAAGCTATGACTTTTTACGCAGCTACTTGAAAAATAATTATTACATTTGCGCAACAATTTGTGGCTACATTTGTAAGCCGCACTTTTCACAGTTAGAAGTCGTCTGAACTTTTATGAAATTCAAGATTTGCCTTAATTTTTGAGGCGT
>OHBJ01002474.1_pt1 | contig 12434 bp, 8 predicted proteins | sample 1577241 | NCBI WGS metagenome assembly OHBJ01 (sample SAMEA3541594, study PRJEB24748) | human gut metagenome | biome: human gut; feature: human-associated habitat; material: faeces | place: China | collected 2012
GGTCATGTTCTTGATGAAGCCGGTGCCGTTGGAGGTGCGCTCTACAGAGGCATCATGAAAAATCACCAGCTTGCCGTCTTTGGTGATAAAGATAACGTTTGCGCCGCCGGTCTCCTCGATCTTGGTACGTGTCTGCGGATCCAGGTAGATGTTCTCATCGAAACCGTTCTTATGAGCATCGACGATCGCATGCAGGCTCATCGCGTAGTTTAATCCGGCTTTGATGTGACCGGTTCCGTGAGGTGCTGCACGGTCGAAATCGCTGACGCGGATAGTGATCGGTTTAGCGCCGCCCTTGAAGTACGGGCCAACCGGTGTACAGAATACGCGGAACTGATAGATGTTTGCCGGTTTAACGCCGATGATGGAATCATAACCGAACATATACGGGCGGATGTACAGGGTTGCACCGGAACCATACGGCGGTACGAATGCTGCGTTGGCTTCTACTACTTTTGTGATGGCGTCTACGAAGCGCTCCTTCGGGAATGGCGGCATTTCAAGACCTTTTGCGGAATTCTCCATACGCTCGCCGTTTAAGTCAGGACGGAACGTAACGATATGGCCGTCCTCGGTCGTATACGCTTTCAGACCCTCGAAGCAAGTCTGTGCATACTGCAGAACACAGGCACATTCATTCAAGGTAATATTCGGGTCGGAGGTAAGGACGCCTTCGTCCCAGGAACCATTCTGGTACATGGAAACATAGCGGTAATCCGTTGGCATATAGCCGAAACCGATGTTGCTCCAGTCGATATTTTTCTTCTCCATAATCGTTGCTCCAATCTTACAGAATTTTATGATTTAGTAACTGTTTGACTTTTTGCAGTCGCTAGATTTATACCTATTATAATGATTTCTTTCTTCTGTTGCAAGATTCTGGGATAAAAAATGATAAAAAAACAATAAAATGTATTCTTGTGTATTTTTATACAATGCTTGTTAGTCAAGCTCCGGCTTGACAAAACGGCGGCTGCCATGTATACTAAACAGGCTGACGGTCTGCAGGTCATTCCGTCATATAAGATCAAGTCATAAAGTTTCCGCACAGCCGGGGAGTTAGCGGTGCCCTGTACCTGCAATCCGCTATAGCAGGGGTGTTGTCCGACCGAGGGCGTTTTTACTGTGGGGCTGCCCCTGAAAAGTGGCGTTGAAGTCTGGGTCTTGCGCAACAGAAATCTGTGAACCGTGTCAGGGCAGGAATGCAGCAGCACTAAGCAGAAGCTTCTGTGTGCCGCAAGGCAGCCTGGACCGAGTTAACTGTCAGGGTAACGTCCATGGCATACGTTCGAAGCCGGGCGTGCGGATTTTTTTATTTCATAGGAAATTGCCTCCTATGAAATAAAAAATAGAAAATAATAGATACAGAAACAAGCATTTTTGCAGGTGTGTGAATATAGCCGGGATATGTGGAATTTGATTTGCCAAGGGGTAGGAATACCGTGCCGGAGCAGATTAAAAGCGCGTATCCCGGTATTTTTATGTCTATGATATTTGTAAGGAATTTTTTCTTGCCCGCGGGATATGATTGTATTATAATTACAAAATGGGTGTAGTTTATCCTGATATGGGGGTTGTTGGAAACTTAGAATAAGGGTAACTGTGAAGGTACTGGACGGTTATGAAGAAAGGGAAAGCGCTCATGAGAAGAATCGGTATGTTAACCAGCGGTGGCGACTGCCAGAGCTTAAATGCGACGATGCGAGGCGTGGCAAAATCGCTGTACAAGATGTTCGATGACATAGAGATAGTTGGATTTGAAGACGGCTATAAAGGTCTTATGTATGCAGACTACCGGATTATGAAACAGTCGGATTTTTCCGGGATTCTGACACGCGGAGGTACGATTCTGGGAACTTCCAGACAGCCTTTCAAGCTGATGCGGATGCCGGACGAGAACGGTCTGGATAAAGTGGAAGCGATGAAACACACCTATTACAAGCTGAAACTGGAATGCCTCGTCATTTTAGGCGGCAACGGCAGCCAGAAGACGGCAAATCTGCTGCGGGAGGAAGGACTCAATATCGTTTCTCTTCCGAAGACCATAGACAACGATCTCTGGGGCAGCGATCTTACGTTTGGATTCCATAGTGCGGTTGATGTGGCGACCAATGCCATCGACTGTATTCATACGACGGCGGCGTCTCATGGCAGAGTCTTCATCGTGGAGATCATGGGCCACAAGGTGGGATGGCTGGCGCTCTATGCAGGCATCGCGGGCGGAGCTGACATCATTCTCCTGCCGGAGATCCCGTATGATATTGATGTGGTGGTAAATGCGATCCGCAGCCGTACTAAAAATGGCAAGAATTTCACGATTCTGGCGGTCGCAGAGGGCGCGATTTCCAAGGAAAATGCAGCCCTGACCAAGAAAGAATTAAAAGAAAAGAAGAAAAATGGACCGGTTTATCCGTCGGTCGCTTACGAGCTGGGCGCCCAGATTTCCGAGCGGACGGGGCAGGAGATCCGTGTGACGGTTCCGGGGCATATGCAGCGCGGAGGCGAGCCATGTCCGTATGACCGCGTGATTGCGACGCGCCTCGGCGCGGAGGCAGCAGAGATGATCCGCCGCAAAGAATACGGCTATATGGTCGCTTTAAACAACAATAAGATTGAAAAAATTCCGCTCGCGGACATTGCCGGTAAATTAAAGATGGTCGATCCGAAGAGCGATATTATCCGGGAAGCTAAGGATGTAGGCATCAGCTTCGGCGACGAATAGTAAGGAAGTAGTAGTTTATGTCATATACAGCACTGTACAGAAAATGGCGTCCGACGTCCTTTGAAGAGGTCCGGGGTCAGGACCATATCGTAAAGACCCTGAAAAATCAGATCAACTCCGGGCGGATCGGGCACGCGTACCTCTTCTGCGGGACGCGCGGAACCGGTAAGACGAGTATTGCCAAGATCTTTGCACGGGCAGTCAACTGTGAACATCCGGTGGACGGCAGCCCCTGCGGCGAGTGCAGTATGTGCCGCCAGATTGCGGAAGGAGCTTCCCTCAATGTGGTGGAGATCGATGCGGCATCCAACAATGGTGTGGAAAATATCCGCGATATCCGGGAGCAGGTGCAGTACCCGCCGACGGATGGGCGCTACCGCGTCTACATCATTGACGAGGTTCATATGCTTTCGATCGGCGCGTTCAATGCGCTCTTAAAGACGCTGGAAGAACCGCCGTCCTACGTTATATTTATCCTGGCGACGACGGAGGTCCACAAGATCCCGATCACGATCCTGTCCCGGTGCCAGAGATATGATTTCAAGCGGATCTCGATCGATACCATCGCGGGACGGCTGGCGGAGCTGACGCAGGCGGAGCAGATCGATGTAGACGACCGGGCACTTAGGTATGTGGCACGTGCGGCGGATGGCTCGATGCGAGATGCGTTAAGTCTTCTCGATCAGTGCGTGGCGTTCCATTTCGGGGAAAAGCTGACGTATGACAATGTGCTCGAGGTGTTGGGCGCGGTCGATAACCGCGTGTTCAGCAAGCTGTTTCAGGCGGTGCTTGCAAGTGATACGAAGGCGTGCATCCGTGAGATTGAGGAAATGATCATCCAGGGGCGCGATCTTTCGCAGCTCGTCAACGATTTCGTCTGGTATATGCGAAATCTCCTGATTGCCAAGACGACCGACGAACCGGGCGATATGCTCGATATGTCGGAGGAAAATCTGGCAGTTTTAAAGGAAGAGGCGGCAGGCGTTGATACGGAAACGCTGATGCGTTACATCCGTATTTTCTCGGAACTTTCCGGGCAGCTGCGCTACGCGTCACAGAAGCGGATTCTGGTGGAGATTGCCTTTATCAAGCTGACGACGCCGTCGATGGAACAGAATCTTGATTCCATTTTACAGCGGATTACGCTATTAGAGCAGAAAATGCAGGAAATGCCGGACAATCTACAGAAACTGGCGTCCCTTGCACCGGCAGCGGGGCAGGCGGCATCCTCCAAAACGGCTGTGGTGGAAACGCCGCCTGAGCCGAAGACGGTATCCCTTCCACCGGCACAGTACGAAGATCTGATGCTGATGCGGAAAGAATGGGGACGGATTGCGTCCCTGAGCCAGCTTGTGGGTTCGATTAGACTCAGTCTTCCCAAGACAAGTGTAGAACCGGCGGGCGAAGGCTGCCTTTGCATTGTGTGTACAGATGAAAATACGTTTGGAATTATCAATCGGGAGCCTGAGCTTAAGCATTTGCAGGAAGTAGTGCAAGAAAAATACAAAAAGACTCTGCAATTTAAAGTCCGTTTAGAATCATCTGCTGTGCCGCAAAGAACGGTTTATGTCAGTGATGAGGATTTAAAGAACGCAATCCATACCGATGTGATTGTCGAAGAGGATGATTCCGTGTAGTGGAGCTTGCCAAAGATGAGCCTTGTTTTGTAATGCAAGAAGCTGTGATTAAATGCAGATAAATGATATTAGTGGGTTTATATGATATATAGAACCGGCTGCAATCGGCAGCCAGTCTGAATATAAATAAAAAGAAGTGAAAGAGAGGAATGACACCATGGCAAAACGTGGCGGTTTCCCAGGCGGTATGCCGGGCAATATGAACAATTTAATGAAGCAGGCGCAGAGAATGCAGCGCCAGATGGAAGAGAAGCAGAAAGAGTTGGAGGAGAAGCAGTACAGCGCATCCGCAGGCGGCGGCGCTGTAACCGTGACCGTATCTGGTAAAAAAGAGGTTCTTTCCGTGAAACTGTCTGAGGAAGTAGTGGATCCGGATGATATCGAGATGTTAGAGGATCTGATCGTGGCGGCGACCAACGAGGCATTCCGTCAGGCGGAAGAGGACAGCAGCCAGATGATGTCCCAGTTGACCGGTGGCCTTGGCGGTCTGGGAGGCGGATTCCCGTTTTAAGCGATGGATTATTACAGCAGCCAGATTAGCAAGCTAATCGAAGAATTGTCAAAACTTCCCGGAATCGGAAGTAAATCGGCGCAGCGTCTTGCATTTCATATCATCAATATGCCGGAAGAACAGGTCAGGCACTTGTCCGGCGCGATTCTGGAAGCCAAGCAGAATGTGCGTTACTGCAAGGAGTGCTGCACATTGACTGATAAGGAACTGTGCCCGATCTGCAGCAGCGACCGGCGAGATCATGAGACGATCATGGTGGTGGAAAATACACGCGATCTGGCGGCATATGAGAAGACAGGAAAATACAACGGGGTCTATCATGTGCTGCATGGGGCGATCTCCCCGATGCTGGGGATCGGGCCGGGCGACATCCGGCTCAAGGAGCTGATGACTCGCCTGCAGAAAGAGGAGGTTCGTGAGGTCATTATCGCAACCAACTCAAGCCTGGAGGGCGAGACGACCGCGATGTATTTGAGCAAGCTGATTAAGCCGACAGGGATCCGGGTGACGCGAATCGCCAGCGGCGTTCCGGTCGGGGGCGACTTGGAATATATTGATGAGGTAACGCTTCTGCGCGCGCTGGATGGGCGTACAGAGCTGTAGCCGGTGAGCAAATAAAACGTTACTGGGCACGTATGCGTGAACAGTAACAATAAAACTTCTGCCGCGGCAGGAAGTTAGGAGATGCATAAGATGGATAAATACGAGTTTAACATCAAGGTAGAGCAGATTAAGAAACTGGTTAACAAGGGAGATTTCGAGACGGCGATGAAGATCGCCGATACCATCGACTGGCGTCGTGTACGCAGCACCAGCCTGCTTACGATGATTTCCCAGATTTATGAGAAAAATGCAGAGTATCAGGATGCCAAGGATATTTTATTGCTGGCATATGAGAGAGCTCCGCTTGGAAAGGGGCTTTTATATAAGCTGACCGACCTTGCACTGCGTGAAAATAATATTCAGGAGGCAGAGGCATATTACCGGGAGTTCTGTGAGCTGTCCGGCGATGACCCACGCCAGTATCTGCTTCGTTTCCTGATTCTGGAGGCGAAGGATGCGCCGTTAGAGCAGCAGATCAATTCTCTGGAGAGATATTGTCAGGAAGAGCTGGATGAGAAATGGCTGTACCACCTGGCAGAGCTTTATCATCAGGCGAACCAGGCGGACGACTGTGTGCGGATCTGCGACAAGATCATGCTGATGTTCGGTCTTGGCAAATATGTGGACAAGGCAATGGAACTGAAACTTCAGTATGCGCCGCTGACGAAATATCAGATGGATCTGGTGGAAAACCGCGAGAAGTACGAAGAGAAGCTGCGTGCGGTGGAAGAAGAGTACAAGAACGGTACATACCGCAAGCCGGAGCCGGAAGGAGAGTATCTGGATACGGATGAGCCGGAGGCAGAGCTGGACGACGAACCGGAGAATGAGCCGGAGGGACAGTCAGAGCAGGCAGAGCCAGAAGAGAAGGCTGGAAAACCGAAAGCCGAGACAAAACCGGCGGACGAGAAAGTAGAAAAGACTGCGCTGGACGAGGATGTAGTAGCAAGCCTTCATGAAGCACAGGCGGAAGAAGCGCTGGCAAAAGAAGTGTCCAAGATCAAGCCTTACGATGAGGAAGAGGGCGCATCCGAAGGGGAGACACGTGTTTTCAGGAACCTCCGCGACCTGGAACCGGCAGAGGCAGAGGAAAAGGGCGAGGAAGCTCCGATTCATGAATTTGAAGAGGAAGAGGAAACCATAGTGGAAGACTGGGATTTCGAACCGGAAGAGGAAGAAGAGGAGATCAAGGAATCAAATCATCTGATGATCGAGGCGGAAGATCCGGCAGCCGGTCTTGCGATGGCACTTGATTCCCTGAAAAAGATTCACCGCGAGCTGGGAACCAAGCATCCGGTTGCCAAGATCAGCGGTGCAAACCTTTCCCATCGCGGCATCGCATCGGTGGCGGAGCGCCTAGCAGGCAAGGATCTGGTGGTCGAGCATGCAGCTGATCTGGACGATTTGACGGTGGAAGAGCTGGAAGAACTGATGACACAGGATGAAACCGGCATGGTCGTTGTTCTGATTGATACGCAGGCACGTTTGGAGCAGATGCACCGCGCATATCCGGCATTAGCAGAGCGTTTCCAGTATATCGGCTGTGAAAACCAGAAAGACGATGCAGCGAAGCTGGCACAGGCGCGCGAGGAAGAGCTGAAACGCCAGCAGGCGCAGCAGGAAGCAGAAGCAGCCAGAAAACGTCAGGCAGAGCGTGAAGCGGAGATCCGCCGTCAGGCAGAAAAAGAGGCAGAGGAAAAACGCAGACAGCAGGAAGCAGCAGCCCGCCGTGAGGAAGAAGAGCGCGCCAAGGCAGAAGCACAGGCGCTGGCAGCCAAAGAGGCAGAAGAAGCGCGTAAAGCGGAGGAAGATCGCCGTCTGGCAGAGCGGCAGAGAGAAGAACTGCGCCGTCAGGAAGAGGCAAGACGCGATGACGAGCCGGAGTATGAAGACGAAGAAGATCACTACGAGAAGGACGAGTATGAGCCGGAGGATGATTATGCGCGTGGCGGCTATCGTGATGATTATAAGGACGATTACAAAGACAGCTATAAAGACGAACGCGAGGACGACGAGTATTCCAATTATCCAGAGGATGAGTCGGAAGAGAAACCGTCCAAAAAGTCCGGCGATATGGATGTTGAGGAGTTTGTTCAGTATGCCTGCAAATATGCATCGGAGATCGACTGCAGTATTTCGGGAAAGAGCATGCTGGCTCTGTACGAGCGCGCTGAGATGATGGAGGAGGACGGAGAACCGCTTACCAAGACAAGTGCCGAAGATTTGATCGAGGAAGCTGCAGATAAGGCGGAGAAGAAATCCTTCAGCGGACTGTTCTCATCGAAATATGATAAGGATGGACTTCTGATTCTGAAAGAGAAACATTTCTTTGATTAATTAAAACAATTCGAGAAATTTTAAAATTAAAACTAATTAGTAAAAGAGAGCGCTGCGGGGGAATGCTTCCCGGCAGCGTTTTCTGGTAGTGGACAGTAAAAAGAGATACGGGAGAGAAAGATGGGAACACGGTTAATAGCCCTTGATTTAGATGGGACACTGTTAAATGAAAAAATGCACGTGTCGGAAAAAACAAGACAGGTGATGGAACTGTGCGCGCAGCGGGGGATTGAGATTGTCCCGGCGACCGGGCGCGCGCTCCCGGCAGTGCCAGAGGAGGTTTTGAGCCTGCCGGGCGTCCACTATGGCATATTTACAAATGGGGCGGTCGTCCGGGATTTCGGGAAAAATACCTGGGTGTCGGAAAGCTGCCTGAGCTGGGAAGAGACGATCCGGGTGATTGAGGTGCTGCGCCGGCATCCGGTTATTTACGATATGTATGTATCGGAGGGCGGCGTCAGCGAGACGCGATTGCTGGCACAGCTGGAAGAATACGGGATACCGGAACGTGAATGCGCCTATATCCGGGCGACGCGCCGGGCAGTTACTGACATGGTGGAGTATCTGCGGGAGAAAAAATGCCCGGTGCAGAAGATGAATTTAAATTTTAAGGACCGGGAGAGCAAGCAGGCAGTCCGGGCAAAGCTGGAAGCGATGCCGGAGGTTCTGGTGACCTCCTCGCTTCCGTGGAATCTGGAACTCAACGCGGCGGGCATCACAAAGGGAAGCGGGCTGCGGAATCTCTGTCAGTATCTGGGAATTGAAGCGGAGGAGACGATGGCATTTGGAGACGGCGAAAACGACTGGCCCATGCTGGAGGCAGCAGGAATCGGCGTGGCGATGGAAAATGGCGCCCCATTTTTAAAGGAACGCGCAGACCGGATTGCCGCTTCGAACCGGGAAGAGGGCGTAGCGGAGGCGATCAGACAATGGGTGCTTATATAAAAGAAAACTGGCTGTTCGTGGTGGTGGCAGTCTATCTGGTTTCCATGGTACTGTACGGGCATTACCGCGGATTTGTCCGCCTGGCAGTCTCGGCCGTTTCCCTGGTGCTGTCGCTGGGGGTGGTTCATTTTGGTGCGCCGTCTGTCGCGAATCTGCTTCGCAGCAATGAGGTGGTCTATCAGGCGGTGGAGGACAGCGTGACGAAATTTATCCAAAAGGACGATGAGGCGGAAAATGAGGCAGCTGACGCGGCGCCGCCATCCGTACAGCGCAGTATTATTGAAGAAATGGAGCTTCCGGAACAGTTAAGGGATGCGCTTCTGGAGAATAATAACAGCGAAGTTTACGAGGCGCTGGGTGTAAGCAGCTTTACTCACTACGTCAGCCGTTATCTGGCAAACAGCCTGATCAATATTATAAGTTTTTTTCTGCTGTTTGCAGCCGTGTTCGGCGGACTGCGTGTTCTGTCCGTATCGCTCAATGTGGTCTCCCGGCTGCCGATCATATCGGGGCTGAACCGTCTGGCAGGTGCCGTGCTGGGGGGTGCGGAAGGGATCTTTTTCGTCTGGATTGCAGCACTGCTTATTACACTGTTCTCGGCAACGGCGATTGGTGAACTTTTCCTGAACCAGATAGAAAGCAATATCTGGCTGACCTGGCTGTATGACCACAATATGCTTGGAAGCATCCTGATGGGTGTTGTGAAACGGATTATTTAAAAGCGTATAGAGAAAAACTGTGATATTGAAAAACGGCACACCGCATTCTCGCTGCTTAGTGATGAGTTAGGTGTGCCCAATTTTTTATCTCAGTCGAGAAGACTCCCACCTCTTTAGGTGGCGAGTAATAGCAAATTTGTCTCAGTGGGAGTTGGGTCTTCGGCTGAGATAAACGCTTCGCGAGGATGCGCAATGATTCTGTATGGAATATGTCAGCGAAAAAACAAGTGAAAATCCCTTGACAAGTTAATGCTGAAATGGTAAACTCTAACTCTAACGTGTTTTGACGTTGGTCTGCATATGCAGGGAAAATCGAATATCACAGGTTTTCTTATTTGCGAAAATGTTTTGAAAATTAAGAAAAAATAGTTGACAACGACAACTGCCTATGATATGATATTCAAGCTGTTGAGCGAAAGCTCAGCTGCGAAAAATAAAATAAAAAAGTTGTTGACAAAGATAACTGATTGTGGTAATATAAATGAGCTGTCAATGAGACAACAACAAAGAACCTTGAAAACTGAACAGTATGTAAAACCCTGAAAATTCTAAGAACAAAGGCTTTTGGTTAAGCCTTGAAGTTCAAGAGAACATTCAGAACAAAACCAAAACAACAGTAATAACGGTTAAAATTAGCCAAGCGAATTTTGACTGGAATCAAAACTTTAACATGAGAGTTTGATCCTGGCTCAGGATGAACGCTGGCGGCGTGCTTAACACATGCAAGTCGAACGAAGCAATCTAACGGAAGTTTTCGGATGGAAGCTAGATTGACTGAGTGGCGGACGGGTGAGTAACGCGTGGGTAACCTGCCTCACACTGGGGGACAACAGTTAGAAATGACTGCTAATACCGCATAAGCGCACAGGACCGCATGGTCCGGTGTGAAAAACTCCGGTGCGTCTTCGGTTGTTGCTTTTACAGTAGAGAATCCTGACTCAATTCCAGTAAAGACTCCCCGATTGTCAACCGAACCATACAGGCTTCCGCGGGTTACACTCCAGGTAACATCCTGTCCTGTTGCATTGGACGGAGAGAACACAACCTCCAACTGAATGCTCTTACCGGCATCCACATAGTTGCGGCTGGAACGGATTTTAATGGAAGTAGTCGGAACAAATCCCGAGCTGGACTCCAGTCCGCTGTTCTCTTGGTAGATGTTTTCGCTGGTGCTTGTATTGGAAGTAGAAGTTGTGCTCGACGCAGATCTGCTGCTTCCGCCGGTAACGTTTACCTCAATGCTTCCGCCCTGATCTCCTGCTACCACAGTGATCCGGCAGGTTCCTGCTCCAACTGCGGTTACAACACCGTTCTTATCGATGGTTGCAACATATTTATCGCTGGTGGTATATTTCTTCTGCACCGAGGTATCGCCAGTAATTCGGATTCCCAGTTCCTTTTCGTCTCCAACCTTCATATCAAGCTTCTTGTCTTCCGGATCGGTAAAGGTAATATATTTTACCGTTCCGGTTTTGTTTCCATCCGAAACGACTGTTTCACTGACCGGACCGGATGGTCTGGAAGAAGTGTTGCTGGAGGAACTGCTGGAACTACTGCTGCTGCTCGAAGAAGAACTGCTGGACGAACTTGTAGAAGTATTCTTGCTGCTGCCTGTAACGGTTACATCGATGCTTCCGCCCTGATCTCCCGCTACTACGGTAATCCGGCAGGTTCCTGCTCCAACGGCAGTTACAACACCATCTTTATCGATGGTCGCAACATTTTTATCGCTGGTGGTATACTTTCTCTGTACCGAGCTGTCTCCACTGATCTTGATTCCCAGTTTCTTCTCGTCTCCAGCTTTCATGTTGAGCTTCTTGTTTTCTGGATCAGTGAAAATAATATATTTTACTGTTCCGGTGGTATTTCCTTCCACAACAACAGTCTCGCTGACCGGAGTGGATGGTTTGCTTTCTGAAGAGCTGGAAGAAGAACTACTGGACGAACTGGAACTGCTGGAAGAACTTTCTGTACTGCTGGAGCTGGAAGAAGAGCTTCCCGAAGTTCCGCCTTCTACTGCGCAGGATGGACCGTTCGACGCATTCAAAGTGCTTCCTGTGCTCTGAGTGCCGGTTCTTCCTGCATACTCAGCGCCAGCGCTTTCCAGATAGCTTTCTACTGCGTCAGCAACTGCCTGTCCTACTTTTTCCTGATAGGAATCTTGCTTCATCTTGTCGTAATCACTGCTGTTTGTCAGGAAGCCAACCTCGCTGAGGATGCTGACAAACTGCGGATCGCGGTTTACATAGAAAACGTCATATTTTGCGCCGCGGTCGTTGGTCGAAAGTCCCTTGGATGTTGCACTGGACATCTTTGCCGCAAGCGTCTTGGAGAACGGATAGAAATAATAGCATTCCGAACCGTAAGCGCTCTTGTTTGTTTCCGAAGAGTTTGTGTGGATACACAGATACAAAGAAGAATCAAAGTTCTTTGCCTGTGCCAGACGGCTGTCCAGAGAGGTTGTTGTCTCATAAGTTTGCAGCAGATTTACCTCTGCACCCTTTGCTTCCAATGCAGAAGCAATCTCTTTGGAAAGTTCCCAGTTAATCTTTTTCTCTGGCCAGTTTGGATCGATATCGTCCGCTACACCAGGGTCGGAACCGCCGTGTCCCGGGTCAACCGTAATGCGTGCACCCTTGATGCCGGTTGGATTGTTAAAGCGCAGAACGATGTTTCCATTTTCATGGTAACCCTTATAACCGAGGAAGCCATTGTCATCCAAAAGTTCCAGTTCCAAGGTGGAATCATTCCAGGTTGCGCTGGAGAACAGCGGGTTTTTGCTCAGCTGTAAATCTCCCGGTGTGCTGGTGGTATTCTGGAACTCAAACTTGATCTTACCGGTCGAATAATCCGGCAGATAGGAAACCGGATAGTCCGATTTAAGGATCACATAGGTAAACTCACTCTAGTTACAATTCCTGGTCTTCCTGAATGCCTTCATGATATCTGCGCATCCAATA
>OHBJ01002475.1_pt1 | contig 12425 bp, 9 predicted proteins | sample 1577241 | NCBI WGS metagenome assembly OHBJ01 (sample SAMEA3541594, study PRJEB24748) | human gut metagenome | biome: human gut; feature: human-associated habitat; material: faeces | place: China | collected 2012
CTCTTCTCAGATTGCAGCAGATTTCCGATACTGTCACCGAAGAGGCTCTGACCCGCCCATCGTCATCGGTCAGGCGGCGGAATTCGACTATGCCGGCACGCAGGCCTGCCTCGCCCTGAAAGAAGAGGGCTATGAGGTCATTCTGTGCAACAGCAACCCCGCGACCATCATGACCGACCCCGCCATCGCGGACAAGGTTTACATGGAGCCGCTGACGCTGGAATATATCGCCCGTATCGTCCGCTTTGAGCGGCCGGACGCCATCATCCCCGGCATCGGCGGCCAGACGGGACTGAATCTTGCCATGCAGCTGGAAAAGAAGGGCATTCTGAAGGAATGCCACGTGCAGCTGCTGGGAACGCCCAGCGAATCTATTGAGCAGGCAGAGGATCGGGAACTGTTCAAGGAGCTTTGCGAGCGCCTTGGCGAGCCGGTGCTTTCTTCTCAGATCGCCAATACCATGGAGGAAGGTCTTGCCGCGGCGGAAACCATCGGCTATCCCGTGGTGCTTCGCCCTGCCTTTACTCTGGGCGGCACCGGCGGCGGATTTGCCGATAACGAGGACGCTCAATCCAATACTCCATATGGTAGGCACCGGCCATGGCGGCATGCATGGCGTTGATGCCGTGGGTGAACGGCAGGAACGGATAGATCGCCTGGAACACGGGGCCGGTCATCTCGATGGGGAACGTGCCGCCCGAACCGCCGACCTGCATGACCAGCAGCACAACGGCGAGCGCCTTGCCGATATCGCCAAACGAAACCGTAAGCGTGTAGACGATATTGGAGAACACGAGACTCGCGACCCAGCCCGCCAGCACAAACTGCAGCGGGTCGTCGCACTGGATGCCAAAGAACAGGATGTCGCCCGCACACACGAGCGTTGCCTGCAGCAGGGCCAGACCGCCAAAGAACAGGTAGCGGCCCAGGTAGATCTCGTGCAGGCGCACGGGGATGAGCTCGTTGATAAGCTCATCGTCAACCGAGACCTTCATCATGGCCGCCAGCACAATCGAGCCCACCCAGAGCGACAGAATCGTGTAGAACGGTGCCATGGCCGAACCGTAGTTGCGAATCGGATAGACCGGCTTGCGATCGAGCGCGACGGGGCCGGAAAGCGACACGGCCAGACCCTCGGGATCATTGCCGATCATCGTCTTGATCGTAGCGAGGTCATCCGACATCAAGGCGCCGTCGAGCTCGTCCTTAAACGCGCTGATCTTGTCCGACGCCTCGCCCAGCTGATCAGAAGCCTTGTTGACCAGCTTTGCAGCCTTGGAGAGGCCCTTTGCCAGCGAACCGGACGCGTCGGTCAGGCCGCCTACGGCGCTATCCAGGTCGCCCGAGATGCCATCAAGCGAGTCCAGAATGCCCGAAACCGTCTTCTTGAGCTCCTTGGCCTTAACCGAGAACGTGGAATCGTAATCGGATTTGGCGCCCGCGATGCCGGCCTTGGCATCGGCGATGGCCTGATCGACCTCGGCACGCGAGTTGTTGACCTCGGCCATGCTATCGGAGAGAGACTTCGCGGTGGCCGCCAGATCCTTGGCGTTGTTGCGATACTCCACAGCAATCCTGCTCAGCGATGTTGCCACTGACTTGAGGCTGTCCTGGAGTTTTTCGTCAGTCACCTGATCGGCAAAGCTGCGGAGCTGGTCGGCCGTGGCGTCGATATCGTCGGCACGCGTGTTGAGCGCCGCCGCGGCATCGTTGAGCTGGGACACTGTAAGATCGACATGTTGATTCGCGGCATCAAATGCCTTCGCAAGCTCGGCGGACACGTTGTCAAACGAGCCCGTGCTTCCGTCAATCGCGGCATTGATGGCGTCGTTGGCGTCCTTCAGCGCTTCCTTGGAATCGCTAATACCGCTCTTGACATGCTCCATCAGCTGCTTCGTTGACTCATCGACCGTGCCCGTCTGCTTGAGCATGCCGCTCGCCGACGTCAGCGAATCGGACGTGGAGCTCAAAATGCCCGCCAGCGACGAAGCATTTGCCTGAACGTCTCGCAGGTCCTCAATCGAATCGCCAAGCGTCGAGGACAGGTTGGCGATAAAGTTGCTGACCTGGTCGGTGCTCATGTAATCGAGCAGGCTGGACACCGTCTTAAGACCGATGCTCGTAATGGTCTCGGTAAAAGTTTCGTTAACCTGGCTCTGAACGGCACTCGAACCCTTCTCGGTCACGATCTGCGCAATGGCGTTGGCCTTCTGGTTCTCGTAAAACTCGATATCGGCGTGTTTCACGTCGGTCGAGAAAAGCGTCATCATGTCGGAGCTAAAGCTCTTGGGGATTACGACGGCCGCATAGTAAGCGCCCGACTTAACGCCCTCGATAGCCTTTTCGCGATTGTTGAGCACAACCCAATCGAAGCTCTCGTTGCCGCGTAGGGTGGCGGTCACGTTTTCGCCCACGTTAACCTCGACGGGGATCAAATCGCTCTCGTAACCCTCATCGGTGTTGACCACGGCGATCTTAAGATTGCCGGTGTTGCCGTACGGATCCCAGCTGCCGGCGATGTTAAACCACGCGTACAGACACGGTACGATAATGAGGCCCATCACGACAACCAAGCCGATCACGGAGCGAGACACGTTTTGGACATCGCGCTTAAACAGATGCAGGATGTTCTTCATTTATGCCTCACCTCCTTTGGAGTGCTTGCCAAGCGCGGTGGTATCTCCATCATTTGTGGCTGTGCTGTCGCTGCCCTGAGATTTATGGTGCGAGCCGATATGCGGCAAGCGGCCCGTGGACTGATCGCCGCCCTTGGCACCACGCTCGCTGGCGTTGAGGCCAAACATGTGGCGGGCGGCAGGAATGGCGGCCGTGTGTTCGCGCATCTCGCGACGCAGGTCCTCATCCGAAAGCGCCGAGATGCGCATCTGGGTATTGAGGCTCGCTCGGATATATTCGATATTGATCAGCCAGCCGCAGATGGCAATAACCGAGATGATCCAAATGACAAGCAGGATGATCTTGCCGTTATTGTCGATATCGAGAACCGTCGACAGGACAAAGAGCAGGACCTGAACGCCCACCACGGCGGCAAAACCGCCCTTGATGTAGTACGGGTAGCGATGTTCAAAGGCGACCGCATGATCGAGCAGTTCGCGACGGTACGAATCGGAATCGAGCATGACGCGCATGGCCGTGCGCAGCGAGTAGCGCTGGCGCGGCAGGTCGTTGGACTCGCAAATCATCATACCGGTCGTGGAGAGCTGTTTATCAAAGAGCAGGTTAAGGTTGAGCAGCAGCGGACGCAGCTGCAGGCCGATAAAGAGCGCCACGATCAAGAACACGCCCAGAATGCACAGGTTAAACAGGTAGTTAAACGAGTACATGCCGCCGACCGTCTCGCGCAGCAGATTGATGCCGTAGGTAAAGGGCAGCAGCGGGTGCAGCCACTGGAAGAAGCCAGGCATCATCTCGATGGGGTACATGCCCGACGAACCCGGGATCTGCACGATAACCAGAATGACGCCGATTGCCTTGCCGATGTGCTTAAACGTAGTGGACAGCGCGTAAATGATGTTGACGTACGTAAACGAGATGGCGATGCCGCCCAGCACGAACAGCAGCGGGTTGACGCACTGTACGCCAATGACCAGATCACCCACCGTAACGATGATGGCCTGCAACGCGCCCAGGATCACCATGAGCAACCAGCGGCCAAAGTAGCCTTGGCGCGCCGTAAAGCTGCCAACACCTTCACGGTCGACCTCGAGCTTGTAGATGGCGATGAGCACATAGCCGCCCACCCAAAGCGCCAGATTGGTGTAGAAGGGAGCGATGCCCGAGCCAAAGCTCTTGACCGGATAGATCGACTTGGACGTCAGCTCGACCGGAGAGGCCATGAAATCTGCCACGTCATTGACATCGACGCCCATAAGGTCGGCGAGCTCGCCCATAGACTCAGAGGTCTGCAGCGCCGCGATGTCATTGGCTGCGGTCGCAAGCTTGTCCTGGACCTTGGCAAGCGAGGAATCGGTCTGGGACAGCGTGGTCTTGGCCTGGCCGAGCGTAGCGTTAAGCTGCGAAAGCGTACCGCGCGCGCTTGCAATCGTGGGCGTGAGGCCAGATACGATACCCGTCAAATCACCCGAGACGGCGGCAAAGGAATCAAGCGCGCTCGAGGCCTTCGGCAGCGCGTTTTGACCCAGGTCCGTCTGGGCCTGGCCAAGGTTGGTCGCACCGGTCTGAATTGCGTTATTGATAGCTTCGCTGGCACCCGAGACAGCCGCGGCGTCATTCGCCATGGCGCTCGACTGCGCGGACAGACCGTCCTTGATGCTCTGAAGCTTTTCATTCTGCTCTCGAAGCAAATCGATGGTCGATACAATGCGCGCGTCAATTTCCTCGGAACCTGTCGACGTGTCATTGGCGAGAATCTCCAAGTGCCCGATAACGGCCTTATTGTGGTCGATCGTCGCTTGAAGAGACTCGAGCGAGTTGTCGATACGGGTGGTCGTAGATGTGACCGCGCCCGTCAGCTTGCCGATGGCAGCGTTCGCAGAGGCCGACGTCTTGGTGAGCGCAAGGCTGCCTTCCGAGAGCGCCTTGGAGAGCGAGGTGATGGAGTTGCCCGCCGTGGTGCGAGCTTCGCTCAGCAGGTCGTTGCTCTGGGAGATCGCCTGCGTCAGCGACGGTGCCTGGCCTTGCAAGCCGGCAAGTGCCGCATCAGCCGAGGCGATAGCGCCACTCGTCTTATCGATGGCGGCATTCATGTCGCCAATCGAATCGCGCACCTCGCCCAAGGTATCGGATGCCTCGGAGACAGAACTTGCCAACGAATCCTGAGTCTGGGTTGCCTTGTCCTTTAAATCGACTCCGGCATCCTTGGCAATGCTGGCAACGGTCTCGCCCACCGTGGAGACAAATTCCGAGTTGATCTGCTCCTCGATGGTGCTTGCACCGGTGTCGGTAACCTTGGGCGCAATAGCGCTCTTCTTCTCATTGACGTAGTACGTAAGCTTGGGCTGATGGTAGTTACCGTCGAGCATCGAAACCAGGTTATCCGAGAAGTTCTTGGGGATTACGATGGCCGCATAGTACTCACCGCTCTCGACGCCCTCCTTGGCATCGGACGCCGAATCGACGAAGGTCCAGCCCAGCTGATCGTTCTCCTTGAGCTGATCGACAACCTGGTCGCCCGCGTTGAGCTCACCCACCAAGTCGTTTTGGGTGCCCCGATCGTTGTTGGCGATGGCAATCTTGATACCCTGGGTGTTTCCGTACGGATCCCAGTTGGCCACGATGTTGTACCAGGCATACAGCGAGGGAATAACGCACACGCCAAGGGTAACCACCAAGGCGACGGGGTTCACAAGCAGTCGCTTAATGTCGCGCTTAAATATCGCAAAGGACACCTTTGCATTGGATAGTTTGCTGCCGAGACTCACGCTTGGACCATCCATCCTGTCGTTAAATCGAATCGTACTATCGACAACCATTGTACGTAGGCGCTTTAGCGTCTCAGAGCACAATGGTATTGAGTTTTGCGGGTAGCAATATACTACGAAGACAAATTAACGTACAGTTGTACAGTATCCTAAATTTCAGCAGGTCACAAAACCACAACCCCGACAAATAATTGATCCCTTGGGGACGGAGGAATCATTCAAAAGGAAACGAGAGTGGAAAATCTCCCACTTCAAGCCCGCATTCGAGCCAAAAGTGGGAGATTATCCACTCTCGTTCTAATCTAGTTACGGTGCCGTATCCCCGAACTACATCAAGTTGCAAACAGCCGCCGCGAAGGCTACGGGGTCCTCGGGGAGGATGCCCTCGACCAGCAGAGCCTGGTCATAGAGCAGACCGGAGTACTGCTTGATCTTGTCGGCGTCGCCTGCCTTCTGGGCAGCGACAAGCTTGTCAAAGACCGGGTGCTTGGCGTTGAGCTCGAGCACGCGCTGGCTCTTGGGCATGCCGTCGGGCGCGCCCTCGGGTCCCTTCTGGAGCACCTTCTCCATCTCAAGCGAAAGCGGGCCCTCGGTGGTGATGCAAGCGGGGGCATCGGTCAGGCGCGCGGAGACGGCAACTTTCTCGACCTTGTCACCGAGCGCCTCCTTCATAGCGCTAAAGAGGTCCTCGTTTTCCTTGGTGGCGTCCTCGGCCTCCTTCTTCTCGTCCTCGGTCGCCAGATCAAGATCACCGGTTGCGACGTTCTTGAGCTCCAGGTGACGATCCTCAACCTCGGGCTCGGCACCATCGGCCACGGCCTTCTCGGCAGCCTCGCGGGCGGCATCGTCCTCGTAGATCTTGGGCATATCGGCGGCAACGTACTCACGCATAGCCTGGAAGGTGAACTCATCCACGTCCTGCGTCAGCAGCAGCACGTCATAGCCGCGGTCGAGCACGCCCTTTACCACGGGCATCTTGGCCAAACGCTCACGCGAGTCGCCGGCGGCGTAGTAGATGGCCTTCTGATCCTCGGGCATGCCCTTGGCATACTCGGCCAGGGTAATCATCTTCTGTTCCTTGGCAGACCAGAACAGCAACAGGTCGGCGAGCTCATCGGCCTTCATGCCATAGCTCGAGTAGATGCCGTACTTGAGGCCGCGGCCAAAGTTCTCAAAGAACTTCTCGTAGGCCTCGCGGTCGTTGTCACGCATATCCTCAAGGTCGGCGGTGATCTTCTTTTCCACACGCTTGGCGATGGCCTTGAGCTGACGGTTCTGCTGAAGCGTCTCGCGCGAGATGTTGAGCGACACGTCGGCGGAATCCACGACGCCGCGGACAAAGTTGTAGTAGTCGGGCAGCAGGTCGTCGCACTTCTCCATGATCAGGACGTTGGAGCTGTAAAGCGCCAGGCCCTTCTCGTAGTCCTTGCTGTACAGATCGAACGGCGCGAGTCCCGGCACAAACAGCAGGGCGTCATACTCGAGCGTGCCCTCGGCGTGGAAGCTGATGGTGCGCGCAGGATCGTCAAAGTCGTGGAACGTGGACTTGTAGAACTCGTCGTAGTCCTTCTGCTCGACATCGGAGCTGCGCTTCTTCCAGATCGGTGTCATGGAGTTGATGGTCTCGAGCTCCTGGTAGTCCTCGTACTCGGGCTTGTAATCGTCGCCGGCGTCCTCGGGCTTGGGTTTCTGGCGGCTCTTGGACACCATCATCTGAATCGGGTAGCGCACATAGTTGCTGTACTGCTGAATCAGGCTCTTGAGACCCCACTCGGTCAGGAAGCGATCGTAGGTCTCGGCCTCGCCGTCGGCATCGAGCTTCTCGTTCTCGCGCAGCGTCAGGATGACATCGGTACCGTGCTCGGCGCGTTCGCCGTCCTCGATGGTGTAGCCCTCAAGACCGTCGGATTCCCACACATGGGCGACATCCTCGCCATAGGCGCGGCTGACGACCTTCACATGGCTGGCGACCATAAAAGCCGAGTAGAAGCCCACGCCAAACTGACCGATGATGTCGACATCGGAGCCCTGCTGCTCGGCGTTCTCGGTCTTAAACTCCTCGGAGCCGGAATGGGCGATGGTGCCCAGATTGCGCTCCAGCTCCTCGGCGGTCATGCCAATGCCGTTATCCGAGATGGTAATGGTGCGGGCGTCTTTATCAAAGGAGACGCGAATGGCCAGGTCGCCCTGGTCGATCTTGACGCTCGGGTCCTGCAGGCTCTTAAAGTTGAGCTTGTCGACGGCGTCGCTCGCGTTAGAGATAAGCTCGCGCAGGAAGATTTCCTTATTGGTGTAGATGGAGTTGATCATGAGGTCGAGCAGTTTTTTGCTCTCGGTCTTAAATTGACGCATGTGCAGTCCTTTCGCGCTACCCCTGCCCGCAAAAACGGCCCGGTTGCCCGAGCCGCATTGCAGACCTGCTATGTTTAGACTTAGATTTTATAACCCATTAGCGCGCATATATACATACGGAATCGAAAAACTGTATGTTGAAACGACCGTGCGGCGGATGCCAAGGAGTGTCCCCAGCTGCCGGCAGAAAAGGAACGTCCCTATCTGCCATCTACGCGCTTGGCCATCCAGACATGGGGCTGGCCCTCGTCTTCGTAATCTACCGGGGCAATTTGCGTGTAGCCCGCCTTTGCATAGAGCGGCAGCACGTATTCCTGCGCATGCAGCTTAATAAGCTTAGCGCCGGCATCGCGTGCACACGAAGCACTGGTATCGACGATCGCACTCGCCAGTCCGCGACGACGCATAGCCGGCAGCACGGCGACGCGCCCCATAATGTAGGTCTCCCCCGCCACAACGCCTTCGTCCATGTCGCATGCCGGCAACACCGGGGCCTCTGCGTCAGCCACGCGCTCAAGCTCTTCGGGAAACACGCGCGAGCAACCGGCAAGCTCGCCGTCTACATAGAGCGTCACATGAATGCAGTTCGGATCCTCGTCGATAGCGTCGAACTCATTCTCGTAGCCCTGCTCGTCCATAAAAACGACGCGGCGCACCAACGCCGCGTCATCAAAGCATCCCGTCTTAAGTTGAATATCCATGGCTGCCCCTTCATTCAATGCGAACGTTAGGGACAGATTTTAGCGAAAATGAGCTCCGCGCACGCTAAACTTCGCGCGAGCCTTTGCCAGGCAATCGTAATGACCCACGTTATGGGCATCGCTCGCGATGAAGCTGTACAGGTTCTGATCGAACAGGCGCTGTGCCGGCTTTTTCTCGCGACCAAAGCGACCGCCGGCAATAAAGTCCGCCGAAGCCTGCAGCTTGCAGCCCATATCGACCAGGCGCTCCGCCACGCTTACATCCTTTTGAACCGCACGATAGCGCTCAGGATGAGCGATGATCACCTGGTAGCCACGGCACTGCAAATCGTAAATCGTGTTCTCGTACTCTCTAAACGCATACGCATCGGCATGCGTCGAAAGCTCGAGCAGAAACTCGTTGGTCCCATCGAAATGCAAGTGCTCCGCGGCATCGATACCAAGCTCAACGAGCTTTCGATGGTTGACCTCGAAGCCCATCTGGAGCGGAAAACCGTCAGCGTTATCACGCAGCAGCTCAAAGGCATCCCACATCTTGTCGTAATCAAAATAGGGATCACGGCAGTGAGGAGTGCAAACAATTCTGGTTACACCAGCCCGCTTGGCAGCCTCGAGCATCGCCAAGCTCTCATCGAGATCGGCGGCGCCGTCGTCTACACCCGGCAAGATATGGCAATGAATGTCACGCATAGGTCAGCCTTAATCAACTAAACGTTTGCTCGGTTGGTGAAGATGCCCTTTTTGGAAGTCCCCTGATCGTCGGAGCCCTTCTTCACCTTCTTACCGTCCTTGGTGTAGTAGGAGTAGTAGTACTCGCTGGTCTCGGTCTCGCAGTAGTTCATAACGGTACCGATGAGCTTGACCTTCTCGGACTTTTTAAGCTGACCGATGGCGTTGAGCGCCTCCTCGCGCTTGGTGAAATCCTCACGCACCACGAACAGCGTGCCGTCGGTCAGGCTGGCAATCTCGGCAGCATCGATGAAGGTGCCGACCGGGGGAGCATCAAAGATGACGTACTGGAACTTGGCGGACAGCGCCTTTACCAGCTTGGCAAAGCGGTGAGAGACGATGATGTCGGCAGGATTGGGAATATGCGGCTCGGCATCGAGGAAGTAGAAGTTCTTCTGACCCGTCTCGACAATTGCCTGGTCAATGGAGATCTGCTCGGAAAGGACCGCATAGAGTCCGCCGCGCGAACGAACGCCGAGCATATCGGAAAGGGACCTGCGGCGCATATCGGCCTCGACCAGAAGCACGGACTTGCCGCTCGTGGCGATTGCCTGAGCAAGGTTAATGGAAACCGTAGACTTGCCCTCGTTGGGAATCGAGGAGGTAACGGTGATGGTGCGGATGGGGTCGTCCACGCTCGCAAAGCGGATGTTGGCCAGAAGGGTCTTGGCGGCATTCTGTACAACGAGCTTGTCGGTGTTCTTTGCCTTAGCCATGCCTATTTACCACCTTTCATAGCCGGAATTCGGCCAACAACGGGAATGCCCAGGAGCTCTTCTGCCTCTTCGGCACCGCGGATGCGGGTATTGAGCATGTCTGCCAAAACGACATAGGCGACTGCGATAAAGATACCGGCGAGGAACGCGACGGCAATATACAGCGTGCGCTTGGGGCCGCTGGGGGCTTCGGGGGTCTTAGCCTCGTCGATAACGTTGATGCTCTGGGCAGCGCCGACGTTCTGAGCGACCGTACTCACCGAGCTGGCCATGGCCTTTGCGACCTTAGCCGTCTCCTTGGCATCGGTGCCGGTAACCGAAAGCGTAATGACACGCGTGGTGGTCTCGGAGGAAACAGACACCTTGTAGTCATCCAGATCGGTGAGGCCCAGTTCATTGGCTGCGCCGCTCTTAACGCTATCGCTATCCAGCAGCGTGGCGATATCGTTGGAAAGCATCTGACTCGCCGAGAGATCGTTGTAGCTCATCTGACCGCTATCGTCGGTCTTGGCGAGAATGTACATGCTCGTCGTCGCGGTATAGGTGTTGTCCATCGCGGCGAAGGACACGATGCCCATGGCGATCGCGCAGACCACCGGAAGGGTGATGACCAGCTTGAGGTGCTTCTTCAGCAGCTGGAACAGTTCGAGAAGGGTCATGCAGCTTGCCTTTCATTTCCCCAGTTCGGATTGACAAAACTGTCCGTATGTTATCGCATCTTTTTACCGAGACCAAACTCTATACATAAGAAACAGGCTCTCCTGTAAAAATGTCGGAAGCAATCGTAAAATTGCACAACAGCGCCGCACCCGAAAGTCAAATGCGGCGTCTACATCAATACCTATGTTGTATCGCTATGCGAATGGCTCGTCCTGCTGTATGGGAAACGTCACCGTAATGGTGGTTCCCACGCCCAACTCGCTCGACAGATCGAGCGTGGCGTGATGATACAGGGCCGCATGCTTGACAATGGCAAGCCCCAGACCGGTTCCGCCGCGCGCCTTGGACCTACTCTTGTCCACGCGATAGAACCGCTCAAATACCTTGCCCTGTTCTTCAGGCGCGATACCGATTCCCGTGTCGGCGACCGCAAGGAACGGATGGCCTTCGTCGTTGGTGCCGCACTGCAGCGTAACCGTACCGCCGGGTCGATTGTAGCGGATGGCGTTGCTCGCCAGATTATAGATGAGCTCGTCAATCAAGCGCGACACGCCTTCGATGACCACAGGCTTGGTCTCATGACTTATCGTCACATTCGCCTGACGGGCGACCTGTTCAAGACGCTGCTCAACCGCGTAGATGGCACGCGAGAGCTCAATAGGCTCCGTGGAACCAATGGGCACCGCCTCGCCCTCAGTTGCACGCTCGGCCTCGTCCAAGTTAGACAGCGTAAGGATATCGTTGACAAGCGCTGCCAAGCGGTCAAAAGAGTAGGAATCTGCTTTGCCAAGATAGTTTCGGTAGGTCGAATGAATTCCCTTTCCAACGCCGCAGCTGAATTCGGTATGATGGATTTCTTTCCATTGGGTGAAAGGAATTTCTCCTTTTTTGGTGAGGATGGCAGGGCAGAAATGATCGCTCCATTTCCACTCAATGCCTGCTGCCTCGACCTGATATCGAAGTGTCAATTCGTCCAGAGAAAGGACGATCTCTCCCACAGATAATTTCATTTGGTAATCCCTCCTGATTGTTTTATGAAAGTTGCAGATTTCTTTCCTGCATTTTGACAGATTGTCTTAATTATAACAGATTCATGGTGCCGACTCAATGCACAATGAAAAACAAAAAGAGAAAAAGCCATCAATTGTGAAAATCGATGGCTTTTTATATAATTTATTATTCAATTTATGCAAGGATGGTGTGTTCCAGTAAAATTTTAAGACCGATCAGAATCAGAATAACACCACCGAAGACTTCTGCCTTGCTCTTTAACAGGGAACCAAACACCTTTCCAAGGAAAGAAGCTACAATAGAGCAAAGGAAGGTGGTGATGGCGATGATGCCGCTTGCAGAAAAAATCTCGATCTGCAGCAGTGCGAAGCTGACGCCGACAGCCAGAGCATCAATGCTGGTTGCAATTGCCTGTGTCACAATGGTCTGGAACGGCAGGGAAACCTCACATTCTTCCTCTTCTGGATGAATAGCTTCCCAGACCATTTTGCCGCCGATAAAAGCGAGCAGAACAAAAGCAACCCAATGATCGATCGAAGAGATGAATCCGGAAAAAGCTTTTCCAAGGAAGTAGCCAATCAGTGGCATCAATCCCTGGAAGACACCAAACATAATCGACCACACCAGAGCGCTGCCCAAAAAGCGACTTTTGTTGGAACGTGCAGACACACACATGCCGTTGCTCATCGATACAGCAGAAGCGTCCATCGATAAACCGACGGCAATCATTAACAGGTTTAACAAAACAATTCCTCCTTCTCAAACATACGAGCACCACCGATGAAACCCAGATCAGAAGACCACGGTTTTGAAGGTCGGTCATAACATCAAGCCAGAAGTTAGCACCCTCACTC
>OHBJ01002479.1_pt1 | contig 12419 bp, 24 predicted proteins | sample 1577241 | NCBI WGS metagenome assembly OHBJ01 (sample SAMEA3541594, study PRJEB24748) | human gut metagenome | biome: human gut; feature: human-associated habitat; material: faeces | place: China | collected 2012
AATGCCGCACTGACAGATGTGGTATACGAAGCTGCTTTATGCAAAAATTCCTGTTCCATTATAGCGGCTCAGCGGCAAAATTACAAGCGGCGCTTGTAACCTGCGGCAAGATATGCTAAAATAGCGAAGTCCTTTTGGGATCGTCAGTCGAAAGATCCTGACGCTAAACAAAACTAATACCGCTTTTGTCGGTATCCAAAGGAGAAATGAATATGAAAAACCGCACGCTGCGGCAGATTACTGCCGCCGGAGTCATCGCGGCTGCCTATGCCGCTCTTTCACTGGTGTTGGCACCCATTACCTTCGGGCCGGTGCAGTGCCGTGTTTCGGAGGCACTGACCCTGCTGCCCGTTCTAAGCCCCGCCGCCATTTGGGGCGTTACGCTGGGCTGTGCCATCACCAATGGGGTGGGCGCTGCCACCGGCGCCAACTTCCTGGGAATGGTTGATCTCTTTGTAGGGACAGCCGCTACGCTGCTTGCCGCCGTTGCCAGCCGTCTGCTGGGCAGGATCCGGATCGGCAGGGCGCCGTGGCTTTCGGCGCTGCCGCCCATTCTGTTCAATGCCGTTGCCATCGGCGCGGAGTGGTGCTATGCCGCCACCGGCAGCATCAATGTGGCTTTCTGGGTCTTTGCCGGGCAGATCGCCCTGGGACAGCTGCTGCCCTGCCTGTTGGGAGTGTGGCTGGTCACGCTGCTGGAGCGCCGCGGTTTGCAAACCATCATCGAAGGGAAGTGACGCCGCATGGCGCTTTTCAGCCGCAAAAAGCAAGCCGAACCCCTGCCGCCCGTAGCCCAGTGGGAATACCGCTGCGGCGACGGTCATCATTGGGGGTTCCACTACCGCCTGACCGAAGAAAACGGTCGCGTGCGGCTGACCTATTCCCGCACCATGCCGGAACGACCGGAAACTATTGCTGCGCCGCCGGAACTGTGGGGGCAGCTTGCCGAATTGGGCGACCGGTACCACATTACCGGGTGGGCGGGCTACAATGAGTGCCGCATGCGCACCCCCAGAACCAAACGGTGGCTTTTATACATTGCCTTTGCCGACGGCACCAGCCTGCGTGCCGAGGGCTGCGGCGCAGAACCAAAAGGACATGACCGGTGGGAAAACGACCTGCTGGCACTGCTGAACAGTTGCATTGACATGTAAAGCAAGCAGAAATTTTGAAATGAGTCTCTCCTGCGGGCGTGCGCGTGCGGGAGAGATTTTTTTGTCCTTTTTGCTCCCTGTATTCTGTTTTCAAGGTGCAGTTGGGGAAGCCCTCATTTTGTCGATGGGGCTTGGGTTTGCGGCAGACCCCCTGTATCTCGTCGGGAGCGTGCCGATCATTCTGGTTATTTACCGGTAAAGAGAAGTCCTCTCACTAATACGGACGAAACGAGAGAAATTTGCAGTGAAAGTGTTGAATTCGCACAAACTTTCATAAAAGATTTACAAACATGGAAAATATAAGGAGTTCTATCGGAGAAAAGCTGTTTTGCTGTGCAGATAATGTGCCGTATATATAATATAGGTAAGATGAAAATGAGGAGGACCTCCCTATTTTGTAGTAAGGGGACGGCGGACGGCACAAGATGTGGCGTGGGAAGAAAAAAGTGAAAAAAGTCCGGAAAATCAGAGAAAAAAGGCTTGCAAACAGGGGGCGGGTGTGTTAAACTAATCCTTGCGTGACTGCGCTTTTGATATGCGATGATGCGGGAGGTGGCCGCCGACCTGTTGTGACGACAACAGATCAGACGGGGAATTTCCGCGGAGTATGTCCGATTTGAAACCGGGCGGCTTTGAACTGCAAACGGCGCCGATCCCAACGGGAATGGCTGCGGCGAGTGCATTAAAAGGTCCCGGATGGCTCCGAATCCTTTTATAAAAAAGGGTTGGGAAGCGTCCGGATTTCTTTATGCGATGCCGCGGAACACCCGGCAGGGTTTGCAAAGAAGGCAGGACAAAAACCGTCGCCTGAGTAAACTAATTAACAGGAGGCGATGCAAAGTGGCAGTCAAGGAAAAAATCAGAATCAGACTGAGAGGCTATGACGCTCAGCTGGTGGACACCGCAGCAGAGAAGATCGTGGAGACCGCGAAGCGCACAGGCGCCCGCGTATCCGGTCCCATCCCGCTGCCCACCGAGAAAGAGATCGTGACCATCCTGCGTGCCGTCCATAAGTACAAGGACAGCCGCGAGCAGTTTGAGATGAGAACCCACAAGCGGCTCATTGACATCCTCAGACCTTCCAACAAGACGGTGGAAGCACTGACCGGTCTGGAGCTGCCCGCCGGTGTGGAGATCGAGATCAAGCTGTAAAACGGCTTGGAGATCCACCCGACACCTGCCGCCGAAAGGCGGGTAAGGTCATGTCGACCGACCCGAACACAAAATATGGTCGACCAATAACCGAACAGGAGGAACACACAAATGCAAAAATGTATCATCGGCAAGAAGATCGGTATGACCCAGCTCTTTGACGAAAAGGGCAACGTAGTACCGGTAACGGTCGTAGAGGCCGGTCCCTGCGTGGTAGTGCAGAAGAAGACAATCGAAAACGACGGTTATGAAGCCGTGCAGATCGGTTTCGGCGCACTGAGCGACAAGAGAGCGACCAAGGCGATCAAGGGTCACTTTGCCAAGGCGGACGTAGCCCTGAAGAAGACCCTGAAAGAATTCCGTCTGGACGATATCGCCGCGCTGAATGTCGGCGACATCATCAAAGCAGATACCTTCGCCGCGGGCGACGCGGTAGATGTCTGCGGTACTTCCAAAGGTAAAGGCTATGCCGGCGTAATCAAGCGCTTCAATGCCCACTCCCTGAAGGAAACCCACGGTAGCGGCCCCGTTCATCGTCACGCCGGTTCCAACGGCGCCTGCTCCGACCCCAGCCGTGTAATGAAGGGCAAAAAGCTGCCCGGTCACATGGGTGCTGAGCGTGTGACCGTACAGAATCTGGCTGTCGTGAAGATCGATGCCGAGAACAACCTCATCGCCATCAAGGGTGCTATCCCCGGCGCTAAGGGCGGCATCGTGACCATCACCGACTCCGTGAAGGCTTAAAAGGAAGGAGGATACGAAGAATGGCTAAGGTTACAATTTACGATATGACCGGCAAGAGCGTCGGCGAGCGTGAGCTGAACGACGCGATCTTTGCGGTCACTCCCAACAAGGCTGTCCTGCACGAAGTAGTCAAGAATTATCTTGCCAACCAGCGTCAGGGCACCCAGTCCACCCTGACCCGTACCGAGGTTTCCGGCGGCGGCAAAAAGCCCTGGCGCCAGAAGGGTACCGGTCATGCCCGTCAGGGTTCGACCCGTGCTCCCCAGTGGACTCACGGCGGCGTGGCTCTGGGCCCCAAGCCCCGTTCCTACCGCTACAGCATCAACCGTAAGATGAAGGTCGTCGGTCTGAAGAGCGCTCTCTCCGCCAAGGTTGCCGAGGGCGAGCTGATCCTGGTGGACGCCATTAAGGTAGATGAGTACAAGACCAAGACCGTAGTAAACATGCTGAAGGCGCTGGGCGCTGAGGGCAAGGCTCTCATCGTGACCGACACCGTCAACAAGACCCTGGTCGGTTCCGCCAGCAATATTCCCGGCGTAAAGACCAGCATCGTGGGCGAGATGAACACCTATGATGTTCTGAATTCCCGCAAGACGATCCTGACCGTGGCTGCGGTGGATAAACTGGAGGAGGTGTACGCGAAATGAAAATGATCCAGGATATTATCGTTGCCCCCATCGTGACCGAGAACTCCATGGAAGCGATGCAGCACAAGAAGTACACCTTTAAGGTGATGAAGACCGCCAACAAGGTGGAGATCGCCAAGGCTGTCGAGGCGATGTTCCCCGGCACCAAGGTTGCTGCCGTAAACACCATGAACTGTGACGGCAAGCTGAAGAGAATGGGTCGCTACGAGGGCCGTACCGCCAGCTTCAAAAAGGCGATCGTTACCCTGACCGAGGATTCCAAGACCATCGAGTTCTTTGAGAGCATGCGCTAAGGCGCCGCTCCCCGGGGTTTCAGTCCCCGCTGCGTAAGAACACCTATGTATGGAGCCTGCTCCGGCTCCGCTAAAATCTACAAAGGAGAGGAATTAAAATGGCTATTAAACGCTATAAGCCCACAACCCCCGGTCGCCGCGGCATGACCGTGACCGACTACTCCGGGCTTTCCAAGGTAGCCCCCGAAAAATCCCTGCTGGAACCGGTGAAGAAGCATTCCGGCCGTAACAACACCGGCCGCATCACCGTTCGTCACCAGGGCGGCGGCAACCGTCGTAAATATCGTGTGATCGACTTCAAGCGCGAGAAGCTGGATATGCCCGCTACCGTGCTGACTCTGGAGTATGATCCCAACCGTTCCGCACACATTGCACTGGTACAGTATGAGGACGGCGAGAAGCGCTACATTCTGGCGCCTGTTGGTCTGAAGGTCGGCGACACTGTTGTTTCCGGTCCCAATGCAGACATCAAGCCCGGCAACGCGCTGCCCCTTGCCAACATTCCCGTAGGTACCGTTATCCACAACGTAGAGCTGTATCCCGGTAAGGGCGCTCAGCTTGCCCGCGCCGCCGGCAACATGGCTCAGCTGATGGCGAAGGAAGGCAAGTACGGCATGGTCCGTCTGCCCAGCGGCGAGCTGCGCAACGTTCAGCTCAACTGCATGGCTTCCATCGGTCAGGTAGGCAACATCGATCACGAGAATGTGAATATCGGTAAAGCCGGCCGCACCCGCCACATGGGTATCCGTCCCACCGTCCGCGGTTCCGTTATGAACCCCTGCGATCACCCCCACGGTGGTGGTGAGGGTCGTGCGCCCATCGGTCGTCCCGGCCCTGTGACCCCCTGGGGTAAGCCCGCACTGGGTTACAAGACCCGCGACAAGCACAAGGCCTCTGACAAGTTCATCGTCAAGCGCCGCAACGCGAAATAACCGCGAGGAAAGGAGGATATTGAACTATGAGCAGAAGTATCAAAAAAGGACCTTTTGTGCAGCCTAAGCTGCTGGCAAGAGTGCAAGCCATGAACGAGGCGGGCGAAAAGCGCGTCCTCAAGACCTGGAGCCGTGCCTCCACAATATTCCCTGACTTCGTCGGTCACACCATTGCTGTGCATGACGGACGCAAGCATGTACCGGTATATGTTACCGAGGATATGGTCGGTCACAAGCTGGGCGAATTTGCCCCTACCCGCACCTTCCGCGGTCATGCCGGCGCCAAGAAATCTTAAAATAGGACCGAAAGGAGGAAAAACACATGGAAGCTAAGGCTTATCTCAGACATGCGCGCATCTCGCCCCGCAAGGTGCAGATCGTGCTGGATCTGATCCGCAACAAGCCTGTTGAAGAAGCTGCCGCTATTCTGGCACTGACCCCAAAGGCTGCCTGCGAGCCTCTCGCCAAGCTGCTGAAGAGCGCCGTTGCCAATGCGGAGAACAACTTTAACATGGATAAGAATAATCTTTATGTCGCAGAGTGTTTTGTCTGCCCCGGTCCTATGCTCAAGAGAATTCGTCCCAGAGCACAGGGCAGAGCATTCCGCGTGATGAAGAGAACCTCTCACGTGACTATGGTTCTGCGTGAAAAAGAATAAGCTGAAAGAAGGAGGTAAACTATGGGACAGAAAGTAAATCCCCACGGTCTTCGCGTGGGCGTAATCAAGGATTGGGATTCCCGCTGGTTTGCTCGTGATAACGCTTTCGGCGATATCTTGGTCGAGGACTATAACCTGCGTAAATTCCTGAAGAAGAAGCTGTATGATGCCGGCGTTCCCAAGATCGAGATCGAGAGAACTGCCGATAAGGTTCGCATCAACATTCACTGCGCCCGTCCCGGTATCGTTATCGGTAAGGGCGGCGCTGAGATCGAGAAGCTGCGCGCCGAGTGCGAGGCTTTTGTGAATAAGGGCAAGGCCCAGAAGCTGACCGTACTGCCCCTGGGCGTGATCGAGGTAAAGAGCCCCGACAAGAACGCTCAGCTGGTTGCCGAGAACATTGCCGCCCAGCTGGAGGGTCGTGTATCCTTCCGCCGCGCCATGAAGCAGGCGATCGGTCGCGCCATGAAGCCCATGGGTCGTGAGCCGGGCGCCAAGGGTATCAAGACCCAGTGCTCCGGTCGTCTGGGCGGCGCAGAGATCGCCCGCGTAGAGCAGTATCATGAGGGTACTATCCCGCTGCAGACCCTGCGTGCCGACATTGACTACGGCTTTGCAGAGGCTGCCACCACCTACGGCCGCATCGGTGTAAAGGTTTGGATTTATGCCGGCGAGGTGCTGCAGGACCGTAAGCCCAAGAAGGAAGGAGGCCGCAAGTAATGCTGTTGCCCAAAAGAGTAAAATATCGTCGCGTTCAGCGCGGTCGTCTGACCGGTAAGGCGCTTCGCGGCAACACCATCTCCAACGGTGAGTATGGTCTGCAGGCACTGGAGCCCGCATGGATCACCTCCAACCAGATCGAAGCCGCCCGTATCGCTATGACCCGTTACATCAAGCGCGGTGGTCAGGTATGGATCAAGATCTTCCCCGATAAGCCCGTAACCGCCAAGCCTGCTGAGACCCGAATGGGTTCCGGTAAGGGCAGCCCCGAATACTGGGTAGCCGTGGTAAAGCCCGGCCGTATCCTGTTTGAGATGGGCGGCGTGGACGAGAGCATTGCCCGCGAGGCGATGCGTCTGGCTATGCACAAGCTGCCGATCAAGTGCAAATTTGTAAAGAAAGAAACCGAAGGGAGTGAAGAATAATGAAGGCTACCGAACTCAGAGCACTTTCTGCTCAGGATCTGAACAAAAAGCTTGCTGACCTGAAGACCGAGCTTTTCAATCTTCGCTTCCAGCACGCTGTCAACCAGTTGGATAATCCCATGCGTCTTGCCGAGGTAAAGAAGGATATTGCCCGCGTAAAGACCGTACTGAAGGAAAAAGAGCTGGAGACTAAATAAGGAGAAAGGAGGATATCCTGATGAGCGAAAGAAACCTGAGAAAAACCAGAACCGGCATGGTCGTTTCTGACAAGATGGACAAGACCGTAGTGGTTGCCGTCATCGACAATGTCCGTCACCCGCTGTACAAGAAGATCGTAAAGCGCACTGTGAAGTTTAAGGCGCACGACGAGAATAACGCTTGCGGTATCGGCGATACCGTCATGATCATGGAGACCCGTCCTATCTCCAAGGATAAGAGATGGCGCGTGGTGGAGATCATCGAGAAGGCGAAGTAAGCCGAGACGATCTGCTGCAAGCAAATTTGTATCAATCTATTTATATGGATAGAACCGTGCACAGGAAGATGCACGAGTCTTTGAAAGGAGGAACGCTCTGTGATTCAGATGCAGACCTATCTCAAGGTAGCTGACAACACCGGCGCGAAGGAACTGATGTGCATTCGCGTGCTGGGCGGCTCCCGCAAGAGATATGCCAATATCGGCGATGTAGTCGTGGCTTCCGTCAAGAAGGCAGCCCCCGGCGGCACCGTCAAGAAGGGCGAAGTAGTCCGTGCCGTAATCGTACGCTCCGCGAAGGGGCTGCGCCGTGAGGACGGCACATATATCCGCTTTGATGAAAACGCAGCCGTTATCATCAAGGAGGACAAAAATCCGCGTGGTACCCGTATCTTTGGGCCAGTAGCCAGAGAGCTGAGAGAAAAGGATTACACCAAGATCCTTTCCCTTGCTCCGGAAGTTCTGTAAGGAGGTGTCGCAAAGTATGAATCATATTCATGTAAAGACCGGCGACACTGTCGTCATGCTCTCCGGTAAGGATAAGGGCAAGCAGGGCAAGGTTCTGCAGGTAAGCCCCAAAGAGCAGAAGGTCATCGTAGAGGGACTGAACATGGTAACCAAGCATGTGAAGCCCCGCAAGCAGGGTGATCCCGCCGGCATTATGAAGGCGGAATCCGCTGTATACGCCTGCAAAGTAATGGCTGTTTGCCCCAAGTGCGGTAAGGCGACCCGTCTTGCCCACAAGATTGAGGGCGACACCAAGACCCGTGTGTGCAAGCACTGCGGCGCATCTTATTAAGAAGGAGGATAATCATGGCACGTTTGAAGGAATTTTACAAAAGTGATGTAGCCCCTGCAATGATGAGCAAGTTCGGCTACAAGAGTGTTATGCAGATCCCCAAGCTGGATAAGGTCGTCATCAATGTTGGCTGTGGTGAGCTGAAGGATAACCCCAAGATGCTGGACGCGATCGTCAGCGATCTGGGCAAGATCACCGGCCAGAAGGCTATGCCCTGCAAAGCACACAAATCCGTAGCAAACTTTAAGCTGCGTGAAGGTATGGTGATCGGCGCGAAGGTGACCCTGCGCGGCGAGAGAATGTACGAGTTCGTGGATAAGCTGTTCAACATTGCACTGCCCCGTGTACGCGACTTCCGCGGCATTAACGGCAACAGCTTTGATGGTCGTGGCGACTACAACCTGGGTATCCGCGAGCAGCTGATCTTCCCTGAGATCGAGTACGATAAGATCGATAAGGTACGCGGCATGGACATTACCTTTGTCACCACTGCCAAGACCGATGAAGAAGCCAAAGCGCTGCTGTCCCTGATGGGCGCACCCTTTGAGAAGTAAGGAGGTAGAGAAAAATGGCAAAACTGTCGATGAAACTCAAGCAGCAGGCTCCCGCTAAGTTCTCTACCAGAGCTTACAACCGCTGCAAGATCTGCGGTCGTCCCCACGCTTACCTGCGTAAGTACGGGATCTGCCGTATTTGTTTCCGCGAGCTGGCCTACAAGGGTCAGATCCCCGGCGTAAAGAAAGCAAGCTGGTAATAGAAAGAAGGAGGTTGACCTATGTATATCACTGATACGATTGCTGATATGCTGACTCGCATCCGCAATGCGAACAGCGCAAAGCACGACACTGTTGATATTCCTGCGTCAAAGATGAAGACTTCTATTGCTCAGATTCTTCTTGACGAGGGTTATATCAAGGGCTTTACCGTTATTGATGACGGTAAGCAGGGTGTGATCCGTGTTACTTTGAAATACGGCGCCAACAAGACTCCTGTAATTCAGGGTCTGCGCAGAGTATCCAAGCCCGGTCTGCGTATTTATACAAGCTGTGAGGACTGCCCCAAGGTCATGAAGGGTCTTGGCGTCGCGATCCTCTCCACTTCCAAGGGTGTCATCACCGACAAAGAGGCTCGTAAGCTGAATGTCGGCGGCGAAGTCCTGGCGTTCATCTGGTAAGGAGGGAAAGTAGAATGAGCAGAATTGGCAACAAGCCCATCGAAATCCCCGCCGGCATCGAAGTGAAGGTAGAGGGCAATACCGTTACCGTTTCCGGTAAGGGCATCACTCTTTCCGAGACCATCGACAGCCGCATCGGAGTAAAGATGGACGGCAATGTTATGCACATTACCCGTGCAGACGAAGAAAAAGAGACCAAGAGCATGCACGGTCTGTACCGCGCACTGATCCACAACATGGTAGAGGGCATTGACAAGGGCTTTACCAAGGAGCTGGAGATCAACGGCGTAGGTTACCGTGCTGCCAAGCAGGGCAACGAGCTGGTAATGAACCTGGGTTATTCTCATCAGGTCATCGTTCCTGAGATCCCCGGCATTACCATTGAGGTTCCCACCCCCAACAAAGTGATCGTGAAGGGCGCCGATAAGCAGGCTGTCGGACAGTTTGCTGCGGAGATCCGCGAGAAGCGTCCCCCCGAGCCTTATAAGGGCAAGGGCATTAAATACGTCGACGAAGTTATCATCCGCAAGGAAGGTAAAGCCGGCAAGGGTAAATAAGGAAGGAGGAGTATCTGAATGGTTACAAAAGTTGATAGTAAAAAGAGCCGTCTTAGAAGACGGACCAGAGTACGTGGCAAGGTCTACGGCACTGCTGCGCGCCCCAGACTGGCCGTTTTTCGCTCCGCCAACCATATTTATGCTCAGATCATCAATGATGATCTTGGTGTAACTCTGGCTGCTGCTTCCAGCATGGATAAGGGCTTTGACGGCTACGGCGGCAACAAGGAAGGCGCCCGCAAGGTAGGTCTTGCAATTGCCGAGGCTGCCAAGAAGGCAAACATTGAAGAGGTCGTGTTTGACCGCGGCGGCTTTGTTTATCATGGCCGCGTGGCTGAGCTCGCCGAGGGCGCCCGTGAGGGCGGTCTGAAATTCTAAGAGAGGAGGGACACTTTTGGCTCGTATTGATGCATCTAAACTGGATCTGCAGGAGAAGGTCGTTCACATCGGACGCGTCTCCAAAACCGTTAAGGGCGGTCGTATCTACAAATTTGCTGCACTGGTAGTCGTGGGTGACGGTAATGGTACCATTGGTTTTGGTATCGGAAAAGCCGGCGAAGTCCCGGACGCTATCCGCAAGGGCATTGAAGATGCGAAGAAGAACATGGTTAAAGTTTCCCTCAAGGGAACCACCATTCCGCACGAAGTCATCGGCAAATTTGGTGCCGGTGAGGTACTGATGAAGCCCGCTCCCCAGGGTACCGGCGTGATTGCCGGCGGCGCTGTCCGTGCCGTTCTGGAGGTCGCCGGTATCAGCGATATCCGTACCAAGTGCCTGCGTTCCAACAATCCCTGCAACGTTGTTACCGCTACCTTCGAGGGCTTGAAGTCCCTGCGTACCGTAGAGGAAGTTGCGGCGATCCGTGGCAAGGACGCAAAAGAAATTTTGGGTTAAGGAGGTAAGCGAACATGGAAAAGACCCTGAAGATCAAGCTGGTAAAGAGCCTGAACGGCCGGCTGGAGAAGCAGATCGCCACCGCTTACTCCCTGGGCCTCAAAAAGATCGGTCAGACCACGGAGCAGCCCGATAACGCTGCCACCCGCGGTAAGATCAAGACCATTTCTCACCTGATTGAGGTAACCGAATAAGCAAGGAGGTGCAGCTATTATGAAACTGAATGAGCTTTCTCCGGCTGCCGGCAGCACCCATAAGGGCTACCGTGTAGGTCGCGGTGCCGGTTCCGGCAACGGCAAGACCGCCGGCAAAGGTCATAAGGGACAGAACGCCCGCAGCGGCGGCGGTGTACGCCCCGGCTTTGAAGGCGGTCAGATGCCCCTGCAGAGACGTATTCCCAAGCGCGGCTTTAAGAACATCTTTGCCACCAAGTACGCCAGCGTGAATGTTGAGGTCCTTGCCCGTTTTGAAGATGGTACCGTGGTAGACACCAAGGCGCTGCAAGATGCAGGTATTGTAAAGAAGACCTACGACGGCGTGAAGTTCCTGGGTCGCGGCGAGGTGACCAAGAAGCTGACCGTTAAAGCAGCCGCTTTCTCCGAAGGTGCTAAGAGCAAAATTGAGGCAGCCGGCGGAAAGGCAGAGGTGGTATAATGTTCCAGACATTACGGAACGCATGGAAAATTGAGGATCTCCGCAAGAAGCTCCTGTTTACCCTGCTGATTCTGGTAATCGTGCGGCTTGGCTGTGCCATTCCCGTACCGTTTCTGGATCCCAGCCGACTGCAGGAGATGCTGGACAGCACACAGGGCAACCTTTTGGGGTACCTGAACCTGCTGACCGGTGGTGCCTTTGCTGAGGCAACCCTCTTTGCTCTGGGCGTATCACCCTATATTACGGCTTCCATCGTTATTCAGCTGCTGACCGTTGCGATCCCCTCTTTGGAGCGCATGGCAAAGGAAGGCCCTGATGGACAGAAAAAGCTGAAGAAAATTACCCGTTATTCAACCATCGGTCTGGCGGTGCTTCAGGCGTATGCCTATTACACCCTGCTGCGCAGCAGCCAGTTCAACGCAGTGAAATACACCTCCGGCGCTGCCGGTTGGATCAGCGGAATTGCCATTGTACTGGCATTCTCCGCCGGCGCCATGCTGGTTGTGTGGCTGGGCGAGCGCATTGATGAAAAGGGAATCGGCAACGGTATCTCCCTGATCCTGTTCGCAGGCATTGTGGCGCGGATCCCCAGCCTCATCACCCGTTTGATCGGCTACATCAAGCTGGGCGAATTCTTCCCCAGATACTATGTGCTGGTTCCGCTGGTTGTGATCCTCTTCATTGCGATGATTGCTTTCATCGTACTGATGAACGGCGCAGAGCGCCGTATTCCCGTACAGTATGCCAAGCGTATCGTGGGTCGTAAGCAGTATGGCGGTCAGAACACCTACATGCCCATCAAGGTAAACATGAGCGGCGTTCTCCCCATCATCTTCGCCTCCACCTTCCTTGCCATTCCCGGTACCATTGTCGGTTTTGTAGATCCCAATGCGGAGGGCGGCTTTGCAAAGTTCATCTCCAATGTATTCTCTACCGACAGCATTTGGTATGCGGTCCTGTACTTTATTCTCATTATCCTGTTCAACTATTTCTATATCGCGATTCAGTATAATCCCATTGAAATGGCAAACAACATTCGCAAGAATAACGGCGCCATTCCCGGTATCCGTCCCGGAAAGCCCACCTCTGATTTTATCAGCCGTATCATTTCCAAGACGACCCTGACCGGCGCACTGATGC
>OHBJ01002481.1_pt1 | contig 12414 bp, 8 predicted proteins | sample 1577241 | NCBI WGS metagenome assembly OHBJ01 (sample SAMEA3541594, study PRJEB24748) | human gut metagenome | biome: human gut; feature: human-associated habitat; material: faeces | place: China | collected 2012
CCAGGTGTACCGCGAGATGGTGCATTCGATGTACGAGCACGCGGGCGCGGTGCGCATCGACCATGTGCTGGGCTTGTTCCGCCTGTGGTGGATTCCGCAGGGGCTCGGTGCCCGCAACGGCGCATACGTGACGTACAACCACGAGGCGATGTTGGGAGTACTGGCCATCGAGGCCACGCGCGCCGGAGGCATGGTGGTTGGCGAGGATCTGGGCACCGTACCGGATTACGTGCGCCGCATTCTGGCCGATCACGGCGTGCTCGGCACTGACGTGGAATGGTTCAACCGCGTGGACGATTCGCCGAACGCCGGCGACCCGTACCGCGCACCCAAGGACTATCGCAAACAGGCATTGGCCTCGGTGACCACGCACGATCTGCCACCCACCGCCGGCTACCTGAACTTCGCACACGTCAAGCTGCGCGAGGAGCTGCATCTCCTGAGCGAGCCGGTGGAGGCATTCGCCGCCTCGGCGATGGCCGAGCGCACGGCCATGATGAACCGTCTGGTGGAGAACGGCTATATCTCGCAGACCGTGGCGGATGATGTGGAAGGCCATGTGCAGGAAATCGTGGAAGCGATGCACGCCATGCTCACCGATACGCCGTCGCTGCTGCTGCAGGCAGCGCTGGTGGACTATAGAGCAGATAAACGTGCTGCCTAACCACAGCGTCGAAATCGTGCCGCGCGTAGGCGACCACATCGTACACCTCGGACGACTGCCCGACGGCAACCGACGCACAGACCATTACACGCTCATACGCAAGTTCATGGAAGTGAAGATGACCCGACTGCTGAAGTTCTACAAGTACGGACTCTCAGAAGTAGGCTGGAACAAATACTCGTACATAGACATCGAGTTCGACAACCAAATCATCTGCCGAAAGAAGTCGGCAAAGCATCAGGCAGCAGTTCCCGTACAGCCCGCAGCCCCCGTGCAACCAGCCGCCGAAACAACACAACCGCAGAACGAGACTACGACAACTCCGACCGCAGACACGGAGAAAAAGACCGACAACGCCTCAAACACCGACCGGACAAAGAAGAAATCGGAAACGAAATCTGAAAAGAAGTTGGAAAAAACAGAGAAGAAGACAGAAAAGAAGTCGGACAAGTCTGTGAAGAAGACCGAGAAGAAGACCGAAAAGCCCGAGAAGGCAAAGAAGTCGAAAGCCGGCAAAGCATAAAATTCGGAATCAAGTAACAAAAGATAATTAACACTCAACAAGATAAAAAACGTATGGCAAAGGATTTTATAGTAGCTATTGAGCTCGGGTCGTCAAAGATGACCGGAATTGCCGGAAGGAAAAACCCCGACGGCAGCATCTCTATTCTTGCTGTCGCTAAAGAAGACTCCGCCTCGTACATACGCAAGGGCGTAGCATATAATATTGAACGTACCGCACAGGGACTGAGCAACATTGTAAGCAAACTCAAGAATACTCTCAAAACCGAAATAGAACAGGTGTATGTAGGCATCGGAGGCCAGAGCATACACAGCGTCAAGAACTCTATCGTGAAGGAACTGCCGCTCGACTGCATCGTGTCGCAGGATATGGTGAACGAACTCATGGACACCAACCGCAGCATGGAATACAAAGACTGCGAGATTCTCGACGCCATAACACAAGAATACAATGTGGACGGACACTACGAGGACGACCCCGTAGGCATCCAGGCAAGACATCTTGAGGGCAACTTCCTCAACGTGCTGTGGCGCCGCTCGTTCTACCGCAACCTCAATAAGAGTCTCGACAACTCAGGCATAAAGGTGGCTGAGATGTATCTCGCCCCGCTCACGATGGCCGACTGCGTGCTCACCGACGCCGAGAAGCGCGCAGGATGCGTGCTCGTAGACCTCGGCGCCGACACCACAACAGTATCGGTCTACTACCGCAACAAGCTGCGCCATATCGCCGTGCTTCCGCTCGGCGGATCTAACGTGACCAAAGACCTCGAGTCGTTGCAGATAGACGAGATAAACGCAGAGGCGATGAAGCTGAAGCACGCCTCGGCTCTGACCGACGAGAAAGATATAGACGCCGACGCAACTCTACCCATCGGCGACGGCAGAACGATACGCAGCTGCATGTTCATCCAGGTGGTTGAGGCGCGCATGCTCGAGATAGTGGAGAACGTGAAGTATCTCGTGCCACACGAGTTCGCCGACAAGCTGCTCGGCGGCATCGTGCTCACCGGCGGCGGCAGCAACATGAAGAACATTGAAAAGCTCTTCCACGAAGTGTTCGACGTAGAGAAGGTGCGCATCGCGAAGTCTACCACACTCAACATCAACAAGAAGGACTCCGAAGTGATTCTCTCTGAGGACGGCACCACGAACACCATCCTCGGTCTGCTCGCAAAGGGCGACATGAACTGCGCCGGACGCGCCATCAGCGGGTCGCTCTTCGACGAAGAAGTGGAGCCGGGCTCAGAGAACACAGTCACTCTCGACCCGACGCTGCCAACAACAGGCACAGGCACACAGCCTGCAGCGCAGACCACAGCACAGCCCGCCGCCAATGCAGAGGAAGAAGAGGAAGAGAAGGCTCCGGAGCCACATAAGCCCACAAAGTTCAGCCGCTTCTTCGGCTCGCTCAAGAAGTTCGGAAGCTCTATCTTCGAACCCGATGTCAATGAATAACCCTTAACACGATTATTACTATGTCAGACAATATCAACCCGATGGTGGACTTCGGTGCACCTGAAAAAGAGAATACAATTATTAAGGTGATCGGTGTAGGTGGAGGCGGCGGCAACGCCGTCAATCACATGTACCGCGAGGGCATACACGACGTGTCGTTCGTGCTCTGCAACACAGATATGCAGGCGCTCAACGATTCGCCCGTGCCCATGAAGCTGCAGCTCGGCAAGGAAGGACTCGGAGCCGGCAACAAGCCAGAGAAGGCGCGTCAGGCTGCCGAGGAGAGCATCAACGACATCAAGTCGATGCTCAGCGACGGCACGAAGATGACCTTCATCACCGCCGGAATGGGCGGCGGAACAGGTACTGGAGCTGCGCCGGTTATCGCCCGTGTGTCGAAGGAACTCGACATCCTCACGGTAGGCATCGTCACCATCCCGTTCCGCTTCGAGGGCAAGAAGAAGATCAACCAGGCTCTCGACGGCGTAGACGAGATGGCGAAGCACGTAGACGCGCTCCTCGTTATCAACAACGAGCGTCTGCGCAAGATTTATCCCGAGCTCACCGTGCTCGATGCGTTCGGAAAGGCTGACGACACGCTCAGCGTGGCAGCGAAGTCAATCGCCGAAATCATTACCAACCACGGACTCATCAACCTCGACTTCAACGACGTTAAGACCGTGCTCAAGGACGGCGGCGTGGCTATCATGTCTACCGGCTACGGCGAGGGCGACGGTCGTGTGAAACTGGCTATACAGGACGCACTCAATTCGCCGCTTCTCAACGACAACGACATCTTCAACTCGAAGAAGATTCTTCTCAGCATCAACTTCTCGAATGGCAGCGACAAGGAGAACCAGTCAGCCGGCGGCCTCATGATGGAGGAGATGAACGAGGTGAACGACTTCATGGAGCAGTTCGGCTCCGACTTCGAAATCAAGTGGGGTATCGGTCTCGACCCCGATCTCGGCAACAAGGTGAAGGTAACGATCCTCGCTACGGGCTTCGGCATCAGAGACGTCGACGGAATGGACACGCACATCAAGAAGGTTGTTAAGGAGGCTGACGACAAGACGACAGAAACGGAGATAAAGCAAGGCATACGTTTTGGTAAGTTCTACCCCGGTGACAACGGTACTACGGTGTACAAGAGCCGTCCGCACATCTTCCGCTTCCGGCCTGAGGACCTCGACAACGAGGAGGTAATACTCGCCGTCGAGAACACTCCGACATACAAGCGCACATCGCAGCAGGTGAAGGAGCTGCAAAGCCGCGTAACCGATAAGCGCGAGCAGGTGAAGCAGCAGCCTGAAGAGGAGGTTGTGCGCACCATCAAGTTCTAATGACCGAACACTCTGTCGCTTGCTGGCTGAATGCAAACAATGCTGTAAGCGGCATATACTTATAAAACTACAAATATAGCACTACGAAGGGCAATATCAAAACATCAACAGGATGGCTTGATATTGCCCTTTGTTGTTCTCAAGAAACGAGTTCTTTGCCGTTGAGGGAAACGCATGTCGGGTTGAATAAACGCAATATTGGTAAGTTCTGCCGTATTGGCGGTATGCGTCGTACGGAACATTATGCGTAACTTTGCAATCTGAAAAACGTAAAACATAAAAAATAAAACAAGCATGTATATAGAAAAGATTAAGTCGCCAGCCGACTTGAAAGGGCTGGACATAGAGGCGCTTAACATTGTGGCGGACGAGACACGTGCGGCGGTGCTCAACCGCGTGAGCAAGCACGGCGGACACGTAGGTCCGAACCTCGGCTTCGTTGAGGCCACCGTGGCTTTGCACTACGTGTTCGATGCGCCGGTGGACAAGTTCGTGTTCGACGTCAGCCACCAGTGCTATCCGCACAAGGTGCTTACAGGTCGCGCCGCTGGCTTCCTCGGCGATGTCGATGACATGAACGCCATATCGGGCTACTCGTCGCCGGCTGAATGCCCCGAGTACGACAACTTCGAGGTGGGTCACACCTCCACATCCATTAGCCTTGCCACCGGTCTGCAGAAGGCGCGCGACGTGAAGGGTACGCACGAGAACATCATAGCCGTCATCGGCGACGGCTCGCTCTCGGGCGGTGAGGCGTTCGAGGGCCTCGACGAGGCGTCGGAGCTGGGCACAGGCATCATCATCGTGGTGAACGACAACGAGATGTCTATCGCCGAGAACCACGGCGGAATATACAAGAATCTGCGTGCGCTGCGCGAGAGCAACGGAGCGTGCGAGCACAATTGGTTCAAGGCGTGGGGCTTCGAGTACACGTATCTTGAGGAGGGCAACGACATAGCGAAGCTCATCGAGGTGTTCCGCAGCGTGAAGGACACCGACCGCCCCACAGTGGTGCACATACACACGGAGAAGGGTCACGGCTATGCGCCCGCCGTGCAGAACAAGGAGGCGTGGCACTGGGGACTGCCCTTCAATCTCGACGACGGCTCGCGCCCCGTGCGCAATGCCGACGGCACCATGCCGCATGTAGAGTCTGCGGAAGACTACGCCGTGCTGTTCAGCGACTGGATGCTGCGTGAGATGAAGCTCGACCCGACGCTTATCGCCGTCACGGCAGGCACGCCTGCAGCCGGCGGATTCACAGCTGCAAAGCGCAAGGAGGCAGGTTCGCAGCATATAGACATGGGCATAGCCGAGGAGCAAGCTGTAGCAATGATATCGGGCATGGCGAAGGGCGGACTGCATCCCGTGTGGACCGTCTACAGCACCTTCATCCAGCGCACGTACGACCAGATAGCGCAGGACCTCTGCATCAATGCCAATCCGGCTGTCATCAACGTTGTGGGCGGCGGTGTGCGCTCCATGAACGACATCACGCACATCTGCCTGTTCGACATACCGATGCTCTGCAGCATCCCCGGTCTTGTCTATCTTGCGCCCACTACCTGTGAGGAGTATTTCGCCATGCTCCGTTGGGCTATAAAGCAGGAGAAGACGCCCGTTGCGCTGCGTGTTCCGACGGGCGAAGTGGTGCACACTACTGAGCAGGTTGATGCCGAGTACGCCTGCGAGCCGCAGTACAAGGTGGCGCACAGAGGCTCGAAGGTGGCTGTAGTTGCTGCCGGTTCGTTCTATCAGAAGGGCGAGAGCGTCGTCGGTCTGCTCGCCGAGAAGGGCATCGACGCAACGCTCATCAACCCGCGCTACCTTAACGACGTTGACGCCGCTACGCTCGATGCGCTGAAGCCCGACCATCAGCTTGTGGTGACGCTCGAAGACGGATGCAAGGACGGCGGATTCGGCGAGCGCATCGCCGCCTACTACGGCACTTCCGATATGAAAGTGCTCGTATGCGGCGTGAAGAAAGGTCTCTACGACCGCTTCGACGTCGAGCAGTTGCTCTCCGACAACCGTCTGCTCAACGCTCAGATTGTAGAGGATGTGCTTGCAGCTTTAGGCGAATAAGCGCCCACCTCTCACCACCTCACCATCACACCACAACAACATCACCTGTAGCGACGGTATATTGCCGCCGCATATAAACAGAAAACGCGCCGACCGTTACGAATGTTCGTATCGGTCGGCGCGTTTGTGTGTCTGTTCAAATAGTTTACTCCAGGTATGTGTAGCCGTAGAGACCAGAGCGATAGTTGCTGAGGAACTCCTTGCCTTCTTCGAGCGAAATCTTGCCCGCCTTGACGCTCTTCGTCACCCAAATCTCGAGCTGGCGCACGAGTTTCTTCGGGTTGTACTGCACGTAGTCGAGCACCTCCTCAACGGTCTCGCCGTCGAATATCTGGTCGATGTGGTACGTGTTGTCCTTCACCGAGATGTGCACGGCGTTGGTGTCGCCGAAGAGATTGTGCATGTCGCCCAATATCTCCTGGTAAGCACCCACGAGGAACACGCCCAGATAGTACTCCTCGTTCTTCTTTATCGTGTGTACGGGCAGCACGTGCGACGCCTGTCGGTTGGTAACGAAGTTGGCAATCTTGCCGTCCGAGTCGCAAGTGATGTCCTGCAGCGTAGCGTTGCGCGTAGGGCGTTCGTCGAGTCGCTGTATGGGCACGATAGGGAAGAGCTGGTCGATAGCCCAAGCGTCGGGCAGCGACTGGAAGAGCGAGAAGTTGCAGAAATACTTGTCGGCAAGCACCTTGTCGAGTCCGCGCAGCTCGTCGGGCATGTGCTTCATGCTCTTAGCCATGCTGTTCACCTCGCGGCAGATGCTCCAGTACATGCTCTCTATCTCGGCGCGTGTGCGCAGGTCAACGATGCCGTGCGAGAAGAGGTCGAGCGCCTCGTCGCGTATCTGTTCGGCGTCGTGCCAGTTCTCGAGCATCGTGCGCGGACTTAGGTTGTCCCAAATCTCGTAGAGGTCTTTCACGAGCTGATGGTCGTTCTCTGTAGGCTCAAACTCCTCGCGCATCTGCGGCAGCGAAGTGGTCTCGAGCACGTCGATGATGAGCACCGAGTGGTGAGCCGACAGCGAGCGTCCGCTCTCGGTGATGAGGTTCGGGTGCGGTATCTCGTTCTTGTCCGACGCGTCGACGAAAGTGTAGACGCAGTCGTTCACGTACTCCTGGATAGAGTAGTTGACCGAACTCTCCGAGCTCGACGAGCGTGTGCCGTCGTAGTCGACGCCGAGTCCGCCGCCGCAGTCGACGAAGTCGATGTTATAGCCCAGCTTGTGCAGCTGCACGTAGAAGTTTGCAGCCTCGCGCAGGGCGGTCTGTATGCGGCGTATCTTTGTAATCTGCGAGCCGATGTGGAAGTGGATAAGGCGCACGCAGTCGTGCAGACCCTTCTCGTCGAGCGTCTGCAAAGCCTGCAGCAGCTCCGACGAGCGCAGACCGAACTTCGAGGCGTCGCCGCCGCTCTCCTGCCACTTGCCCGAGCCCGACGAGGCGAGCTTGATACGTATGCCGATATTGGGGCGTACGCCGAGCTTCTTTGCGGCAGCGGCGATGAGTCCAATTTCGTTCATCTTCTCAACGACGATGAATATGCGCTTGCCCATCTTCTGCGCCAGCAGCGCCAGCTCGATGTAGCTCTGGTCCTTGTAGCCGTTGCAGACGATGATAGAGTCGCTCTGGCACTGTACGGCTATCACGGCGTGCAGTTCGGGCTTTGAGCCGCACTCCAGTCCGAGGTTGAACTTGCGTCCGTGCGAGATAATCTCCTCTACGACGGGCTGCATCTGGTTCACCTTGATAGGATAGACGATGAAGTTCTCGCCCTTGTAGTTGTACTCCTCAGCCGCCTTCTTGAAGCAGCTCGAAGTCTTCTCGATGCGGTTGTCAAGAATGTCGGGGAAGCGCAGCAGCACCGGCGGCGTAACGTCGCGCAGCTGCAGTTCGTCCATCACGTCGCGCAGGTCAATCTGTACGTTGTCTTTGCATGGCGTCACGTACATGTCGCCCTTGTCGTTTACACCGAAGTAAGACGTGCCCCAACCGTTGATGTTGTAGAGCTCGCGTGAATCGTCAATGGTCCATTTCTTCATCTCTTGAGTATTTTTCTCAGGTTTTCTATTGTTGTTTGTATTTTCGTGAAATTGTCGAGCAAGTCGACGTTCAATGTATAATTTGCTTTAGTATAGAACTCCTCGCGCTTGGCGAGCTGTTCGACGATGAATGTCCTCACCTCGTCGGGCGACTTGCCGAGCAGCAGCGGGCGCACGCGGCGTCCCATCTGCAGATGTTCGTAGAGCACTTCGGGCGACGCCTTGAGGTAGACCACCTGCGCCTGCGAGTTCATGTAGTCGATGTTGTCGTAGAAGCACGGCGTGCCGCCGCCGCACGAGATGACGACGTTCTCGAACTCCGCCACTTCGTGCAGCATGTTGTGCTCGATGCGGCGGAATCCGTCTTCGCCCTTCTCGTCGAATATCTGCTTTATGGTGCGGCGCATGCGTGTCTCTATATACCAGTCGAGGTCGTAGAACGTCACGCCGAGCTCCTTGGCGAGAGCCTTTCCGATGGTTGTCTTGCCGGCTCCCATATAGCCGATGAGGATGATTCGTGTCATTCTTCTACTTCTTCTTGGCAGCGGTGCGCTTCTTCGGCGCCGGCGGGTTCTTTATGATGTCCATGCACTGCTCGTATGTGAGTTCGGCAGCCTTCTCGTGCAGGTCGCGCGGTATGCGGTAGTTGGCTCCGTCGTAGGCTATGTACGGGCCGTAGCGTCCGTTGAGCACTTCGAGCTTCGGGTCTTCGTCGAACTTCTTCAGATGGCGCTGCTCCTCTGCCTTGCGCTTCTCCTCGATGAGGCTGATGGCTGTCTCGAGAGTTACGGTCATAGGGTCTTCGTTCTTAGGCAGCGACACGTACTTCTTGTTGTGCAGCACGTACGGACCGAAGCGACCTGCGCCTATGGTGACGGTCTTGCCCTCGTATTCGCCGATGGTGCGCGGCAGCTTGAACAGTTCGAGCGCCTCCTCCAGCGTTATTGTCTCCATGCTCTTGTCGGCAGGCATCTGTGCGAAGCGCGGCTTCTCGTCGTCGTCGGCTGTTCCGATCTGAACCACCGGACCGTAGCGGCCTATCTTCACGAACACAGGGTGTCCGCTTGCGGGGTCGACGCCCAGCTGACGCTCGCCGGCTTTATGCTCCGAGCGTGCGTTCATCACCTTGTCTACTGTCGGCTCAAACTCCTGGTCGAAGTGCTTCATCATGTCTGTCCACTCCTCCTTGCCGTCGGCGATCTGGTCGAACTGCTGCTCTACCTTTGCCGTGAAGTTGTAGTCCATGATGGCAGGGAAGTTCTCCATAAGGAAGTCGTTCACCACGATGCCTATGTCGGTAGGCAGCAGCTTGCCCTTCTCGTTGCCGGTAAGCTCCACCTTGCGTGTCGGCGTAATCTTCAGACCGCGCAGAGTGTCGATGACGTACGGACGCTCCTCGCCCTTCTTGTCGCCTTTCACAACGTATTCGCGCTGCTGAATGGTAGAGATTGTCGGTGCGTATGTAGACGGACGGCCTATGCCGAGTTCCTCCAGCTTGTGCACGAGGCTTGCTTCGGTGTAGCGTGTTGGGCCCTGCGAGTAGCGCTCTGTCGACGAAATCTCGCGGCGTGTGAGCACGTCGCCCTCCTTGATTGGCGGCAGGTTGTGAGCGAACTCGTCCGGCTGCTCGGCGTCTTCGTCTGTCGACTCGCGGTATACCTTGATGAAGCCGTCGAACTTCACTACTTCGCCGTTGGCGATGAAGCGCTCGTCGAAGTTCGACGATGCAATGTTAACGGTAGTCTTCTCAATCTGCGCCTCCGCCATCTGGCTTGCTGCCGTGCGCTTCCAGATAAGGTCGTAGAGTCGGCGTTCCTGCGCTGTTCCCTCGATGGATGTGTTCGCCATGTATGTGGGGCGGATAGCCTCGTGAGCCTCCTGCGCTCCCTTCGAGTGGGTGTGGAAGTTGCGCGGCGAGCTGTATTCCTCGCCGTAGAGCTTGATGATCTCCTCCTTGGCTGCGCCGATGCACAGGCTTGAGAGGTTGACGCTGTCGGTACGCATGTATGTGATAAGACCGCTTTCGTACAGGCGCTGCGCCACCATCATGGTCTGCGACACGGAGAAGCCCAGCTTGCGGGCTGCTTCCTGCTGCAGCGTAGAGGTGGTGAACGGCGGAGCGGGCATACGCTTCAGCGGCTTCTTCGTAACGTTGGCTACGCTGAACTCGGCGTCCTTACACTTCTCGAGGAATGCGATTGCGTCGTCGTGTGTCGTGAAGCGCTTGTCGAGCTCGGTCTTCACCTCCGACTGCGATCCGTCGGCGTTAGTGATAGCGAAGATGGCGTTGATGCGGTAGTAGGGCTCGCTCTTGAACTGCTGAATCTCGCGTTCGCGCTCTACGATGAGGCGCACGGCTACCGACTGCACGCGTCCGGCAGAAAGCGCCGGCTTCACCTTGCGCCAAAGCACGGGCGAGAGCTTGAAGCCCACGATGCGGTCGAGCACGCGGCGTGCCTGCTGGGCGTTCACGAGGTTCATGTCCAGATGGCGCGGGTTCTCGATAGCGGCAAGAATCGCCGGCTTCGTGATTTCGTGGAATACGATGCGGTTGGTAGACGCCTCGTCCAGTCCGAGCACTTCGCAAAGGTGCCATGAGATGGCTTCTCCTTCGCGGTCCTCATCGGATGCGAGCCACACCTTGTCGGCTTTCTTGGCGCTTTCGCGCAGGCGCTTCACAAGTTCTTCCTTGTCCTTCGGTATGACGTAGGCTGGTTGCAGCGTTTCTTTGTCTATGCTGAGTTCTTTCTTCTTCAGGTCGCGGATATGACCGTATGACGACATCACCTTAAAGTCGTCGCCCAAGAATTTCTCAATTGTCTTTGCCTTTGCAGGGCTCTCGACGATAACTAAGTTTTCTTGCATTTTATATCTGTATCTTTGATTTGGGCGCAAAAGTAAGCATATTTTTCTATATACACCTTATTATATATGGAAAATTATGTTTTATTATATAGCGCTTTGTTGGAATGAAGCTTAAAACAAGGGTTGTTACCGCCTGCTGGTAACGGTGTTACCGATGCGCGGGAATGATGTTACCGATATGCGGTAACGTGGTTTTTGCTACGCGGTAATCGTGCTTCCGGCGGCGACGAACGCGTAAAGGTGCGTCTGTCTACAGGCTGATGCTCTCCACTTCCTGCACTTGTTCGCAGCAGAAGTGGCGGTCGCCGCTGATGGTTACGGTGTTCTGGTCGGTGGGCGAGAAGCGCGTGAAGGCTTGCTCGTCCATCTCGCCCGTGCAGACGTACTGCAGGTTGCCGATGCGGATGCGCTCGCCGCGGCGACAGCCTCGCAGGGTGACGCGTATGAGGTGGCGCCGGTTGGGCACGAGGTGCACCGTGAGCGTGTCTCCGCTCTGCTCGGTGAGGAGCGGTGTGTATATGCGGCTGATGCGGGCGGCGTTGTCTACGAGCGGATTGATGCGAAGCGGATTGTAGCCGCAGATGTCTTCGGAGGAGAGAGGGGTTGTAGTGATGTTGTTGTGTTGAGGTGTTGAGGTGTTGAGAGATGCAGTGGTGTTGTGTGGTGTTGTGATGAGATGTTGAGATGGTGCGGTTTCTTCTACAGCCTGCCACAGCGCCAACGGCTGATTGGCATCCGTCCATCGGTACGGATATAGATTGCGGTTCATCGCTTCGCCGCCGTCGTGCGTCTGCCACGTGTCGGCATGCCGGCAAAGCCAGCCGGCGTTGCCGTTGAGGGCGAAGCTGGGTCGGTCGGTTCCGCTTACGGCGAAGTGCGAGCTGTCGGCGGCGATGCCGTAGAAGCAGACGCTCAACTGGCGGCGGGTGCGCATCGAAGGGCAGTAGAGTAGGGCTATCGTGTTGGTGTCGGTGCGCAGAAAGCGCTGCACGTCGTAGGCTATCGCCGTTACGGCGGTGTCGCCCTTCTGTCGGTCGGGCGTGAAGAGCGCCGTCGACACGTTGCGCCCGTTCACGTAGAGCACGAAGCGGCCCGTCGTGGCTACTCGTATATAGGCTGCGCGCGGCATATCCTTCTCGCTCGTCACAATAGTGCGGCTGAACCACACGTGCGACGTGTCGTCGGGCGTCGGGTGCGACAGCCAACGGCAGTCGAAGTCGCCTGTTGTTGCTGTTGAGGCTGCGGCTGTGGCGGCTGAAGCGATGAAGAGTATGAGGATATGTAGTAAGCGGAGCATTTATGTGTCTTGTTGGGTGTGGCAGAGGCCGGAGACCTCTGCTACTTGTTGTACAAAAGGAAAGGCTTGTACCCGAAACTCCTTGAAGATTCATGGTACAAGCCTTTATGTGTGTTGACGTGTTTAAGCGTCAATGTTAGCG
>OHBJ01002486.1_pt1 | contig 12404 bp, 10 predicted proteins | sample 1577241 | NCBI WGS metagenome assembly OHBJ01 (sample SAMEA3541594, study PRJEB24748) | human gut metagenome | biome: human gut; feature: human-associated habitat; material: faeces | place: China | collected 2012
CTGCCCACATATGTAGTCGAAATAGCATTTACAGTCACCTGGCTCAATCCGCCGTATCCGCTGTCAGGTTTTACAGTCTGTGTTCTTTCACTTGGCGATACAGTTTTGCTTTGTAAACTCACACTTCCGCTTCCACCACTGCTGCTGCCCGTGTAAGTACCAGAAACTCCAAAAATACTCACACCACTTTTAATGTTACCGGCGGTCAAATTGCTGTCACCCTTAATCGTCTGGGTCCCATTCAAATACTGGCCGGATGCAATGTTCTGGTCACTCGTTCCCGGCGTATAAGTCGCAGCGCTCTTTTTCGTTACGCCGCTTCCCACATAAGTCCTCGATACTGCATTTACTGTAACCTGGCTCAAACCGTCATAGCCATAGTCGGCCTTGATCGTCTGTGCGCTCTCACTGGGGCTAACTGTCTTGCTCTGCAAACTCGCCCCACTGGCACCACCAGTCACAAAACCTCCCTGCATATCCACCTGCGTACTTCCTAAATAAACTCCCATATAAAAATCACCACCTGCTAATTGTCACACTTGTTGCGCCCACACTGGCTGCCGTAATGCTGATAGATTTTGCACTGCTGCCATCCCATGCACCCTGGCTTGTCCCATTCAGGTTAATCGTCAAAGCTGCATTCACCTTGTTGGCGCTCGTTGCGGCACCGCCTGCACTGCTGGATCCAGCATAATTGTGGGTGTGGCCGCTCGCCGCCTTACCATCAATCAAACCTTTCAATACCTTGCCCTGGTTTGCGCTCAAGCTATCTGTGGTCGAAGCCGAAGTCAAGTTGTCCTGGATTCCTCGCCATGTATTTGCCGGCACAGCCCAGGTCCCGTCTCCACGCAAGTAATATGCCTGTTGGCCTTTGGCCGGTGCCGGAACAAGTCCTGTACTGCCCGCCGCATCAGCGGTCGCTTTCGCAAACACGCCATAGGTTGTATTCGTATCCGGGGGTACAGCCCAGGTCCCGTCACTGCGCAGGTAACGGTTCGCATTGCCCGCCACCGGCGCAATCACCAAGCCGGTACTGCCCGCTGCACTCGTGGTCGCCCCTTTGAACGTCCCGTAAGTCGTATTAGTGTCCTGCGTTGTCAGGTTTCCTGTCGTACCGTCATCCTTTGTCCATGTCAGGGTCGTACCGCTTACACTCAGGCTCTTGATAACAGAATGATTGTGTGCACTGGGCGCAAAGGTACTGGGCTTATTGGTTATACTGTCCCATGTATGTGTATGTCCGGCCGCAGCATAACTACCCTTTGGCTGATAAGTAGCGTCCCCCTTGCCCTTGATGTAACTCCATAATGTTTTTACTGGTCGCCGGTAGTATGTGGTTGAAGTAGTTCCACCTCCCGCATACTGAGATACATAATAGTCGTCATCTTGCGGAGTGGCAGTACCAATAGAGAGATTGTTAATAAGTGCGCTTGCGTCGTGGGTATGCCCGGCAGTAGCAAATTGATTCTTATTTACAGCACGAAGTTCATACCCATTCCAGCCAGCAAGCCAAGTGTAATTTGCATAATCCATACCGGCTTTTGAATAAGCAAATGTTGTATCTGAAGACTTATTGCCTATGTCTTTTATACTATTATGGGTATGTCCCGTAGCTGCCTTGCCATCCACTAAAGCTTTCAGCGCCTTGCCCTGCGCTGCGCTCAAACTGTCGGTCGTACTGTCGCTGGTCAAATTGTTTTGGATGCCGCGCCAAGTGTCGGTATCTGTCAGCTTGTCCTGCACCCATCCGCTCCAGGTCCCGTTTACACAATGGCGACGGTAAGCAGCGCTGTCGCTGTAAACAATCTGGGTATAATAATTTCCACTTGCCCGGTGAATCACAATCAAGCCAAAATGGTCTACGTTGCTTGGTTTATTTGTCACGCTGTTGCTGCCGCCAGAACTGTAAAATCCTGGCGTCACCACATCGTTTAAGTTCTCATTTGTCAACACAATCATGGCGGCCTTGCTCTCATTCAGGATCTTGCCCTGGTTTGCCGCAAGGCTCTGGTCGGCCGCGCTGCTGGTCAAGTTGTTTACAACCGGCCGCCATGTGTTTGTGTCCTGTTTGGGTGGGGTGTATCCCAGTGCATTCGTTACATTGGCCGCCGTCACGCTAAGTACGCCGCTGTTGTTTGTAATGTTCGCTCCGGTTTTCACGCCGCCCAACACATTGCTGGTCGCCGTGGGCAGGCTGTATTTGTTCGCCCCCTCGGCAATCCCATCCAACTTTTTCTTATCGGCTGCGCTCATAAAGCCAGCCGCGCTCTGTGTAGCTCCCCCGTGCCCGTGGCTAATGGGAGCAAAAATGGTTTTCAGCTTGCCAAAAAAGTAGCTTAACCCCGCGTTACTCAAATATCCCACTTTACCACACCTCCTCTTGGTTTAGTTTTTAAGATGCCAAAATGGTATCAATTTCAGTATTCTGGATCGCATCAATGGTAAATACCTGGCCCAGTCCATCCCACTTCTCGCCATTCCAGGCATAGTTCATGCCATCGCCAACGTCGTATACATCGCCAATGGTCTGGCCGCTGGTCGGCAGCTTATCATAGCTCGCCACACTGCCTTTGTAACGGTACATAGCGGTAATGTCGCTCTTCAGGGCATAGGTGTTTGCCGCGCCAAAACCATCAAGTTTCTTCTTGTCGGCGGTGCTCATCAGGCCATGGGTGCCCTGGGTGGCATCATTGTAGGTGGTGTTGGTGCTGGGGATACCCAATGCCGTAATATCGCCTTTGGCAACCGCAGTCACAGCGCTCACATGTCCGGTCGCATCCACAGTAATTTTGTACAGGCCACTGTCCTGTGCGGTATAGCCGGGATGTACATACTTGTTGGCACCGGTAGCAATGCCGTCCAGTTTCTTTTTATCTGCGGCGGTCATCAAACCGTGTGCGCTCTGGGTTACATCGTTGTAAGTGGTATTAGCTGGGGTTGCCCAGGTGCCATCACCGCGCAAGTACAAGCCCTGCTGCCCTTTGGCAGGTGCGTTCACCAGGCCGGAACTACCAGCCGTATCAGCAGTCGCACCCTTAAAGTTGGTATAGGTGGTATCTTTGTCGGCAACCCACTTGGCCGTACCATCGGCACTCCAGCCCAGGATCATGCCGTCAGAACCACCTACCGGGATGTGCTTGTTGCCGCTTGTAACTGGGTGTACATATTTGTTTGCACCGTCCGCAACACCGTCCAGCTTCTTCTTATCGGCGGCACTCATCAGGCCAGCGCTCGTGGTGCTTGCAGCTCCATAGGTGGTGTTCGGCGGGGTTGTCCAAGCACCGGTCGAATCCAGCCAGCGCTGCGTACCCTTCGTCGGGCTGGGCACCAGCCCGCTCTTGCCATCCGCATCAACCGTTGCGCCGCTCATCACACTGTAGGTGGTATCCTTTTCGTTTACCCACTTAGCGGTACCGTCCGCGCTCCAACCCAAAATCTGGTTGGCACTGCCGCCTGCAGGGATATGCTTATTCCCGCTGGTTGTCGGGTGGGTGTAATTCTTCAGCCCGGCCAGCTTGGTCTTTTCTGCCGTGGTGTAATCATTGGTCGAAAGCCCCTTGCCATCAACCTTGTCTACCTTGCCCGCCAGCAAAGCTTTAATCTTCTGCCAGAAATAAAGCAGACCGTCATAACTCAAAAATGCCATATTGTTTCCTCCTTGCCCGTAAAATAAAAAAGCCGCCATGCTAAAAAGCACAGCGGTCAATGTAAGTTTTGTTTGTTATCATTTTACAATTTTGTACGCCTTAAACATCTCATCGTTCACAGCTAAATCACACGCCAAACGGAAGTAAGCCGTGTTCTCCGGCATCGTCACAATAGTATCTTCCATCACTTCGCCGGCATTATTGCTGTCAGTGCCTTTATGGGTAAGTACAGCATCACTGGCATCATAAATAACGTAAAAACAGTTGCCATATTTTGCACTCAAATTACAAAGCTCGTACTGTTCTCCAACTGCGGCAGTAATTTTGTCACTGATGATCCGCTTCACATCTGTGGTATCCTTGGTCTTTCCCGTTGTAGTCAAGGTATACTTCACATGGTATGGTAGGTTCAATTCCACGCGGGTAATTTTGCTCATTGCGGTCTGGTTCCAGGTGTTCGCGTACACACGCCCCAAACAGTCTACTATATAATAAGGCAGGCTCATGTTTGCAAGCGGCTTTTTAGCGTACCCAATATCCACCACGTTGCCAAATTCTGCCAGCCCTTCTTTCACACCAATAATGTCCACGTTCTTTTTGATAATGTATCCAATCAGTTCGCCCAGTTCACTGGCGCTAAAACTTTTATACCACGCATGGGTCATAAAAGTCAGCCAGCCGCCATTTGCTGCCACATTGTCCACCAGTTTCTTGGCATCGTCCAACGTATACAGCCCATTCGTTGGGAATAACTCGCACCGCTTCATGTAACAGGTTTCCAGCGGCGGGGTGTTGATCCCGCGGTCAATCGTAAACCCAACATTAAAGTATTTCCGCATCACCGGCATGTATTCATCTACCCGGTAGCCGTTGGGGTAAACCACGCCGCTTACTTCGTTCACGCCCAGCGCTGAAAATGCCGCAAAACTCTTCTGGATGTCGGCCTCATAATCTGCAGCTGTTTCAAACTGCGTCATAGCGTCCTCTTTCCAGTGGTGGCTCATTACCTCACAGCCGCCGTTTGCCATGGTCAACAGCTGATCCTTGGTCATAAAATTATCTTTCCCAATCTGCGCAGGCGGGCAGGCCAAAGCATAGGGGATCTTTTTCTCTTGGATCACCGGCCACAGCAGGGTATAAGCCTCCATCCGGCAGTCATCGTCAATAAAACTAATGGCCGCAGGCAGCTGTAAACTTGTCTCCTTCAGGGCAGTATGGGTGATCTGCTGCACAATGCTTTTTGGTTCATTTTCTATCGCTGCAATCCCGTTCTCAATGTGGTTCAGCTGGTCAGCAGTCAACGTTTGCCCGGATGCAAAGTTTTGTTTTACATAGCTCATAATTTACCTCCTTATCCCAGCACCACACTGTCCAGCACCGCTTCACCCAGCACTGCAACATTTTCCTGTGTAACATCTCCGCGGATCATCGCGTCAATCTGGCTGTTGGTAATCTCGTCAATCACAGCTTCCGGGCTTGGGGTGTTGATAATCAGTCGCCCATCTGCATCCGCCGTCACGCTCGTAATGCCAGTGCCGCGCACCTTTACTGTACCCTTTGCCACATCACCGTGTTTCAGCTCCAAATTGGCTTCTGTGGCATCAGCTTTGCTGGCCCCAATTGTAAAATCAGTGTCATTCAGCATTACCCAACCAGAGTTATAAATATACAAATCTCCGGGCGGCAGGTAATAAATCTTCCCGGTCAGCGGGGCCAATGGTAGCTCACTCACTCGTTCTAGATCGCTTCCAATCCGAACTCGCCCACCGGCTGTGTCCCGGTAAGTGTTTCCCGTATCCAAGCAGCATACCAGCTGTCCATCCACAATAGGAGTTTTATCCAGCTGCGACTGTTGGATCTCGCATAAAGAAAGTTTTGACATCGTAAAACTCCTTTTTGTAACAATAAAAAAACCGCCTACCTGCGTACAGATAAGCGGTTTCGATTCAGTATTTAATTTGACAAATTTTGCATTGACAGTATAATAATAGCAGAACTAAGGCACCAACGTTTATTCCTTTTTGCCATATCTTCCCCATAGACGTAATAGGCGGTCAAGCCTCCCATCTGCCGCAAGGCATTGTGGAGCGCCCCTACTTTGCCTTCCGGTAAATTCATTTTTTGCCAGGAGGTGATGCTTATGCCGGGTCTATCCTTTGTTGATACCATCGTCATTATTGGCGTTGTGTTCACCGGGGTACAAACTGTCGTAACAGTTATCACGTTTTTTCGTGGTAATAAAAAGTAAAACCGCCCTGTCGCCCACAGAACGGTTTTTTGCTATGATGGTTTAACTGTCATACATAAACTATAAACTGAGGTAGACCGTCTATGTCGGTGCCTTAGTTCTACTATTATTATATATATAACATCGTTGTTTGTCAATACAATATAAAACCTTCGCTGCACAGTGCATGTTCTCCCACTCGCAAAACACTGGCCCTGCAGCGAAGGCTATTTTTTATGTCAACTTGAAATAACTAACCGCTTGGCCATCTCAGCCAATGGTCTTCCAGGTAATAGCGCCCTCAACAACCTTCACGCGGGTATCCATGGCAGTGTTCAGGCCGTCAGCATACGCCTTGGCGGCATCACGGGCAGCATCAGCCTTGGTGGTTGCGTCAGCAGCGGCAGCAGCAATGGCCTCGCTCTTGGCGGCAGCCAGCTGTTCAGTACTCACCTTAGCATCCCAGGCGGCCTTCTGTTCCTTGGTCACATGGATGTCGGCATTCGCAGCGTGCGTATCCAGGGCGGTCTGTACAGCCTTGATCTTTTTGTCAGCTTCGGCCTTGGTATAAGCATCGGGCACAGCAACATACAGGCCGTCTTCCTCCAGGGTAATGGAGTTGTCAGCCTTGGCGCTCACCTTCACCTTCACGCTGATCTTATTGTCAGCAGAAACAGTAACCTCAGCGGTGGAAGTTGCCAGACCGGTGTAAACATCAATCAGGCTACCAACCGGGATCTTAATCACATCGCCGCTGGTAATGGTCAGCTCAATGTTTTTATCCTTGGCATTATAAGTACCGCTGGTCACAACCAGATCCTTGCCCAGCGCAATGGTCAGTTCGTCGCCGCCAAATACCGGCAGCTTGATGGTGCGGGTGCTTGCATCATAAGTCGGTGCATGCACAACGCCAGTCAGGGTGGTAGCAACGGGGTCGCCGCCCTTGGCAACGCTCAGCACGCCCTCATTGTAGGTAACATCGGTAACAAACTTGCCCTTGGCATTCTCAACGGCTTCAATCTTGGCGTTGACGTAATCGGCAACAGCCTTGGTGGTCGGTACATTGTCATCGCTGGCGTTGGCAGCCGGGATCTCAGTTACGGTGGCCTTGTTCAGCTGGATATAGCTGGTACCATTGAACACATGCAGGGTAAAGTCGCTGGTGCGCACATAAACAACGCCCTGCACCTGGCCGGAACCAGGCAGGGTACTCACCAGCTTGCAGCTCTTGGTGTATTCAACTGCACCCTTAAAAATCTGCAAAGTGTCAGTCAAAAAATACAGGGTGTCGTTGTCCTTTGCCTCCAGGGCTTCAAAGTTAGCTTTGGTGCCATAATTAAATTTTACTTCTGCCATAATCATTTCTCCTTAAATTTCATGTTGTTTTTGTCGGTTAAAACTCCTGCCAAACAAATCCAGTGCTTGCAGTGCTGAACGGTTCAACAGCAAACTTCCCGGTGTCTAACAGCTGTACAATCCACGGCTCATACTTGCCCTCGGTGTTTTTAATCATTACGGTCTGCCCGGCATAAGTGTCGCTACTGTTGTTCAACTGCTCATTGGCTTGCCCGTTGCTGTCAAAAACACGGGTACGGGGGCGGATCGCCTGTTTGCTCTTATCGTCACGGATGTAATAAAACTCCGATGTATCCTTGGTAATAACCAGGTCCTTCTCGTCAATAATTCCATTCGTAATCGCTGTATCCAGGTTTTCTGCGTTACCATAGCCCAACTTGCTTGTGGTTGCCATTCTCCCAACTCCTTTCTCCATTTGTCGCTATATAGAAAAAATGCAGGCGGCCAAGCCTTAAAACTCAACCACCCGCATATTTCCATCAGTTGTACCATCACCGCCGCTGCCGGAACCGCCGCTGCTCTTGATCTCTACCGCATTGCCAATCGGGCTTCCGTTGGCGGTCAGCTGCAGCATGTCATTCTTGTAGCTCAGGTTGTCAGCTTTGCTGTTCATCATGGTGTTGCTCTTATCAATCATGGCCTTCAGCATGGCCTGCATCGCAATAATCCGCTGGTCCAAAGCATTCAGTGCTTCGTCCGGGATCGTGGCCGCCCAGTCGTAAACATCAATAATTTTAATTTCGCCCGGTCCAACCTTGCGGATATACTGGGTGGTCCTGCCTTCAGCATCCATCTCAATGTTGCCAAAGGTCAGTTGGAACTCAATCACACCGGCCTCACTGGTCAGCGCTGTGTCAAAGGGCAACTTATATTCCAGCTTGTTTTTATACAGCTCGTCACTCAGCGTCAAAAACTCGGTGCGGTATTTCTTGCTTACCGGCAACCGGTATTCCAGCATCACCACATAGTCGCGCATGTCTTTGCCTTTATATTCCGGGTCAGCCAAAAAATGCAGGGTGTCTACCAGTTTGCTCTGCTGCATCACGCGCTCCACCACACTGGCGGTCAGGGTATTGTCCTCGTTAATCAGGATCGTGTACATTGCTCGTCTCCTTTCCGCTCACAATGTAGTCAAACTCATTGCGGCTGATTTTGCCCTTGTGCCACAGCGCATTTAGGGTCGCTTCTTTTAATCGGCGATCCAGATACAACCGCCGCAAACTCTCCACAAAGTCACTCATAGCACACCTCCTTCAATCAGGCTCAGGGTATAAGCATCAATAATAGCCTCAGGGGTTTTGGCCCCCAAGGCTTTCAGCTTGTCATATTCGTAAACACTGATCTCTTCCAGCTGCACGGTATCGTATCCTGCCGCCGGAATGTTATAGTATCCGTCTACATGCCAGATGTAGCGCCCATCACTGCTCACAATTCCTTCGGCATCATCTGCCGTGCAGTTCACCATAATCCCGTGTTTCGCCTGGTATTTCACAAAACTCAGGTGGTCAAGGGTATCAATCACCTGGCCGTTATACATCACCTTGTAATACATTTCGTCCCTCAACCTCCTTTACACGCTGAACATCACGCGCACGCCATGCTGCTCATTCGGGGTAACATAGCTGTAAATCTGGCCGTCTGCTGCAACCTGCAAAAAGTAATCTGCATACTGAACATTCGGGCTGCGTGTCCAATAAGTGGTGGCCGCGCCATCATCGTCATAGCAAATTCGGCTCTGATTATCCGTCATGTAACTGATCGTTGTACCTTCATAAATATACGGCTCACTGTTCATGCTGGGGTTCAGCTCATATGCAGCCGGTATAAAGAAGTAACAATCCGCCGTCACAATTTCCTTGGATGTTCCGCCCGCACTGGATGTCACTTTTACCTGCTGGATCAACTGCTGCCATCCAATTGGCAAGGCATTCGGCAGCCGCTTGTCCAGGTAGGTGCGTAGCGTTGCTACGGGCCAACCGCCATTGTTGTGATAGCTGCTGGTAATCGGCATCTTGCGTGCCAGCGTATTTTTCGCCAAAAACGTCATTGCGCAGCGCTTGTTTGTGTTATCGCTTAAATAAAACTGCTTAAATCCGCACATCTCGAATTCGCGGGTTTCATGCGGCCATGCAGCCAACTTCCGGCAGGCATTGTCGCCCAGGTCTGCATACCAAACTTTCGCCCAGTACACATCACCCTTGGCAAACCGTTCATATTCCCCATCATCTGCCTTGGCGCAACCAAACACCAGCGTTGCATTGGTCTGTGTAATTCGTCCACGGTTAATCTCGGTGTAAACAATGTCGTCACCGTAAATGTTAGCCGTATATACATGCAGGTTGTTTTCGCCCTTCTTGTGGCGCATTACCACCATGTCACGGGTTCCAACTGTGGCAGCTGTTGCGCTTTCGGTGCCCCAACTGATCTTGGCTCCATTATTGTTCCAAATGCGGATACCGTTCATGCCGTTGGTTTCAAAACACTGCATCAGCACAGCATTGGCCGTATCGGTTGTGGTCATCCGATAATCTACCGCCAACACCCAGTCCCGGTCTTCCTTCAACAGCTGCGCACCGGTATCCACATAGTTGGTGCCATCAAAGGTCTTTTTCTCATTGATCAAAACCTTCTCTTCAATGTCAGAGTAGCTAAAGTCGTTGCCCATCGTAATAGTCACAGCGTCCTTGGGGCTAACCACCTTATTCTCCATACCAACCTTTTTCATTGCGTAAATCTCAACCGGGCGCAAACTGCCAATCTCTTTGCCGTCAAAATAACCAGAGGTATATTCGCAGCTGTCATATACCGCATTGATGTCCTTATCTCCGTTCACATATCCGCCCTTGTCCCAATGGTCAAATAGATAGAACTTATAGGCACCTTCCTCCGCCGTGTAGGTCGGGGTATCGCCTTCGTACAACACCATGCTGCCATAGGGGGAAACTGTTTTCTGTTTCTCCGCACCATTATTCAGGTAGCGCACGGTATACTTCCGCACACTCTCGGTATATTTAGCCGTTACAGTCTGGTTGGTAAATACTGTAACAAACTCTGTGTCCCATCCAGCATAGGTAAAGTCAGTGCTCACCGTGCTCTTCTTGGTCGGCTTCGGGATCGGCTTCTCCGCACGGGTCACAGGGTCAACAGCCTTACCACCCTTGTCAATGTACTGCACATCCAAAACTGTGTGCTCGTCATCATCATTCACAAAGGTCCAAGTAAACTGTTCCACCAGCGTGTTGTAGCTGATCTTCAAATCTGGCCACTGTGCATTAAACTCTGCCAGCTTCTTTTCACGCATAATGGGTACATGCACCTTGCCCTCCAGTACAGAGTGCTCGGTGTTATAGCCGTTCTCATCCAGGCCGGTCATCGTGTACAGCCGGTCAAGCAGTGCTGTATCCTCGCATTTCCAATCAATGCCAGTCAGGCGCACGCGGTTCAAACCTGTGCATTTTTCCAACATAGCTTTCAAGTCAATGGTCGGGCAGCTTTCCACAACCAGTGTGGTCATGTTCTCATAGCCGTCAATCTTCAAATCGGTCAGGTGGTTCAGGTTCTGTGCCGTCAGGCTTGCAATCGCAGGCAGTTCAGCCTTTTCAATCTTGCCGCCCTTGGCAAACGCCACACCGGTAATACCGCTGCCGCCGGCATAAAAATCGGTCAGGTTTACACATCCCGCCAAGCTGATGGACTTCTTCAGGTTTGGCACATTCTGCAAATTCAAGTGCTCCAGCAGCGTATTGTTACCAACTGCAAAGTCAGTCAGATTTGTGTTGCGGTAGCCTTCGGTGCCGTTGCCAACCTGCAAGTCGGTCAATTTCACACCATGGCTAAAATCAACATACCCAGGGTAAAACCCGCTAATGTCGCCAATGCTCTGCATCAGGCTGGCATTGTAAACATAAACCTCGGTATCGTTCATGGCTGCAATCGGGCACTCAATCGTGTAGGTCTGGCCGCGCTTGCCGCGCATTTTTACCGGGTTGGAACCATACAAAACACTCACATAGGTATCTGCATACGGGCGGATATGGAACGTACCGTCCGGCTGCACACCTGTCCAGTTGGTCGGGGTATAGCCGCGGATCGTCATATCATCAGCCGTGCAGGTCGTACCGCTGTACTTGCTCGCAATATACTTTTCCTGGTACTTCTGGTACTGACGGCGCTGGTGACGCTTGTTGCCGTGCATCATCGGCAGGTAACTGGTCGTTCCATTGTCTTCATAAGTGCGGAAATATTTGCGCCGCATGTCCATGATCCAAAGCTTTTCGGGCTTCACATCCTGGTACGCCTCAATCTTGCGCAAAATACGGTTTGCACTCCAGGCCAAAGCGCTCTCACGGTTCAGGTACATCTTCTGCAAGTCGTCCGCAAAAAGATCTCGTACCTTGCACCACAGCTTGCTGTCTGCCGCGTTAAACACGCTCTTGGTGCCAATGGTATCGGTGTCCTCATAGCCGTAAGTCAGTGTCAATCCGCCCTCGTTGTCGTTGCCCTGGCAGGTATCGTTGTCGTAATCCATGCAAAAATCCCAATGGATCAGATCTTCTGTGTGGGGGAACACATTCTTGGCGCGGTTATCCACCATTGTGTGGCGCTCAGTGAACAGATAAAAGAACAGCACACTGTCCTTGATAAAGTGGTCCTCAAAGTGGGTCTTAAACTCTTCATCATCTGCATTTACTACCCAAGTCAGCAAGCTCTGCCAGGCATTCTTTGCTGCCTGTGTTTCTTCCTCGGTACACTTTTTGCTAATATAGCGGAACTCAAAGCTGTGGTCGCCGTCCCAGGTTTCCTGGCTCAAATCATCACTCAAAAAGCGGGTCTGGGCATCGGTGTTGTTATCAATCTCAACAATAACTTCCTTGTGGTTTGCGGGGTCCATGCCCTGGGTGTCATTGTTCTTCTTGCTGTTGCCAATATCACCGCAAGCGTAAAAATGCCACTGGCCGTCCTTAAACACCTTCGCGTTCTCCACGTCCGTCTCCTGGATAAACACCACGCACGGGTAAAACGCCATCGTATCGCGCACCTTCGGGTTCTCTTTCTTTGCCTTACGGGTATACGGGTTAAACGTGTTGTAATCATCTGCAATGCAGGCATTGTTTGCGTTTTCAGAGCTTGCAATGTTTACCTTGATATTAAAATATTTCTCCGGGATACTGTTC
>OHBJ01002488.1_pt1 | contig 12390 bp, 8 predicted proteins | sample 1577241 | NCBI WGS metagenome assembly OHBJ01 (sample SAMEA3541594, study PRJEB24748) | human gut metagenome | biome: human gut; feature: human-associated habitat; material: faeces | place: China | collected 2012
TGGCCGGGTGGTATGTTGACTAACTTCCCGACAATCCGTAAGGCTGTGAAGAAAATGGCTACTATCGACAAACTGACTAACGATGGTACTTACTCAAACCTGTCAAAGAGAGAAGTTCTTCAGATTTCTCGTCAGCGTGCTAAGTTGGAAAAGAACTTGGGCTCTATCGCTGATTTGACTCGTCTGCCGTCTGCATTGTTCGTAGTAGACGTTTTGAAAGAAAACATCGCAGTTCGTGAAGCTAACCGTTTGGGTATTCCTGTATTTGCTATCGTAGATACTAACTCAGATCCTTCAAACATCGATTTCGTAATTCCGGCAAACGATGACGCTACTAAATCAGTAGAAGTTATCTTGGATGCTTGCTGCGCTGCAATGGCAGAAGGCTTGGAAGAAAGAAAAGCAGAAAAGGTAGATATGGAAGCTGCTGGTGAAAATGCACCGAAAGCTGCTAAGAAAAAAGCTACCAAAGCTCGCATGGATAAAGCTGAAGAAGATGCAATCAACGCATCTAAGGCTGCTGCATTCATGAGCAAGGATGAAGAAGAAGCTTAATCAATAAAGTAAGTTGAGAATTGAAAATTGAAAATTGGGAAAACTGTATTCTCAATTCTCAATTCTCAATTCTCAATTTTGTTTTAAGAACATTACTAACTCAAAATAAAAGATATTATTATGGCTGTAAGTATGGCTGATATCACCAAGCTTCGTAAAATGACTGGAGCTGGTATGATGGATTGTAAGAACGCTTTGGCAGAATCAGAAGGCGATTTCGACAAGGCAATGGAAATTATCCGTAAAAAAGGACAGGCTGTAGCTGCAAAACGTTCTGACCGTGAAACTTCAGAAGGTTGCGTGTTGGCAAAATCAACTGGTGACTACGCTGCAATGATTGCTTTGAAGTGTGAAACTGACTTCGTTGCAAAGAATGCAGATTTCGTAGCATTGACTCAGGCTATTCTGGATGCTGCTATCGCTAACAAGTGCCAGACTTTGGATGAAATCAAGGCTTTGCCTATGGGTAACGGTACTATTGCTGATGCAATTGTAGAACGTAGTGGTATCACTGGTGAAAAGACTGAATTGGATGGTTTCAATTTCGTATCAGGTGCTTGCACTGCTGTTTACAACCACATGAATAAGAATCAGCTTTGTACAATCGTTGCATTCAACAAAGAATGCGATGCTCAGGTAGCTCATGAAATCTGTATGCAGATTGCTGCCATGAACCCAATTGCAATTGATGAAGCTGGTGTTCCTGAATCTGTAAAACAGGAAGAAATCAATGTAGCTATTGAAAAGACTAAGGCTGAACAGGTACAGAAAGCTGTTGAAGCTGCTTTGAAGAAAGCTGGTATCAATCCTTCTCACGTAGATAGCGAAGAGCACATGGAAAGCAACATGGCTAAGGGATGGATTACTGCAGAAGATGTAGCTAAAGCTAAAGAAATCAAGGAAAAAGTAGCTGCAGAAAAAGCTGCTAACTTGCCTGAGGCTATGATTGAAAATATCGCAAAAGGCCGTCTGGGTAAATTCTTGAAAGAAGTTTGCTTGCTGAAACAGGAAAGCATCATGGATCCGAAGAAGACTGTAGCTGATGTATTGAAAGCTGCTGATCCGGAACTGGCTGTTGCAGACTTCAAACGTTTCACTTTGCGTGCTGAATAATTATTAGGATGCAATATTCTTTCGGGCGTGCCATTTGGTACGCCCGATTTGTTTTACGGTTACTTGGTTCAAGTAGCCGTTTTTTATTGATTATTATCAGGAAAAGTAATCTTCCAAGCAGGATTATTTTGTATTTTTGCTGTCGGAAAACATAGAATGGAATTCTAACTTTTAAACAAAATAGATTATGGCAAAGAAAGCGCTTTTAATGATTCTGGACGGTTGGGGTTGTGGCGACCGTCAAAAAGATGATGTAATCTTCAATACTCCGACTCCTTACTGGGACAGTCTGTTGGCTAACTATCCTCATTCACAGCTTCAGGCCAGTGGTGAAAATGTAGGTTTGCCTGACGGTCAGATGGGTAACTCAGAAGTAGGTCACTTGAATATCGGTGCAGGCCGTATCGTATATCAGGATTTGGTGAAGATTAACCGTGCATGTGCCGACAACAGCATTATGCAGAACAAGGAAGTAGTAGCTGCTTTCTCATACGCAAAAGAACATGGAAAAAACATCCACTTCATGGGATTGACTTCCAATGGTGGTGTACACTCTTCTTTGGAACACTTGTTCAAATTGTGTGACATTGCAAAGGAATACGGACTGGAAAATACTTTCATCCACTGCTTCATGGACGGTCGTGATACAGACCCGAAGAGCGGTAAGGGATTCATTGAACAGCTGACTGCTCATTGCGAAAAATCAGCCGGAAAGATTGCTTCTATCGTTGGACGTTTCTATGCTATGGACCGTGACAAACGTTGGGCACGTGTGAAAGAAGCATACGATTTGCTGGTAAACGGTATAGGTAAGAAAGCTACTGACATGGTACAGGCTATGCAGGAATCATACGATGAAGGTGTAACAGACGAATTCATCAAACCGATTTCCAATGCAAACTTCGACGGTACTATCAAGGAAGGTGATGTAGTTATCTTCTTCAACTACCGTAACGACCGTGCCAAGGAATTGACTGTTGTGCTGACTCAACAGGATATGCCGGAACAAGGTATGCATACTATTCCGGGCTTGCAGTTTTATTGCATGACTCCGTATGATGCATCTTTCAAAGGTGTTCATATTCTGTTCGACAAGGAGAATGTTCAAAATACATTGGGTGAATACCTGGCTGCTAACGGTAAGACTCAACTGCACATCGCAGAAACAGAAAAGTATGCTCACGTAACTTTCTTCTTCAATGGTGGTCGTGAAACTCCGTATGATGCCGAAGAGCGTATCTTGGTTCCATCTCCGAAAGTAGCTACTTACGACTTGAAGCCTGAGATGAGTGCTTATGAAGTGAAGGATAAATTGGTAGAAGCTATCAAGACCCAGAAGTTCGATTTCATTGTTGTGAATTACGCTAATGGTGATATGGTAGGTCATACAGGTATCTATGAAGCTATTGAAAAAGCAGTGAAGGCTATTGACGAGTGTGTAAAAGATACAGTGGAAGCTGCCAAAGCTAATGATTATGAAGTGATTATTATTGCCGACCACGGTAATGCCGACCATGCACTGAACGAAGATGGTACACCTAATACGGCTCACTCTTTGAACCCTGTTCCATTTGTATATGTAACAGAGAACAAGAATGCCAAAGTAGAAAATGGGGTATTGGCAGATGTTGCTCCCTCTATCCTGCACATTCTGGGTATGCCTCAGCCTGCTGACATGACCGGACGGGATTTAATAAAATAATGTAGGAAGTATATTTATTTGTCATTCTGAACAAGGTGAGGAATCTGTAATGAAGCATGGATTCGCCACTTTGTTCGGAATGACATTTTAATTTAATAAGAGATGATACAGATAGATGATGTTGTAATCTCCTTTGATGTGTTTCGTGAGAAATTTCTTTGTAATCTCGATGCCTGTAAAGGTGAGTGCTGCATAGAAGGGGATGCCGGCGCACCGGTGGAACTAGAGGAAGTGGAAAAGCTAGAGGAGGTGCTTCCTGTTATTTGGGATGAACTTTCACCCGAGGCCCGGGCGGTAATTGATAAACAAGGAGTGGTTTATACAGATGAAGAAGGTGATTTGGTAACTTCTATTGTCAATCATAAAGATTGTGTATTTACCTGCTATGATGAGAAAGGGTACTGTTATTGTGCCATTGAGAAAGCCTTCCGGGCAGGTAAGACCGATTTCTATAAGCCAATCTCTTGTCATCTTTACCCCATCCGTATAGGTGATTATGGCCCTTACAAAGCGGTGAATTACCATCGTTGGGATGTATGTAAAGCCGCAGTGTTATTGGGAAAAAAAGAGAACCTTCCTGTATACAAGTTCTTAAAGGAACCGTTGGTGCGGAAATTTGGTGAAGAATGGTATAAAGAGCTGGAGGTTGCGGCAGAAGAATTGAAGAAAAGAGGAATGATTTAAGCATCTTCGATTTTTATCATTCCTGATTTATTACATTAACCGAAATTTAATACTACGAAAATACCCTATGAAAAGACTACTCTTGTCATGCTGTATTCTATTATGCGCCGTTTCGACCTTGAAGGCGCAAGAACAGCCATTAATCAGTCCGGACGATTCTATCCGTAGTTTGGTGGGACGTTTGTTTCCTAATAGCAATCCGAATCTTTCGGCACACATGAACCTGCAATTCTCCACTTTGGGAGTTACCAACTTTATTGAAGGAGATTTAGAGGATGCCTCTTTTAAATTGAATCGTGTGAAACTGGAGATATTAGGTTCTTTCAGTAAACAATTCTCTTATCATTTCCGTCAGTCATTTAATAAATACAGCAATCCTCACTCGTTGGACAACTTATCCTCTTCCATTGAGTATGCTTTGGTGAATTGGAAAATGTCTGACCGGTTTACTTTGACCGTCGGGAAACAAGACATTGCTTTGGGTGGTTATGAATATTATGTTAATGCCATCAAAGTCCGCGAGTATAGTGAGTTTAATGATAACATCAGTTGCTATCAGGCAGGAGTAGCGGGAAGATTCAATCTGTCATCCACCAATGAGTTGGTGCTTCAGGTAGTAAATAACCGTAGTGGAGAAAATGATGAAACCTATCTTTACGGTTTGCCACAAGGAGTGGAAAAAGCTAAAGTTCCTGTTCTGTCAACAGTCAATTGGAACGGGTTCTTCTTTGATAACGCGGTACAATTACGATATGCGGCCTCATACGGGCAGCTGGCGGAAGGCAAGAATCTTTATTGTTTTACGGCGGGTAATATTTATGAGAAAGGCCCTGTTATTGCTTATATTGATTTAATGTATTCTCGTGAAGGGCTGGATAGCAAAGGTATTATCAGTGATTTGCAAGGTCCTGTTTTAATGACTCCATCTACGGCGCAGAATGCAGAATACTTTACTACGGTGGTGAATTTTGACTATCGTATCCATCCTAATTGGAATCTTTACCTGAAAGGTGCTTATGAAACAGCGGGTATCTATAAAACAAACGGACCTTTTGAGAAAGGACTTTATCGTACTACATGGAATGTGCAGGCTTGTGTGGAATATTTCCCGATGCGTAATAGTGAACTGCTTATTTTTGCTCATTTTTTATATAAAGGGCATCATTTGACCCGGCGTGCGCAGGCTTTGGGAGGTATGAGTCCGGACACGCAACGTATTTCTATCGGGTTGGTTTACTCTATTCCCGTTTTTTGATGTTCCTTATCATATCTTCACTCCGTTCCGTTTGATATTTCACATGGGTGAAGCAACTGCTTCACCCATGTGACAACGGCTGTTTACCTAAGTGAAATCGCTTCTTCACCAAGGTGAAGCAATGAACGCAGCCGGACAAAAATACAAGAAAAAAGGCTTACCTTTTTATTTCAATGAGGTTGTTTCCCCTTTTCATTGCAAGACCGGGGAAATACGCTATATTTGTGAAATAATTAATTACTTCAACTAACAACACAGAATATTATAATGAAAAAGACTGTCCTTTTTTTTCTGATGATTATATTGATAGCCTCGTGCCATCAAGAAGAAATTCCTTCTGTTTCCGATAAACCGGAAGGGAATCAGCTGATTTTTGATTTATCAGATGAAGATGTACTTCAGGGTTGTATTTATGTGAAACTGAAAGAAGAACCTACAGAAGAGGTGCAGGTAAGGAGTATTGGCAACACGGTAAGGACAGGAATTAAGGTGTTGGACCGGGCTGCCTCTTCTTTGAAAATAGAGAGAATGGAACGTACGTTTCCCTACGCCGGCAAATTTGAAGAACGTACTCGTAAGGAGGGGCTTCATTTATGGTACAATGTTTGGTTCTCCAAAGACACATCAGCGACTCGTGCAGCTGCTGAAGTAGCTTTTCTAGATGGTATTGAAATGGCTGTTCCTGTTCCTAAGATAGTTTCCAGGGCAAGGCCGGAAACAGTATGGGATATGTATGGTGTCAGAGTGGGGGAGTGGTTGTTCAATGATCCGGATTTATCCAAACAATGGTATTTTGATAATCCCGGTACAGAATCCTGGCAGAGGGAAGGTGCGGATATCCGTTTAGTTGATGTGTGGAAACAATACAATGGGAATCCGGCTATTATTGTAGCGGTTGTAGATGGCGGTATTAATCAGGAGCATCCTGATTTGCTGGATAATTTATGGACGAATCCGGGTGAGATACCAGAGAATGGTATAGATGATGATGGCAATGGGTATATAGATGATGTACATGGTTATAATTTTGTAGATGATAATGCAATTTTGGTCCCTCATCGTCACGGAACTCATGTGGCGGGTACCATTGGTGCGACAAATAATAATGAAACAGGTATCAGCAGCATTGCAGGAGGGAACGGAACTCCCGGAAGTGGGGTGAAACTCATGAGTTGCCAAATTTTAAAAAGTCTGACTTCCACTGGAGGAGAAGTCGCTTCTGATCCGTTTATTGCTGCCGCTATTAAATATGGTGCTGATAATGGAGCTGTTATCAGTCAGAATAGTTGGGGATACGCTGTCGGAACGGGGAGGAATACCTCTTCATATATTAATCCTGTACATAAGGAAGCTATTGATTACTTTATAAAATATGCCGGATGTGATAACAACGGAGAGCAACTTGACGGAAGTCCAATGAAAGGAGGGATTGTATTGTTTGCATCAGGCAATGCGAATACTTCTGACCCCAGGATAGCGGCGCCGGCTGATTATGACAAGGTAGTTGCGGTTGCAGCCATTGAGGCCGATTATAGAAAGGCTTCTTATTCCAATTATGGTACATATATGGATATTTCTGCTCCCGGAGGAGCATTGAACGGAGATGGGCGGATATGGAGTACGACCACAAAACTGGCCGGTAATTATGAATATCTGGCCGGTACATCTATGGCGTGTCCGCTGGTCAGCGGTGTGGCAGCACTGGTGATAGAGAAGTATGGGGTAGGCAAGAAAGGGTTTACACCGGAGGCTTTGAAGGAGATTCTCTATCAGAGTGCATACGACTTGGATGAATATAATCCGCGATATGCCGGTCAGTTAGGACACGGATGTGTGGATGCCGCCGCCGCTTTAGAGATCGATGTCTCCAATCTTCATCCTTTTATCTTAAAATCCAATCAAATAACTGATAATATGCTGATATTCAGTGTGAGCAGTAGTATGTCCGGAAATGGGAAATTGATTTTGTATAATGGCATCGGCAGCAAGGTGTTGGATCTTCATCTGAAACTTGAAGCCGCATCCCTGCATGCTGTGGACATAACCAAACTCTCTGCCGGATATTATACCTTAGTCTATCAGGCTAAAGGGATGGAAATCAGAGAGAAATTTATCAAGTACTAATCCCAAAAAATAAAGAATATGAGACGAATAGGATTAGGTCTGTTTATAATAGGCATAACTTTTGCCAAGGCTTATGGTCAGGAGGATTACGGACCTGTCAATACCGGAGCGGCAAACTATCTGACTATATCAGCCGATGCGCGCAGCGCGGCCATGGGGGGAGTCGGTGTGGCGGCTCCGGGAGGAGATCATGCCGTTTTTCATAATGGTGCGGCAGCTTTATCGGATGTGACGCGCAGAGGGATTTTCCTCCGGCCTGTGTCGTTGCTTATACTTATTCTCCATGGATGCGTGACTATGAGTCCGGATACTCTCTTCATAGCCTGGGTAGTTTTTACAAAATCAATCAGCGTAATGCCATTCTGTTAGGTCTCCGTTATTTCGGCTATCCGGAGATGGATGGAACAGGGGAGGGTGCTTCGGGCATACATCCCAAAGAAATAGCCGTGGAGGCTGGTTATGCATACGAGGTTATAAAGAATTTTTCTGTTTCCGCTACTTTCAAATACTTGTTTTCGGATATGGGCAGGATAGGCAATAGCCGTGGCGCAAGTTCTGTGGCGTTTGATTTAGGAGTATTGTATAAGTGCGAGATAAATGATTGGGAGGGTGCCGGCTGGTCGGTCGGGCTTCATGTGAGTAATCTTGGACCGAAAATAAACTATCTGACTTCTAAAGATGCTCTTCCTGCAACGGTTAAAGTGGGAGGTGCTGCTGACCTGCCTTTTTTACAAATGCATAAATTGACTTTGACTGCCGATTTGGGTTACAGACTTTCACCTGCCGACGTACAGGCGTTAAGTGTAAGTGCCGGCGCGGAATATGCATGGAGGGAACTGGTGATGTTGCGTGGTGGTTATCATTGCGGTGATAAGAAGAAAGGAGATGCCAGTTATGCTACTGCTGGAGCGGGAGTGGAATATGCCGGTGTGCGTCTGGATTTTGCATGGCTGTTTGCAGGGCATGAATACCTTGCCCGAAATACGTTCTGGGTGTCTTTAGGATACTCTTTTTAGACAGAACGTAAGAGCAGTGCTTGCAGTAACCGTCGGATCGTTGGCTGTAGGGGCGGGTTGAATTTGCCCGGATACACCTTCTTTGTGGTATCAGACAGAAGCATTCCGCCCCTACAGGGAACACGATGGTAGTGAAAAAACTTATCAGACAGCCTCGCCAAGATCAACAATTAGTTGAGGCATGGGAAAGTTGTCAGAATACGGTAACTGTGTGCCGGAATTTCCATTTTCTGAGTTGCATCTTTCACTTCAACCTCATCACCGGTGAGATAATCATACCATTTGCCTGTAACGGGGAAAGTAACGGTATATGCTCCATCGGTCTTGCTGAAGTTTCCGGCAACTAACATGTGCTTGGTTGTGGAAGATAAAGTGATGAATCTTCCTTGTCCCCAGTTGCTTGTACCGACTTCCCATGAGAATTGGCTGGTGCTGGTAAATAATTCGGGATTATCATTGCGTAATTTTATCAGCCGTGAATAACTATCGTGTAAAGCCTTGCGGTCTTTGTTCTCCAGATATTCCCAGTGTAGCGGTTTCTTTCCTGTCCGGCCGTTCTCTTCGATGGAAACATCGTATCCCATCTCTCCGAACTGCCAGATCATTTTAGGGCCGGGTACAGTGAAGAAGAAGGATGCGTTCACTTCAAGTTGCCGCATACGGGTGGTTAAGTCTGTTTTCAATGCTTCATCTCCCCATTGGGTTTGCTTGTAGGCGGCTCGTTCTTCGTCATGGCTTTCCATAAATCCTATCCATGCGGGGATACTTTCGTACAGTCCGTCAAATGCGCTGTCATCGTTCCAACCCATGGCGGTCTGGCAATAGGCGTTATTCATGTTCCGCCATAAGTGCATACCGTCTTCGGCCAGTTCTTTTTCTTCTTTGCTATCACAGAAATGTTCCAGGATAACGTATGCCTCGGGTTTCACTTCTTTGATGGCTGCGTGGTAATCTTTCAGAATCTCGATGCGGCTCTTGTCGTAATTGGAAGCGCTACTTTCGGTTGATGCGGCTTGTGTAAAACCTTTAGTCAGGTCGAAACGGAATCCGTCTATATGGTATTCATTCAATAAGAATTGCAGATTGCGTTTCACGAATTTACGTACCAAAGGACTTTCATGATTGAAGTCGTGGAATACGCTGTAAGGGTGAGGTGCGTCTACGTTAAAGTAGGGATTGTTTGGGGCTGTCTTATTGTTTGCGCTGTTCCAGTACAATTTGGCAAACGGCATACTTCCGGTTGCATGATTGTAAACTACATCAAAAATAACTGCCATTCCTGCCTTGTGGCACGCATCAATGAAGTCTTTGTACATTTTCTTTGTTCCATACGCTTTGTCCAGAGCAAAGAAGAAGCATGGATTATATCCCCAGCTATCGTTGCCGTCAAATTCCTGGACAGGCATTAATTCAATGGCATTAACACCCAGTGATTTCAAATAATCCAGTTTTTGCATGGCTCCATTGAGGTCATTACTTGCCGTGAAATCACGGAGAAGCATCTCATAAATGACTAGTTGTTCCGGATTGGGTACCTTGAAGTCAGATACTGACCAGCGGTAGTTATCCTGCTGTATCTTGAAAACGGATACGATTCCTTTTCCTCCTTCGGGATAACTTTTGTTATCCGGATAAGTGGAAGAGGATATATAGGAGTCATTATCAGGATCGAGTATCTTTTCGCAATAGGCGTCTCCCAGACGGATGGTTTCACCATTTCTGGTACCTACATAATATTGGAAGGCATATTCTTTGTTTACATCCAGATTTCTGAGAGTGATCCACCAGCAACCGCTGGCATCATCGCGATACATCTGGCAATTGTCTTCGTTGCTAAGTTGCCAATGATTGAAATCACCTACCACATGGGCGAAATCTTTATGGTTCCCGTCCGTGTCTTTATCGTAAAGGACGAGGGTGACTGTAGAGTTGTCTATAATGTTGATGCCTTCTGCTACATTTTCAGGTAACGTTCCTTTCTTGATAGAGGCCGGAACAAATTCTTGGTAAGTATTGTCTGTGACAGGTATAAAGAGGTCTTCGGTTTGCAGACTTCCATCTTCGTTGCGGAGTACGAATCCTAATTTTTTGACTGGGGTCTTTTCTGAACTGTACCATTGGCGGATGGACGGAGATAAGGTAAGCGTCCATACATTATTATCCAGTTTGGACATTTTACACTTGTCCGTGTTTTCATTCCATTCACTTTGTACGTATGACCAAGAGCCTTCACAGATAATGCCTGTATGTGCATATACTGTTCCCTGATAGTTATATAGGAGAGAAGAGCTGGCGGCTCTGTAGTAGATGGTCAGCGGTCGGTCGGCATCAGGCTCTTCCAAAGAATAGCTGAGTCCTTCGGGTATGACAATGGGTTTGGGGGTTTGGGAGATGGTGAACGATTTTTGTGCGCTTCCCGCTATCAGGTTCAGATGGACATTCCGGGTGTCATCGCTTTCGTTTTCATTGACGGTGATGCTGACAGTAACAGTTCCGGCTTCTCCCCGGGTCGGAGTTACGATGCACCAGTTGTTTGCTCCAGGTTCATCCAGTGCAGCCTGCCAGGCTCTGCCGGCTGTAAAAGTGATGCTTCTTACTCCGGGTTGTGAGGCGAATGTCATTCCATTGGCAAAGAAGTTCTCACTTTCAGGAGCCGGAGTGATGGAATCGGTCAAGTTATCGTCATCGGAACAGGCAGTGAATAAACTCGCAACGAGTCCTAGGAAAAAAAGAAAAGTATATTTTTTCATAATCTTGTTATTTAAGGGGTAAAATGAAAAAAGACATCAGGCATCATCGGATAAACGGTAGGTGCTTGATGTCTTTTCGGATCAATTATTTAGCGTTTGACTACAGTGGCATGATAGTTGCTTGCGTCTCCTAATTTTAGAGTAATGACATAAGTACCAGCTTCGGTAGTGATATTGTCTCCTCCATAAGTCAGATGGTTCAAGTCTCCACCCAGATTAATATCCCATTTGTTATTGGCGCGGAATTTATAGTTTCCGGCTGCCAGTTCGGTTGTTATACTCCATTCACCGGTTTCCGCATTCAGTGTCATGGGGGTTGAATTGTCCCATCCTCCTTGGGTCGCGTCGCCTATTATTCCCCATTCGGTTTTACTGAATTTATAAGTCAAGGTGGACAGGTTGGCTTCTATACGATAAAATCCGGTTTCTGTGACACTCAGGTTTCCGGCTCCTCCATCGGTGCTCAGTTCGGTATCACTGGCATAGCCATAGTTTGTACCGTCCCAGTCTTTCTGTGAGGTAAGTTTAAATGTGTTATCCGCATCCATATAGATATAGCCGTCATAATGAGTCATATCCGTAGAATAAAGATAAGGCGCCGTCTCTGGTTTCCATCCTTGGTGTCCGCCCGGAACGTAAAGGAACGGGCTGATATTTCCCAATGCTTCTATCTTATAGGTATATTCCAGCATGTTCAAGGTGATTTTCACCCATCCTTTGGCAGGGATTTTTCCGGCTTGCGGGTTTTCTGTCACTAACAGGCCGCTCTCAGAGTCGTCACCGTTTGTGGCTACGCCCAGTGCCCCCGGTGCCCAAATATCTCCGCCATCTACATTGCTTTGTGGAATAATCTTCCAGTAACATTCATCCTTGGGCATTTCCACAATCATGCTGAAAACCGGATCTTCATATACATCTTTTCCGCTATGACCGAATTTTATCAATGCTTCGGAATTCCATTTATTTACATCCCCTATCAAGTAATAGGCGGTGTCGATGAACAAAGCTTCGGGAGTCGCTTCAATTTTTCCCAGTGTTATTTTTTCCGGAAGGGCTATTGCTGAGGTGTGGCTTACGATATAGATTGTCGCGCGTGTATAGATTGTCCGTGCATAGGGAGCTTTGCCATAGATCTCTTTTACAACCTCTTCCAGCTCTCCTGCAGTGACGGAGGCTGTTCCGTTTTTAACG
>OHBJ01002491.1_pt1 | contig 12384 bp, 10 predicted proteins | sample 1577241 | NCBI WGS metagenome assembly OHBJ01 (sample SAMEA3541594, study PRJEB24748) | human gut metagenome | biome: human gut; feature: human-associated habitat; material: faeces | place: China | collected 2012
TTGGAAGTCCATCTTTATTGCAGTCTCTCCAATATCCTTCAAAATTTAAAATATAGTCTTTCATATGATCCGTAAGCATCCACCCCCCTATGGTAATACTTTTCAACTCCAGTGTTTACTGGGATTAAGAGATTTCCATAGAGTTGAAAAATTTATCGTGTAAAAAAGCGTGCATAACGAGAGTCATTGGGTATTTGCATTAACATATCTTTGTATACTATGCCATCCCCAGAAACAAAATGAATGTCCTTACAGAAAACATCTTGCCACCATCCGTTTTTCATGTCTTCGTAATACTGATCCATAAGATCAGCATCAAAGGCAGGTATTCTGTCTTTATCTACCTTTATCCCGTACATATTGTCTAACTTACGGCTGATACTTTTTATCGTCTCGTGGTGGACAGCATTATCCTTGACTTTAATCTTGACAGCTTCAAGAGAAACAACGGGATTTTTTTCAAACTGTTTCAAGAAACGCTTCCATTGTACTTGTAGTATATCCGAAGGAAAGTATTTTTCTCCATTCCTTGATTCTTCAAATATCTGCTGAGAAATTGAAGGGTCATGCCTGAAGTAGACTTTGTGAACCTGAGAGAACTCGTTGAAGTTTGCTCCTTTTTCCATATTAAGTAAGAAACCACGTTGGTTTCCACTTCTCATAAACGGTTGTTTGCCTATAGTTGACAGATACTGCTGTTTTTGAGGTGAAAATGCGCCCGGCTCTGCTATTTCATAATAATACATCACTCCAAGACTGATTGTGTCTGTATGAGGTGTGTATTCATCGAAGCGATAGTCAGTTACAGCAAAAAACTTCGCGGTATCTATGTCTGATGTCAAATCGAGAAAACTGGTTTTATTGTAATAATGCTGAGCCAATCCGCCATAGTTGATCTCGAAACGAAAGATGTCATGCCACAAATCAATACCTTGTTCAAACAATTGCACAAGTGGATGTGTTGCCAAGACTGCCCGAAGTTCATCATACTGAATGAGTTCCTTTAAAAAGCAGCTCTGTTTAGGATTGCGGAAAAGCCCAGGAGTACAGACATTATAATACTTACTTTGTCCACGAAACAGAAACTTACAGCCATAAAGATTTGGCTTTAAGGATAATTTGCCACTCATTAACTGATTAACAATAAAGGCATCAGCAGGCAGTTCAGGGTGACAATAAGCAGATTTACCGTCAGCCCATTTTATGTTATAAATATTTACATCCGCACAATAATTAAATTGCCTTTTTGCCAATATATTGCTCATGTAATCATCCTTCTCAAATGCCTTACGCTCTTCTTCTTTGATAAATCGGCATGCTTCCAATACATTGTCGAACGGATGTGTTTCTGAACCTTTCTCGTTATTTGATATATTAGGGGAAACAATCAATGGTTTTGTAGCTGTATGCAACTTCAATTCTGCTTGACGTGCTTCTTTGGTTTTCTTAGCACGATAGCAGAATTCGCCTTTAAATTGCGGATCTGGGACAGAATGTAATACACAATTCTCATGAAACTCATTGTTAAGTATGTGAAGAATTCTGGGATGCCAATCATCAACAAACTGACGAGGTATAATTACGCTCAGTCCATTTAGAAAACTTAAGGCATATGCAAAAGCATAGGCATCATTTGCATCAGCTTTTATATCCTCTTGAGTTCCTTCTGCTTGATGCTTTCTGCGCTGATAAATCTCTCTTGCCACACGATATATTTCCAGACGCAAGCTTGTATAAGTGTTATTCTCCACTACTTTAGCAAGTAAGTTTGTATCTATGAAAATATCATCTGATTCCTTAAGCAGCAAGACCATCATCGTTGGAACTGGCATTGCCATATACCCAATGCCTATCTGTGTATCATTTATTCCTAAATATCCACATGCTTCATGCAGAAATCCTCGCACTAGTTGTTTTACATTTTCATTTGTAAGCATAGCATTAATTCTTAATGTTGAGATTGTGGTTTATCAAGGTCACCTTCAAAGAAAACCATCTCGGCAGGAGGAGTGGAGGTTCGGATAAAGAAATCGAGCTGCTGTGCTGCTTGGCTTGAACATCCTCAATATGGGTCATACGCTTGTTCATATTCTCCTGTAAGGCTATCAAGTGACGGTTCACGGAATATCCTTGGAGAAGGTATTCGCGCAATTTTTTTGTTGCCCAACGACGGAAAGCTGTCGCATTGATACTATTAACTCGATAACCCACCGAGATAATTGCATCAAGATTATAGTAGGTTGTAGCATACCGTTGTTTGCCATCATTACCCATATGTTCCAAAATGGAACATGTGCTATTTTTATCCAACTCGCCACTCGCATAAATATTACTCAAATGCTTCGTTATTGCTGGTCGCTTAGTACCAAATAAGTCTGCTATCTGTTGTTGAGTAAGCCAGACCGTTTCATGAGTAGCATCTAACTTCACTTCTAGTCTAACACTTTCATCTGGTTGATAGAGCACAATCTGAGAATCATCAGTAGTAGCCTGTATATTGTTATTTTCGTTTGCCATAATTCTAATTTTACCCCTATAATTAAAAACTATAAAAGAACATTTTAATTTTAAATCTGCTAAGAAAAACAGCTATTCATTTACAGACTACATGAAATCCTCTTAGTCGCGTTAGTACTCAATTATGGCACAGCCCTTTATTATTGATTATTTATCAATTATAAATTGCTGCTTGCATTGAAACCTGTGGTTTGCTTATGGCCTTGGTGTGGCGGAGGCAGGATACCTCCGCTACTTTATATGCCGAATTCCTTGATTCTCTGCTTTTCCTTCAGCTGGCAGACTAACAGTTGACCGTGCTTTCGGCTATGATGTTGCCATCCAATCCTTGAACAACCACTTTGGTTTCGTCGACGGCATGGACCACGCGGTTCTTACAATCGGGCAAATAGACATTGGTGCAAACTGTTGAATTATTGTTCTCGTCATTAGGGAGCAATGTATGGAGGCTGTATTCTCAAAAATTCATCTACGAAAGAGAACTAAATATGAACAGAATTTGCCTACGCTTACGGATACTTCTTTACCTCTGAACCAGTCTTGTCGTCTGGCTCAGGAACGTGGTGCCGTTGGGAGAAGCGGGGTTCTCGTTGGCGATAGAAGAAGAATCCGTACCATCCGGTTTCATAAATTCTTTTCTACTTTATGTCGTTGGCTGCAACCATACGTAATGGTTGCAATCGTTTAGTAGTTGAAAATGATATAGCGTTCATAAATACCATTCAATTTGATGCGGTCTCTTGCAAAGAGACTTCTTAAATTGCAAAGGTAGTCATTTTATTTGAATTAGACGGGAAATATCCCGTACTTTTTTAAGTTTCATTTTTTTCGAAACACACTACGCAATATCTGAGTCCATGAACAGATAGCCGTAGGTGGTCAGCAGTTCCTGCTGTTCGGTCTGGTATCTGTTGCGTGTTTCTTCCGTCGGCTCGCTGTCGATGAGGCGCTGCATCTCCTGAAGGACTTGGGTGCCAGCCTGCATGATTGGGGAGAGATGACGCTGGAGCTTTTCGAAGGAGGGGGCGTAGTAGTAGCCAATCTCCTTGATGATGAAGCTAAGGATGAGCCATGCCTCGGCGGGGAGCATCCGGTATTGCGAAAGCTCCGTCAGTACATAATTGCGCAGATAGTCGATGTTCTCGGCTTGTGGGGCGACGTCCTTTGCAGTCTTTACGGGATGAAAAAAACGGTCGATAAGTGCCTCACGCTCATGGAGGTTACGCTCGTAGAACGGTGAGCCGTCGAGGGCTGCGCTGCCAGTCTGATCGACCTCCTCAAAATGCTCAGCATGCACACCGGCGATAGCCACACTCATGCCACCGACATCCATGATAAGACGACGGTCGCGGTCGATGCGAATGACGTAACCTTCGAGTCCTGCCAGGTCGCCAGAGGTGATGCGGAGGAGGATGCGGTTGCGAGCATAATAATGGAAAGGCTTAAGAAGGAAACGGATACGATCGGGCTCCGTTTCGTTGATGCGCATGAAGGGTCGCATCTGCAAATCGGGTATCACAGCCGCCTTACCCGTACTGCAGTTCTTGCAGAGATAGGTATGTGGGAAATTCCAGTTTAGATATTCTTGTAGTTCTTTTGGATTGCCTTGCAAAAAGACGAGTCCGCTGACGGTCTGCAGTTCCTGACGCTGCACGCCATGCTTCGCCCGCTTCTTGTAATAGCGCACAGTCTTATGCACAAAGTGGGGTACGTTGTCGGCGTTCAGCCTTGCTTCCACCTTTCTCACTTTGCTATGATGCACAAAGACATACGACCAAGATAAAGAATTAGTACCATCCGGTTTCATAAATTCCTGTCTTTTCTTTTCTGCAAAGATAGACAAAACTTTTTATTTCTGCAAACTTCAACCTCCTTTTTACTTTTTTACTCTTTTACTTTTTATTCTCAGCTTTTTAAGATCATCCTCACTTTTAAACTTCCCATGCATCGAGTCGTACATCTGTTGTCCGTAGCGCCAGACGCCGACCAGAGCCACTATCAAGACATACATAAACGAGAGCTGTAAAACACTGATATACACGCCGTCAACACTTGCGCCTGGCAGTGAGGCGATAACCTTAAGCAGAGTGTTCATCTGCGCTACGACCCACCCCACTCCACTCGCCAGCCACTGCCAAACGACCGTCATCCACGCAGCAAACTGACACAACGGCGAGAGCACAAACAAGAGCATGGCGGCATATATGATAAAGGTGGTGAGCGGCACGGCGACGATGTTAGCCAGAAGGAAATAGAAGGGCACATTGCCGAAGTAGTACATCACCAGCGGCAGCACGAAGAGTTGGGCGGCGAGCGAAATGCACACAAGCGAGACGAGCTTGCCGACGAATCGGCGGTGAGCATAGCGCACGTAGAAACGGTTGTTGCGGAGCAGCACATGGCATATCACAATGCCCATCACAGCCAAGAACGACATCTGAAAGCCGACGTCCCATAGCATCGCCGGACTCGCCAGGAGCATCACACTTGCGGCAAGGGCGAGACTGTTCGCCGTGAGATAGTCGCGCTGCAGAAAGGTCATTGAGGCGTAGACACTGAACATCGCCGCCGAACGCACTATGCCCGGCGACATGCCCACCATCAAGGCGAAGGTCCAGACAAGGAGAAGCGTTACGAGCAGTCCGCCCATCGTGTTGCGACGGCGCCCGAGCAGCAGTGCAATCATGGCGTAGATGATGCCGAGATGTAGTCCGGAGAGGGCGAGCACGTGCGACACGCCTGCCTTCGAATACGTATCGCGTAGCTCAGCACTGACGCCGGTCTTGTCGCCGAGGGTCATTGCCGCAATAGTGGCGTACGAATCTTCGGAGAGGGCGCTGCCCTGCAGTCGGCTGAGCAGGTCGTAGCGCAGCGACTGCAGCGAGAGAGCGAGGCGGTCGATTCGCGGCATAGCTTCGAGGCTCACCTCCGCACGTTTCCACTTGTCCGAGGCGACGAACGTGCGAGCCACGATGCCGCGCACCATGCGCTGTCTGCGCCAGTCGAAACCGCCGCGTTGTGCGTATGTGTCATCGAAACCGCTGAACACCGACTGCGCCTCGATACCGTCGCCTACAACAATGTGGTTCAACGAATTAGGGTTCTGGAAATAAGCGTTCAGTCTATGTCCTGCGAGCCGCCCACTCACAACGGCAAGCTCGCATTTCATAGAGCGTCGCTTCTTGATAGGTTGCGAAACGACAACCGCCTCGTACACTTCTTCTTCGCCCGTGAATGCGCAGCGCAGACTGTTCTCGTACGACGTAATGCGCCACGCTCCACCCGCCATAACAACGCCGAAGATCAGCAATGTCTGCATCATTTCGAGGCGCTTGCTCATGTGCAGCAGAACAAGTAGCGAGAGCAGACCGACGAACAGCCACTGCCACAGCACAACGGGCACAGCATCTGCCGTCGCATCGCCGATGCAGATGCCAACGAGCAGGAATATTGCGATGCGAAGGAAGGTATGGAGTTGTAGTTTGCCGTTGAATTTCATTGTTCGGTCAGTAGGTTTCTATATGCGGTGGTCGTGAAAATATCACTTGCACGTAGAGCTTGGACACACAGCCTTGAACTCGCACTTCTCGCAGTGCGCCTTGCGGCTTGTGCAGATGTATCTGCCGTGCAGTAGCAGCCAATGATGTGCCTTCGCAAGGTCGTCAGCAGGAATGTGCTTCACGAGCTGCTGCTCCACTTTCAGCGGCGTGTCAGCCGTGCGCGGCACGAGTCCGAGGCGGTGGCTCACACGGAACACATGCGTGTCGACGGGCATCGCAGCCTCGCCGAACGCCACAGCCAGCATCACGTTAGCCGTCTTGCGCCCTACGCCTGGCAAGCGCAGCAGACTGTCGAAGTCGTGCGGCACCTCGCCCCCGTACTCGTTCTGTATCATACGAGCGAGTTCTACGAGGTGGCGAGCCTTGGCGTTGGGATAGCTCACGCTCTTCACGTATTCGTAAACCTCAAACTCGTCGGCTTCTGCCATAGAGCGTGCGTCGGGATAATGGGCGAAGAGTTCGGGCGTCACCTGATTGACACGCTTGTCGGTGCATTGCGCGCTGAGCACAACGGCAACGAGCAGTTGGAACACGCTGCCAAACTCCAGTTCGGTTGTCACTTCGGGATGGATGCCGCGGAAGTAGTCGAGCACATATTTATATAGTTCGCTTTTCTTCATCTTGTTTCTTTCTGTATTACATTATTATATCGGCAGCCTCATACTCCTATTGGGCTACACGCTGCAAAGATACATCATTTGGGAAATGCAGACAAGAGAATCAGCAAGAATAATTATATAGAAACAAAAAACGGATTTGTCTGTTTGTGGTTAGCTGCAAAGCTGCGCAAACAGATAAATTCGTTTTTATATTATTGCTGTCCGGTAAAACTAATAACGTGGTTATAAACGGGCTGAAAGCCCAACAATCACATAGCCCAGGGCAGCGCCCTGGGTAAACATTATACCCCCACATCTCCATTCGCCCTGTAAGGGCAAAAGCCTAATTATTAAGGTGTTGCCCTTACAGGGCGCACTATTCAACAAATACACTCAATACCCAGGGCGTTGCCCTGGGCTATGTGGTTGTTGGGCTTTCAGCCCGCATAGTATATAGGCAAGCCCTTTTAGTTAATATTGCAATAAAACACTGAACAACAAAGCAATATAAAGATGACTAATTGTTTACCGGACAGCAATAAAAAAAAGCGAATGCTTGGTCAGCCGCCAGCTGACCAAACATTCGCTTTATATTATAATGTATAGAACCTGCTTACTTAACGATCTTCTTGCCGTTAACGATGTAGAGACCCTTGCCGAGTTTCGAAACATCGTTGCCGAGATAGCGTCCGTCGATAGAGTAAACGCCCTTAACAGCCGGCTGGTTGTTCATCTCAACGTTCTCGATACCAGTAGTACCGGGATCGGTTACGAATACTTGGTCGAGGAAGTAGCGCAACTCGCCCTGGAAGGTGAGCTTCATCTTGCCGTTACCCTTGATAGTAGTAGAGAAGTCGCCCCATGAGCCTGCAGGCATAGTAAACTCGCTATTAGCGAGCGAGCCGTTGCTTGCAGACACTTTGAGTGTTGTGCCACTACCGTCGTTCCATGCAGCAGCACGGAAGGTGAGTTTCGCCTCGCCGTTGAGTGTGAACTCAGGAGTTGTAACCTTTGAGTCGCTGCCACCTTTCTTTCCGACACGCAGACACTGGCTGCCACCACGCAGATACTCGCCAGACCATCCAGGTACGTCTGTTGTCAAAGTGCCGGTTGCAAAGTTTGCATCCAACTTGCTGCTCGGCTTGAACTTGCCGTCGTTGCCGCCCGTACCAAGCGCCTGATCGAATGTCTCGTACAGTGCGTAGCCATCAACTACGCCAGTACCGAGATTATGGTTGGTAAAGGTGAATGATGCCAATCCGCCTGTTACGTTCATCTTAGTGAGCGAGATATTCATAATCTTCGAACCAGAAGCATTCTCTGTGTTTGCTACGTCTGCAGGTTGTGTGGCGTTGGTGAGCTGACGATAGTTATCTCTTGTACCGAACACGTCGCCAGCCTCCGTCGTAGAAGTCTTCTTGTTGTCGGCAGGGATGATAGTGATGCGCTCAATATCGTTGATGCCCTTGTGGAAGGTGTTAGGCATGTTGTAGTCCCAAACGGTCTTGTCGTAAGTGATGTGGTTTACGAGGATGCCGCCTGCAGCGATATACTTGTCCCAACCCTTACGCTGACGGTTCTCGATAAGATAATACTCGTCTTTGTTCTCCGGGTGGTAGAAGATATAAGCGTCGCCGCCGTCTGCTGTGGTCTTGATGTCTGAGTAAGAGGCATTCTCTGTCAGCTCTACCGGATTGATCCAGCCTGCAACCATCTTCTCGTATGCTGTGTAGCCAGCCGGGCAGTATGTGTCGCCGTTGTAGCTACCAGAGCACATGAGGTCCCATGTACCCATACCGTAGTTGCCGCCGTATTCGATGTCGTAAACATCGGGGTAGCCCATACAGTGAGAGAACTCGTGGCAGATTGTGCCGATACCTGCGAGCTTGTTGCCGCCGTTCACCTCGTTAGAGCAAGCGTAGATAGAAACGCGCTTGTTGCCGTAGCGTGGATTCGTAGGCAGCTGCGACTTGTGCGGCCAGATTGTCTCCGCGCCGCCGCCGGTAGCTTCGCCTTCGCCAGCATATACGACGTAAACCATCTCTACGAAGCCGTCGTCATCCCAGTCGTACGGTGAAAAGTCGAGACCGTCTGCGTGAGCCTGGCCACAGGCTCCGGTGATCATGCCCTCAGCGTTCTTGTCGTAAAGACGGTTGCCCTGAGCGTCAGTGACGTTCTCGCCGTAGCTCTTCACCGAACCGAGTGTGTACGGGCCTACTACGTCGAATGTGATATTGAACTGGCCGCCGCTCTGTGCGCTGAAGTAGTCGGAAACGCTACCCATGAAACCGTTCTCGCTGAAGCCCTTTTCATTTGCAACGCGTGTGTAGAACGCTTTTGGGTCTGCCATAGAGAACTTCTTGTCAGAGAACTGGGCGAGGATGATAAGGCAACGCTTGTCGCCCTTGTACTCCATCTTCTTGGCGTTTGATTTAACGCGGCGCATATCGCCAGCCACGTTGCCCGCCTTTGTGCGCAGTTCCTTGTTGATCTGACGCAGCTGATCCATGTCAGCTACACGAAGTCTGTTCTGTGCATCCACTGTATAGCGGTTGCCTGAAGCGTCCTGCCAGAAGCTCATGAACTCGTCGCCACGCAACTCCACCTTCACCTCAGTGCCGTTAGGGAGCTGCATAGTGCGCCAAATGCCACGCTTCGCAGGGATGGCGTTAGCAACGAGTGTTGTTGCGAGAGCCAAAGCCAGTGTAAAGATTTTTCTTTTCATTCTTGTATTTGTAGATTTTCTGTTTTAGATGAAACTGATGATGCAGAAGCTGTTCTTTATCATCAAACTTAAAAAAGTGCAGAAAAGGAGAGCGGTGCTTCAATGGTTGAAGCACCCTACCCTCCTTTAATTTAATATGAATTTGGATGTAACGTTGTTACTCCTTTGTCAATACGATATCAGACATTGCTTCTAACAGCGAAAGTTGACCATTGTCTGGATTTGTGAAGAGAGCTGCAATAGTTGCACCTTCCTCAAACTTGATAGTCTTGAAGTCGTTCTGCACCTCACCTTCAACCGGTGACTGTGAAATATTATTACCTTCAAGACGGCCCAGTTGGATATCAACAGGCTTAGAAAGACTTGAATGTTCAAAACCCGTATACCAGTTGTACTTCATAAAGTTAGTGAATGATACATAGCAAGTATTAGTAGCACTATCGTAGTTGAACGAGAGCTGAGCCTTAGACTTTTCGAGAAGCATACCCTCAACATAGAGAAGCTTGTTGTAGATGTATTGTGAAGGATCGTCAGCACCGGTGATAGTCACCTTCTGGGTTTGCACAGCGCCATTATAATTTTTGTATGTCATCGTCCATGTTCCCTGGAGACGATCATACGGCTCACTGTCGTTGTCGCGAATTTCAACAGTAGTGGTCTTCTTAGCTTCGTTAAGCTTGGCGTGTTCTACCTTTACGATAGTCACCTCGAATGTACGCGGATCGTTGATTTCTTCATTGTCAACCATCTCGAGCTCTACATAGCCTTCCGAACCAGTGATGTTGATTTTCTTGGTTGTTACGTAATAGTTAGTATTCTCAACAGCAGGATTGCTGCCTACCTCTCTTGTCTCTACGGTAACGCTAACCATACCGTTTGTTGGGCCCTCCACCTTGATAGGCAGAGAAACGATGCCAGCACTCTCTCTCGGAGAGATAGTTGCTGTACCCATGCTTACTGTTACATCAGCTGCCGAGTTCTTCTTTACATCGTCGTCAGAGCAGGCACCCAAGAAGAGAACTGCTACTAAAAGCGATAATAATTTAATGTATTTCATAATGAAACTATTCTATATTGTTTATAAATGCAAATTAATAGCCTGGGTTCTGCTGACCCTTCAACTGCGGGTTAGAGTCGATCTCGTTCTTCGGGATAGGCCATGTGAAGCGGTAATCGCCAGCCTCGTACTTCAGGTTCTTGCCGACATTGAACATGACACCGTTGATCTTATCGAGTTCGGGGTCGCCAATATCGAAGTTAGAGATGCGCTGGAAGCCCTCATTTGTACGACGGAGGTCTGACCAAAGCATACCTTCACCAATGAACTCACGCTTACGCTCTGCCAGAGTCTGCTTGATGAGCTCATTTGCAGAGTAGGTCTTGTCCTTATAACCAGTATAGCGCTTCTTGCAGAAGTCGTTGAGATACTTGTTAGCCTGAGAGAGCTTGTCGCCACCAAGACGAGCACCTGCCTCAGCAGCGATAAGGTACATCTCTGAAGTGCGGAACACCTTTGTCTTGTTTACGAACTCGTTCTTCGTAGTATTGATTGAGGCGTTGCCCGGATACTTGCAGAAGATATAAGCCTTGTATGACTGGCCCTCAATCAGGAAGTCATTGTACGTAGTGAACCAAGCATCGTAACGAATGTCACCCTCGTTCTCAACGAACATCAGAAGAGTGCCATAGTTAGGAATGTAGTAAGGATCAGACTCGTCTTCCTTCTGGAATATGCCACCGTTTGAACCACCCTTCTCTGTGTCTGACATGAACGGCTGGAAAATAATCTCCGAGCCAGTATCGTTCTTCCACATCTTTGTGTACGCAGAGCGCAGAACGAGCTTATACTTGTTGCTTGTGATGATAGATGTAGCCTTGTCCCATGCAGTCTGGTAATCGCCCTTCACGAGTGCTACACGTGCCTGCATCGCAGCTACAGCGTAAGAGGTGAGATAAGCTGTCTTATCTGTCTCATACTGCTCTGTGTACTTATCCTTATAGCCCGACTCTTCATACGCCTTGAGTGCGTCGTAAGCAGCCTGGAGGTCAGATTCGATGAGAGCGTAGGTCTCAGCGAGTGTCGCACGTCCAGGATACTTTGTTACATCACCCGTAGGGCTATATGTCGTAACGAGAGGCACACCAGAAGCTGTTGCGTTCGGGTCGGTCTGTGTGTACGGCTTGCTGTAGTGCTCAACGAGGTTGAAGTAGCCGAAGGCACGTGTGAACAGAGCCTCGCCCTCGTAGCGTGCGAAAGCCACCTTCTGCTCGTCAGTGAAGATAGAGGATGCCATAAGTCCTTCAGCCTTGCCGATGAGCGCGTTAGCGTTAGAAATCATAACGTAGTTGTTCGACCAGTAGCCAGTTACACTTTGGTTGGTAGGATAAATCTGGCCATAAGAGAAATCGCTAAGGTTGTTACCGTTGCTGATGAGTCCGTTGAAACCGTCGAGCTGGATATCTGTGAGGTAAATGTATGAGCCAGAGGTTACAGCGCGCAAATTGGTGTAAAGCGTATTGCGGAACTGGCGCAGGTCCTGAGCGTTCTGGATGGCAGTCTGCTCGTCAAGAGTGCCAACCGGCTTCAGATCCATATCGCAGGAAGAGAAAGCCATGGCTCCCAGCAGCAGCATTGAAATATATAACTTTTTCATTTTATTTCCTGATTAAGTGTTAATATTAGAAAGAGATCTCAGCACCGATTACGAACTGGCGTGTGTTCGGGTAGTTGAACTGCACGAGGTTCATATCCGGCTCCGGGTCGTAACCCTCGAACGGAGTAATGGTGAAGAGGTTGCGTGCGATACCGAATACCTTCACGCCCTTGATGTAGCGAGTAGCCTGCATCCATTTCTTCGGGAACTCGTACTGGATCGAAAGTGTCTTCATACGGAGGAACGAAGCGTTCTGAACCATATGGTCGGTGATCTGAACGTCGTACTTAGCACCCGGGATATCTGTGATCTGACCAGGAGTTGTCCAG
>OHBJ01002494.1_pt1 | contig 12380 bp, 9 predicted proteins | sample 1577241 | NCBI WGS metagenome assembly OHBJ01 (sample SAMEA3541594, study PRJEB24748) | human gut metagenome | biome: human gut; feature: human-associated habitat; material: faeces | place: China | collected 2012
ACGGTATTACTGTTTCGCAGGGAAATACTGCAAATGGCAGTTCGGTTGGGTTCGCATCCGATCAGCAGATCAAAGACGGAAATAGCTGGGCTGTTGCAGAAAAAGTGTTTGAGATCAATGCAGGTATTCCGCTATACCGTGTAACGGGTGATCCGGCGCTGGTTGGATACTCTCCGCTTATGCCGGCACAGCAGCTCATGACAACCGATGCAAATGGCGGTGCAGTGAGTGATCCGGTCACGGTAAATATTGCAGTAGCAGCTCTGGGCGATGTTCAGAATGTAGAAATCTACTACTACAGTGAAACCGATCATAAGTGGGAATTAGCTCCGGTCAACGGGATTGATCATGCAACAAACTCTGTTAATGTAACAATTCCGGGCAATGCAGTCTTTACATTGGTTCATAAGAACTAATTGATAAGGCCGCGGAAGCCGGCAGGTACCTGGTAAGAGAGGTACCTGCCGGTACCTTGAGAGGCTGATTTACAAAGTCGATTGCAATAGGCATTGACGGGGGGCGGTAGATATGTACAGAAGAGATTCAGGCGGATGGATGAAGCATATCGATTTCATCATCCTGGATGTGATTTCTCTGCAGGCGGCATTAATACTTGCCTATGCATGTAGTGGGTATGGATGGGATATATACACACCGATTTTATATCGGAATATGGCGATTTTTTTAGGAATGATGGATCTGATTTTGCTGGTTTGCCGGGAGACAATGCGGGGAGTCATAAGAAGAGACCATTTTGTGGAATTTATAGTAGCTGTCAAGCAGGCCGTTTTTATAGAAGGCAGTGCTCTTTTATATCTGTTCCTTCTGCAGGAAGGGCAGAAGTATTCCAGACTGGCTTTGATGCTGACGTCTGTCTTCTATATCGGAATCGCATATAGTGTGCGTGAATGCTGGAAATGGCATCTGCAGCGAAAAAAAACAGTCGATGGAAACAAGCGTGTTCTGCTGATTGTGACAAATGAGGACATAGCCGGACGGACGGTCAAAACGATCAAGGAAAACAATTATGCACAATACATGATTGCGGGGGTCTGCCTGATCGGAGGTCACGAATCGCATGTAGGAGAGAAAATCGAAGAAATCCCTGTGATAGTGGAGGAGGAAGAACTTCCCCATTATGTCTGCCAGGGATGGATTGATGAGGTTATTGTTGTAACCTCAGAGGTGGTGCCATATCCGGATAAGCTGCTGAACCAGCTGACAGAAACCGGCGTAACGGTGCATCTGAACCTTGCAAAAGTGACAAGTGTGCCGGGAAAGAGACAGTTTGTGGAGAAAATAGGACCGTATACCGTGCTGACAACGAGCATCAATTATGCGTCGTCTTTCCAGCTTTTTCTCAAACGGATGATGGATGTCATAGGCGGACTGATCGGCTGTGCATTGACGGCGGTACTCTTTTTATTTCTTGCACCTGCGATTTATCTGTTATCACCGGGACCGATCTTTTTTACCCAGGAAAGAGTTGGAAAAAACGGAAAACGGTTCAAAATGTACAAATTCAGAAGTATGTACATGGACGCCGAAGCACGCCGTGATGAGCTGATGAAAGAAAATAAGCTGGGCGATGGAAAGATGTTCAAGCTTGATTTTGACCCGCGCGTGATCGGAAATCAAATCATGCCGGATGGAAGCCATAAGACCGGAATCGGTGAATTTATCCGCCGGACAAGTCTGGATGAATTTCCTCAGTTTTTCAATGTGCTGAAAGGAGATAGCGGTATAATAGGGACAACCAAGAAAAACCTTGATTTTACAAGGGTTTCGCTGGCTTAGTCGAATTTTGTTATGATAATTTTTCTTTGTGTTGTGTCGATTGAGCGGGGAAACAAATATAAAAGAATGGTTTCTTGGATGCTTATTTTGACCCACACTATAAGCTGAAAAATTATGATAAGGAGGTTTGACCTAGCCTGCGAATGATCTTTTTAATAAGAACATTCACAGGCTAGTCGTCGTGTTAAAGAACTTACCTAATAAAAACAAATAATTATGAGGAGTGTGTTGAAAATGGGAAGAAAATTATTAATTATAGCCTCTAAAAGATATGGAGATTATGTAAAAGAGATAGCAGAGTCAATGGGTTGCTTTGAGAAAATTTCCTTTGTAGATAATGACAGAGAAGGAGCTATTGGGAAACTGGAGGATGTAGAAAGTTTTTATCCGGAGTATAACTGTGCAATAGCTGCATGTGACGATGGAACAGAAAGACTTGAGTGGAATAAAAAGTTGGAGGCACTTTACAATATTCCAGTTTTATTTCATATAGATTCTACTATTTCTCCATCAGCTAATTTAATGCCTGGCTGTATTGTTGAACCAAGAGCTGTTGTTGGCTGTGAAAGTACTATTGGGCAGGCAACGGTCATTGGTGCCAATAGTGTAGTAGAGCCATATTGCCTTGTTGGAGATGGCTGTACATTAAAATCAGGAACAATTGTGAAATCAACAAGTATGGTTGCAATGAACACAAGCACAGAACAAGGAAGTGTTCTGTTTACATCATTAACAAAGGAATGATAAGGTTCAATAATTATAGGAAGGATGAAACCGCCCTGATTTTCGTGGGGGGGGGGTACACGATGAATAGTACAAATGAAACAAAGATGGATATGAAACAGGCAAAACAAAATAACACGCCAAACATACGCTGGACGCTTGTCGGGTATGATTTGATTGTATATGCATTAGTAGCAGTTATACTCCTGGTGTTATATGGAGGAATGGATAAATTATCAACTGTTGGGATCTTTCAACAAGTAGGTCTTTCTGTTTTGTGTATTTTCACAGCACGTCTAATAGGTAAAATTTACGGGCAAGTATGGAGATATGGTGGGATTCAGTGTTATATCCGCTTGCTGTTTACTGACTCTATCGCTTTTGTGGCGTATCTATGTCTGGAACTCCTACTTCCAGTTCAAAAAATTACATTTGCAAGATTACTTTCATTGGTTAGCTTGAATTTATTAGGAGCATTGGCGCTTCGCATGATGTATCGCTATGCATACAAATGTGGAAACCAAGAGACAACAAGAGGAAAAATTCTTTCTATATTATTGCATGTATTTTCTGGTATTGAAGCTGGAAATGAAAAAGAAGTGCAGAAGATCAAAGTTGCAATTATTGGTGCTGGACGAGTTGGTGTGAGTTTGGCAGAAGAACTTTTGAACAATTCAGAAGCAGCGTATGTACCAAGATGTTTTATTGATATTAATAAGGAAAAAGTTGGACGAGATATACATGGCATTCCGGTTTGGTCTGAAACGGAAGCAACTTTTAAGAAGTTAGGCGAATTTGAAGTACAGGAAATCATTTTTGCAATCCCATCAATGGATGCAGCAAAGAAGAAAACTCTTTATGAGTATTACAAGAATGCGGGATACAAATTAAAAGTATATGATTATCCGACTATGTATGCGGCAGGAGGAAAACGTCATCTTCGAGAATTTGATATTGAGGAGCTTTTATTTAGAAAACCTTTAGTTGTTTCGGATGAGCGTACCAATGCATATTACAAAGATAAAGTCGTACTGATCACAGGTGGTGGCGGTTCTATTGGGTCAGAACTGTGCAGACAGTTGGCCAAGATGAATCCGAAGAAGATCATTATCTTAGATATTTATGAAAATGGTGCATATGATGTTCAGCAGGAATTGAAGATCGCATATGGAAATAAGCTGGATTTGCAGATTGAAATTTGTTCCATCACTCATAGAAAAGCTCTTGAAAGAGTATTTGAAAAATATCATCCACAGATCATTATCAATGCAGCCGCTCACAAGCATGTCCCATTGATGGAGCATAACTGTGTAGAAGCCATTTACAACAATGTATTTGGCACACAGAATCTGGTGGAGCTTTGTGAGGAGTATGGTGCGGAACGCTTTATGATGGTATCCACGGATAAAGCGGTTAATCCGACAAACGTAATGGGTGCAACTAAGAGAATGTGCGAGATGATCGTTCAAAGCGCAAGTACTCATGGAAAAGTAAGATACAGTGCGACTCGTTTTGGAAATGTACTTGGCAGTGCCGGATCGGTTATTCCATTATTTAAACGCCAAATTGCTAATGGGGGACCGGTTACAGTTACAGATAAACGAATCATCAGATATTTTATGACAATTCCAGAAGCATCACAGCTTGTTCTTCAGAGTGGTGCGATTGCCAATAATGGAGAGCTGTTTGTTCTTGACATGGGACAGCCAGTAAAGATTATGGATCTGGCAGAGAATATGATTCGTCTGTCTGGTGTACAGGGAATTGAAATTATTGAAACGGGATTAAGACCGGGCGAGAAGCTGTATGAGGAGCTTTTGGTTAAGACAGAGGAACTGGATAAAACGGATAATAGTATGATTTTTATTGAAAGAGATACAGCTTTAAATAAAGAAGAGATTTATAAAAAAATCAAAGTTCTTAGAGATGCCTGTGATACAGGTGATGATTTGATTGCAAAAGAAGCTCTCCGAAGTGTTGTACCAACATTTAAGACACCAGAAGAGGTAAACAAAGAAATTGCATAAAGAATAACCACAACATGGAGCGATATAAAAGAGGTAATTACATATGTTTAAAGAGAACAATAATTTTGAAAAATTTGAATCAAAGGTTTGGTTGAGCAGTCCGACTATGCATGGTCCGGAAATTGAATATGTGAAAGAAGCGTATGAAACAAACTGGATGTCCACAGTTGGAAAAAATATCAACGAAGTTGAAAGAATGGCATGTGAATATATTGGATGCAAACATGCAGTTGCATTATCTGCCGGAACAGCATCATTGCATCTTGCTATGAAATTAGCTGGTATTGAAGCATATGGTATGCCAAAAGTTGGACATGGTGCATTGGAAGGAAAGAAAGTTTTTTGTTCAGATATGACTTTTGATGCCACTGTAAATCCTGTTGTTTACGAGGGCGGTGAACCGGTATTCATTGACACGGAATATGACACATGGAATATGGACCCAGTGGCACTTGAAAAAGCATTTGAAATTTATCCGGATACGAAGGTAGTAGTAGTTGCTCACCTTTATGGAACACCAGGAAAAGTAGACGAATTAAATGCCGTTATCAAGAAACATAATGCAATTCTGGTAGAAGATGCTGCAGAATCTATGGGAGCTACATATAAGGGAGTACAGACTGGCACATTTGGAAAGTATAATACGATTTCCTTTAATGGAAACAAGATTATTACTGGTAGTGCTGGTGGATGCTTCCTGACAGATGATGAAGAAGCAGCAAATAAGGTTCGTAAGTGGTCAACTCAGGCGAGAGAAAATGCTGCATGGTATCAGCATGAAGAACTGGGATACAACTATCGGATGAGTAATGTGGTTGCTGGTGTTGTTCGTGGACAGTTTCCTTATCTGGATGAACATATTGCACAGAAAAAAGCAATCTACGAAAGATACAAAGAGGGATTAAAGGATTTGCCAGTATCCATGAACCCAATGGATCTGGAAAATTCAGAACCAAACTACTGGCTTTCCTGCTTGATTGTTGATGAAGATGCAATGTGCAAACAGGTTCGTGGAGAGCAGGATGTCTGCTATGTCAAAGAAGCCGGAAAAACGTGTCCGACTGAAATTCTGGAGGCAATTGCATCTATTAATGCAGAGGGCAGACCGATTTGGAAACCAATGCATATGCAGCCAATTTATCGTTTAAATCCATTTGTTGTCAGAGATGGTAATGGACGTGCAAGATCAAATGCGTATATTGCTGGTGGTGCAGCTGATGTAGGAATGGATATTTTTGCAAGAGGATTATGTCTGCCAAGTGATAATAAAATGACTGCGGAGCAGCAGGATAGAATTATTGAAGTGATTAGAGCTTGTTTTGAGTAGAAATATATTGTGGGAGAGATTATAGTGTCAAAGAAAAAAGTAGTTGGAATTATAGCATCATCTATTGTTGCTGGAACAGCGGTAGTGACTTGGATTATGAAGAAAAAAGCGGAAAAAACCTCTTATAAAGCTGAAAGCATAGAAGCAATTCCGACACGTGAAATGGGATTTTATGAGAAATACGTTAAAAGAGCAATAGATATTGTTTGTGCATCAGCAGCGATTATATGTTTTAGTCCATTATATATAGGTGTTGCAATTCTTGTCAGATTCAAACTTGGAAGTCCGGTATTGTTTACTCAGGACCGTCCAGGTCTGATTGGAGAAGATGGCAAAGAAACTATTTTTAAAATGTATAAATTTCGTACTATGACAGACGAAAGAGACGAAAATGGAGAGCTTTTGCCAGATGAGGTGCGGTTAACCTCATTTGGCAAGTGGCTTAGAAGTACAAGTCTTGATGAACTTCCAGAGACTTTTAATATTTTAAATGGGACACTTTCGGTTTGTGGTCCGCGTCCACAACTGGTCAGAGATCTTACGTTTATGACAAAGGAACAACGTATGCGTCACACTGCAAAACCAGGGTTGAGTGGATTGGCGCAGGTGAATGGAAGAAATGCAATTAAGTGGGAAGATAAATTGGACTGGGATTTGAAGTACATAGAAAATGTGTCATTGTTAGAAGATTTAGGTATTATCTTAAAAACTGTAAAAACTGCTTTTATTAAGCAGGAGGGAATTACAGATGGAGATATGGCAACAGCAGAAGACTTTGGTGACTATTTATTGAATAATGGAAAGGTGAGTCAAGAAGATTACAATAATAAACAAATGAAAGCAAAGAAAATTTTAAATCAGGAAAGTGATGTTAAAGAAGATGTTAAAGTAGATAGAAATCATCATGTACCTTTTTCCGTGGCTATGTCAGTATATAAAAGTGATAATCCCGATTTTTTTGATAGAGCACTTAGTAGTATTACTGATGAGCAAACGATTAAACCAAATGAAATTGTATTAGTTGTGGATGGCCCGGTAAGTAACGAGATAAATAATGTTATTAATAAATATGAAAAAAAGTATGAAGTATTTAATGTTATACGATTAGAACAAAATGGTGGCTTGGGAAATGCGTTAAAAATCGCAGTTGAAAATGCAACTCATGAACTAATTGCTCGAATGGACAGCGATGATGTGTCTGTTTCTACACGATTTGAAGAACAATTAAAATATTTTGAAATAAATCCTGAGATAGATATTGTGGGAGGAGATATAACAGAATTTATCGGAGAAGAAAATAATATTGTTGGGAAAAGATCTGTTCCATTATCTAACGAATCTATAAGAGAATATATGAAAACACGTTGTGCTATGAATCATGTTTCAGTCATGTATAAAAAGAAAGCAGTGGAAAGTGCTGGCGGATACCAAGATTGGTTTTGGAATGAAGATTATTATCTATGGATAAGAATGTGGTTAAATGGAGCAGTATTCGCAAATACAGGAAGCGTGCTTGTGAATGTTCGGGTCGGTGAAGAAATGTATCAACGACGAGGAGGTTCAAAGTATTTTGAGAGTGAAAAAGGACTTCAGGATTATATGCTGAAGAATAAGATGATTAATCATTCGACATATATAAAAAATGTAACTAAGAGGTTGATTATTCAAAAATTGATGTCTAACAAGCTAAGAGGTTGGGTATTTAGAACATTTGCGAGGAAAAAAGTATCATGAAGTATGTAGAAGGTCTTGTCAGTGTTATTATGCCGACTTACAAGCGCTCAGAAAAATTACTCAGAGCAATAGACAGTGTATTGAATCAGACATATAAAAATTTAGAATTGTTACTAGTAAATGATAATGAGCCATTTGATGAATATACGGAATTGTTGAAAAAAAGAGTAGAGAAATATTCGAATGATGAAAGATTCCATCTGATTCTTCAGGATAAACATATTAATGGCGCAGTTGCAAGAAATGTAGGTATTCGCCAGGCAAGAGGACAGTATATTGCTTTTTTGGATGATGATGACTGGTGGGAACTGAATAAACTGGAAGAACAGGTAAAAGAACTAAAGTCTCTTGATGATAGTTGGGGAGCGGTGTCATGTAAGTTTACATTGTATGATCAGAATGGAAATGTTATAGGAAAAACAAAGAAATATAGAGACGGATATATTTATAAAGATATATTAAATCTTATGTCAGATGTTGCAACCGGCACATTGCTTATAAGACATGACTATTTTGATACAACTAGATATTTCGATGAAAACTTGTTGAGACATCAAGATTTGCAACTTTTAGTAGACTTTACATCAAAATATAAATTAAAAGAAGTAAATCAATATTTGCATTGTGTGGATGTTTCAGACACGCAAAACAGACCAGATGCTCATAAGTTAATACAATATAAAAAAGCTTTTTTTAGATCTATAAAGCCTGTAATGGCTTCGTTAAGCGAAAAAGAAAGAAAATGTATTTATGCAATGCATAAGTACGAATTGGGCTATGTATGTCTGAAGAATGGCGAAAAACGTCAGGGATTAGGATATTGTAAAGCGGTATTGAGTAGCCCGAAGGCATGTAGATTAGCTTTACAGAAAACTATTGTGAAAATTATTCAGATTTGTAAAAGATAAGTTTAGAAAGTTGTAGATGTTAGGAGAAAATATTATGATTCAATCTAAAGCAGATTTAAGGGAGTATCTAGAGGCAGATCGAATTCATTTAGGATATAGATATAAGAAACCTAAACTAAGAGATATTGTATGGCGATATGAAATTTATTTACGAAAAAGTGAATATTATAACAACGTATCGGGGGGGCATTTCATAAAATAGCAGGTAAATATTATAAAGCATTGTGGAATATATTAGGTTTATTGTGTGGATTTTCAATTGGGCTAAATTGCTTTGAAAAGGGCTTGAGCATATCACATATTGGTACAATAGTAGTAAATCATGAAGCGAAAATAGGGGAGAATTGCAGATTGCATGTGTGTACAAATATTGGAACTGGATCACCTAAAATAGGAAATAATGTTTATATAGGACCTGGCGCAAAAATTTTTGGAAAAATCCAAGTCGCAGATGGAACTCAGATTGGAGCCAATGCAGTTGTTAATAAAGACTTTCTTGAAGTAAATAGAACGATTGTTGGAGTTCCAGCGCATTATGTTGAAAAGTAAATTAGAAAATTTAGTGAGGAAATTAATATAATGGAAGAATTGGTTAGCATAGTTGTTCCTGTATATAATATGGGAACAAGTATTAAAATATGCGTTGAATCATTGATAAAGCAAAGTTACAAAAATATAGAGATTCTTCTTGTTGATGATGGATCAACAGATAATAGTCTACAAGTGTGTAAAAAATTTGAAGAAGTAGATAAGAGGGTACGTGTCTTTCATACTGAGAATCATGGGGCTGGTCCGGCCAGAAATTATGGAATAAAAAATGCTAAGGGAAGATATATATGTTTTCCGGATGCTGATGACTTATATGAAGAAAATGCAGTTTCAGCAATGGTGCAAGCTATGAGCAATGGAATAAACGATTTTGTTGTTGCTGGTTTTACATCGCTGGATGGAAATGGAAAAAAGGTTACAGAAAGGAGCTATAAGGATAGAGAAGTATCAGGTATCCAAATGAGGAGCAATTACAATAAATATATTGGCGAAAATGAAGAATTTGGAATAAATGGGGCTCCGTGGAATAAATTATATGATTTAAAAATTATTCGAGAAAATCAGATAGAATTTCCTGAGTTACGGCGACACCAAGACACCGCATTCATATTCATGTATTTATGCCATGTAAATAATGTTCATTTCATAGAAGAAAATGTATATATTCATTATGTGAATGACTTGAGAAAAGAATGGGATAAATATCCGATCAATTATATAGAATCAGTTGTTGGATTAAGAAAAATACAGGAAAAGACTGTATTTACTTGGAATACAGATAATAAAATTGTCTTTGATAAGTTAAATCAAGGATACATTTCAAATACTATAAAAGCTATAGAATTGTCATTATCTCATAGATTCAAAATGAAACATTATGAAAGAGTTGAATATATAAAAAATGTGGGACGCGCGAGACGCCCTGGTCGGCGCATCCCGACGGCTACGGCGAAGAATGGACGGACGAGGCAAGGGCGCGGCTCAAGACGGTCAACGCACTGCGCGAGCGCGTGCAGGGGCCGTTTGCGCGCCTAAAAAAAGGCGTGGGCGGCAGCGGCGAGGCCGAGCAGAAGGTGCGCGCGCTGTACGGCTATTTGGAAGAGGTGAACCTGCCGGAGACCTTGCAGGCGCAGACCGAGCAGCTTTTTGCCGCGGGCGAGGCCCAGCGCGCCGAGGAAACGGCGCAGCTGTGGAGCATTCTTTGCAGCGTGCTCGACCAGTTTGTGGAAATCCTGGGCGACGCGATCCTCGACGCCGAGGAGTTTGCGAGTCTGATGCGCCTTGTGCTGACGCAGTACAGCGTGGGCACGATCCCTGTGACGCTCGACGCGGTGAACCTGTGCGAAATGACGCGAAACGACCGCCACACGGTGCGCGCGCTGTTCCTGCTCGGCGCGAACGACGGCGTGCTGCCTGCGGCGGAGAACCGCGGCGGCGTGCTGCGCGACGAGGACCGCGAGGCGCTCGAGAGGCAGCAAATCTTCCTCGCGCCGCACGGGATGGAGCAGTTTCATCTGGAAATTCAGAATCTTTACGCCGCGCTGGCCCAGCCGACGGAAAAGCTGACGGTGTCCTATCCCGTTTCGGACGGAAAGGGCGCGGAGAAGCGGCCATCGTTCGTCATCGGGCGCATCGCGCGTCTGCTGCCGTCGATCAGCGTCGAAACAGAGAGCACTGACAAGGAATATCGCCTGTCAGTAAAGTCGACGGCGCTCGAGTATGCGGGCGAGCATATCGGCGGCGCGCTGTGGCAGTATTTTGAAGGACGGGGCGACGCGGAGCGTGCGCTTGCCGCGATGAAGGACGCTTCGCGCTATACGCGCGGGCATCTGTCGCGCGACGCGGTGCGCGCGCTCTACGGCGGCGCGGTGACACTGTCCGCCTCGCGCATGGACATGGCGCGCTCATGTCACTTTGCCTATTTCATGCGCTACGGCCTGAAAGCCAGGGAGCGCACGGGCGCGGGCTTTGACGCGCCGCAGATCGGCACGTTCGTGCACGATGTGATGGAGCATACGCTGCGGCAGGCGAAGGAGTGCGGCGGACTGCATACGCTATCGAAGGACAAGCTGCACGCGCTCGTGCGCGCGTCGATCGAGGAATACATCGACCGCGTGCTGCCGGACTTGTGCGAAAAAAGCGCGCGTTTCCGTTATCTGTTCAACCGCCTGTGTGCGACGGTCGAGCGCATCATGGACGAGGTGAGCGAGGAGCTGCAAAGCTCCGACTTTGAGCCGCTGGCATTTGAGCTGGAATTTGGTGCGGACGGGCAGCTGCCCGCCATCACGATCCGCGAGGAAAACGGCACGGCGCGCGTTGTCGGCAAGGTCGACCGTGTGGACGGCTGGCTGCACGACGGCAAGCTATATTTGCGCGTCGTGGACTACAAGACGGGCAAGAAGAGCTTCGACCTCGCCGAGCTGCGCTACGGGCTGGGGCTCCAAATGCTGCTCTACCTCTTTACGCTTAAAGAAGAGGGACAGATGCTTTTCGGCGGACACGAGATCGTTCCCGCGGGAGTTCTCTATACGCCCGCGCGCGAGCCGATGCTGCGCTGTGCGCGCGACACGGAGCCCGAAAAGATCGAAAAAGCACTCAAAAAGGAGCTGCGCCGCAGCGGCATGGTGCTCGAGGACCCGGCGGTCCTGCAGGCGATGGAGCACAGCGCGCTCGAATCGCCGTGCTACCTGCCCATCGCGGTGAAAAGGGACGGCGCGGTGACGGGAAGCCTTGCTTCTGCCGAGCAGCTCGGAAAGCTCTCGAAATACGTCGACCATATTTTACATGAAATCACGCAGGAGGTCTTCGCGGGCAACATCGACGCCGACCCCTACGCGCGCACGCCGCAGCAGTCGGCCTGCACCTACTGTGAGTTCGCGAGCGCGTGCCACTTTGAAAACGGCTGCGGCAGTGACCGTATGGAATACATCAAGGCGACGAAAAACGACGAATTCTGGCAGTACATCGACGAGGTGAACGGAGAGGGGGCGCACGAAAATGGCTGAAAAGCTGACAAACGAACAGCAAGCGGCGGTGGACAGCCGCGAGCGCAGTCTGCTCGTCTCCGCGGCGGCTGGATCTGGCAAGACGAAGGTGCTCGTCGAGAGGCTCTTTTCCTACGTGGAGCGCGAAGGGGCGAATCTCGACGATTTCCTCATCATTACCTACACGCGCGCCGCGGCGAGCGAGCTGCGCGGCAAGATCGCCAAGGCGCTCACCGAGCGCATGGAGCGCGACCCCGGCAACTACCACCTGCGGCAGCAGATGCTGCGCGTCTACCGCGCGGACATCAAGACGGTGGACGCCTTCTGCACC
>OHBJ01002500.1_pt1 | contig 12367 bp, 6 predicted proteins | sample 1577241 | NCBI WGS metagenome assembly OHBJ01 (sample SAMEA3541594, study PRJEB24748) | human gut metagenome | biome: human gut; feature: human-associated habitat; material: faeces | place: China | collected 2012
GGTAAAGGGGATCTGGGTGATCTCCAGCCGTCCGCTGCCCATGTAGAAGCGGTAGCCCTTCTGATCGGGGACGATGGACCAGTTATAGTTGGGCTGCAGGCCCAGTACCTCGCGGTAGAAAAAGACACCGCTGTCATAATTCTTCAGGTGCAGAATATATCTGCATTCGTGAAATGTAATATTCATGCCTTCGATCCTTTCGACTGTGATTCCCCGGCACTTTTCCGGCGCAGGCAGGGAGCGGAGAGCGGATGGGGGTAGGGGGTGCCATTGGCCGCCGGCGCCCGCATCCGCATACCGGTGAGCTTGATGCCGATCAGCGCAGCCAGGTAGGGCAGCATCTGGGTCAGCTGCGTGGCGATGCCGAAGCTCTGCAGGCGCATCCGCAGCGCCTGCATCACGCCAAACAGCAGCGTGGCAAGATAGCCGCCGACGGGAGACCACTGGCCGAACTGGTTGGCGGCAAAGGCCATAAAGCCGGACCCGGCGGACATATCATTGACAAACACATTGGCGGAGCTGAGGCACATGACAGCGCCTCCCATGCCGGCAAAAACGCCTCCCAGAAGCACCGCACGCATTCGCAGGCGGTAGACATTGATGCCCAGCGTGGCCACGGCGGCGGGGTTTTCGCCCACGGCACGGATCCGCAGGCCCCATGCGGTTCGATGCAGCAGATACTGCATAACCGCCACCGCCAGCAGACCCAGATAGATGCAGGCCGGGTAGCCGCTGAGCATGGTGCCCGCTATGGGGATGCGGGAGAGCAGGGGAATATTCACGGCCTGAAAGCCCTCCACCCACGGAGAGATGCCGGTGGTGTCCCACAGGGCACGCATCATCATATAGGCAAAGCCCGGGCCGAAGAGGTTGAGGCCGATGCCGATCACGATCTGCTGGCCGTTGCAGTAAATGGCCAGCACCCCCAGGATCAGCGCCAGAAATGCACCGGCGGCGCAGCCGCACAGCAGTCCTACCCAAGGGCTGCCCGTATAGTAAGAGCCCACGGCGGCGAGAAACCCGCTGAAGAGCATGGAGCCCTCAATGCCGATGTTGATGACGCCTGCCCGCTCGCTGATGGTGCAGGCCAGAGTGCCCAGTGCAATGGGTGCGGTCAGCCGGATGGCAGAGGCAAAAAAGTTGGCAAATGAGATCCAAAAATCCATTATTCAGCAGCTCCTTCCTGTTTCCGGCCCCAGCCGACACAGCTCTTGAGCCGCTGCCACAGGTGGCCCAGCACATTCCACACATCCGGAGAGGCCACCAGCATGACGATAAAGCCCTGGAGCACGGAGATCATCTCCGTTGTCACCTGGCTGGTCAGGCTCATGCTGATGGAGGCGGAGCGCAGCATTCCGAACAGGAAGGCGCTCAGCAGCACGCCCACAGGCGAATTCATGGCAAGGGTGGCCACGGTAATGCCGTCCCAGCCGTACCCGGGGGAGAAGCCCATGACGAAACGCTTATATACCGCCAAGCACTGGATGGACCCGCCCAGGGCAAACAGGCCGCCGCTGATGCACATGGCGGCAATCGTCCGGCCATAGATCGGCAGTCCGGCCTGCTGCATGGCACGGGGGTTGCTACCCATGGCCCGCAGGGAAAAGCCAAAAGGGGTTTTATACAGCATCCACGTTACAACGGCTACGCAGAATAGCGCCACAAGGATGCCGTAGTTAAACTGCGTGCTGGGGAAAATGCGCGGCAAAATGCTGCCCTCGTTCACAACCACGGTCTCCGTGTTGCTGGCGCCGGGACGCTGAAAATAGCTCTTGACAATATACTCCGTCAGCAGGGCAGCGATGGAGTTCATCATAATGGTGGCCACGGACAGTGAGGTCAGGTTTCGCCCGGCAAACAGGGTGGGCAGGAGTGCCCACAGAGCACCGGCCGCAAAGCCCGCCAGCAGCGCCAGCAGCCAGCCCCACGGTGCCGGCAGCGGCACCGTCAGGCCCACAATAACGGAGGCCAGTCCGCCCACCAGCACCTGTCCCTCACCGCCGATGTTGAAAACACCGCTCTGGAAGGCCACCGCCGCACCGAGGCCGGTCATGATCAGCGGCAGCATATATGCCAGCACATTCAGAAAGCTCTTGGTGCTGCCGAAGGAGCCGGTGAGTATGCTCCAATATACCACCAGGGGATCCCGCCCGGTAAGCCGTATGGTCAGCCCGAACAGCACCAGCGCCAGAACCAACGAAAATAGCGACAATCGAATCCTTGTTTTTTTCACAGTGTCCCTCCTTGTGCAGATGATAGGTCTCTGCCGATAAGGTGCGGGGCTGAAGGCCAGACAGGCCTTCAGCCCCGTTAGCGTGTCAAAAAAACCTCGCAGAGTTTGCCGCCCGCAGGCGGCAAAAAATTAAAATCATTTTCTCTCGCGACATGTGCGTGAGAGAAAATACCTCTCAGGCTGCCAGTGTGGAATTTGTCCGTCACGGACGGGCAAATTATGCGCGCAGCAGACTGCAAGCCTTTTGTCGGAAAAACCCGGAGGGTTTTTCGACAGTCTCGCGGGGCTGAAGGCCAGGCAGGCCTTCAGCCCCGTGTTGGATTTATGCCGCCTTCCACACCTTTGCTTCTTCAATGGTGCTGGGGACCACGATGGTGCCGTCCTTGATGGCAGCCACCGCTGCATTGTACTTCTCCATCACATCAGCGGGGATCTGATAGGCAGAGCCGTCAAAATCCAGGTACAGGCTGTCCTCTGCCAGACCCTTTTCAATGGCACCGGCGGTGAACTTACCGTCCATGACATCCTGAATCGCTTCCTGGGCGCAAGCGGGGAAGTCCCGGATGGCGCTGGCAATGTTGGTCTGGGGGGCGTCCGCATTCAGGTTGCCGTCAAAGAAGACGGTCAGGAAGTTCTTCTCCTTGCCGGCATTGAGGATACCCAGGCCGCCGGCACTGGCGGTGTGGTATATCAGGCTGGCGCCCTGCTCATGCATGGATGTGGCCAGCTCATAGCAGCCGTTGACCTCTGCCCAGCCGTTGGCATAGTCCACCAGCACCTGGCAGTCAGGGTTGGCATAGTGGGCTCCGGCGATCATACCGGCAGCACCCAGATTGCACAAGGGGATGTCGTGGGCGCCAATAAAGCCCAGAGTATTGGTGTCGGACAGGCTGGCACCCAGGAAGCCGGCCAAAAAGCCCAGCTCCTGATCACGCCATGTGTAGCTGCGGATGTTGTCACCCTCCACCACAGCGTCCAGGATCACAAACTTCTGCTGCGGATAGTTAGGGGCCACATTTTCCAGGCTGGAGCTCTGGCTGCCGCCCAGGCAGATGATGAGGTCGCAGTCTCCACTGTCGGCATAGCCGGATATCAGGCCCTCGTACTCGGCGTCATCCTTGGGCTCGGAATATACCCACTGGATGCCCATGGTGCTCTCCGCTTTCTTCATGCCGTCATACAGCGCATCGTTAAAGGACTTATCTCCCAGGCCGCTGGAGGCGAACACAACGGCGACCTTGGTGCCTTTCTCGGAATCGTCACCTGCCGAATCCTTGTCGGACTTCCCGCAGGCCACTAGGGACAGCATCGAGCAGACCACCAGCAGCATGGCCAGCCACTTTTGCACATTTGTAAACTTCATCTTAGTTCCTCCTTGGTTAGTTCTAAGCTGCCGTTTAATCGGCAGCAGGATCAATAAAGGATCGATCAGTGGGCTTCGCCCAGCATCATGCGTCCTAAGGCCTCACGGGTGGCATTGTCTGCATCCACAAATCCCATGATCTGCCCACGGAACAGCACCATGATCCGGTCTGAGACCTTGATCAGCTCATCCAGATCGCTGGAAATGAGCAGCACGGCGCAGCCCTGTTCCGCCGCCGCCAAAATGCGGCCTTGGATGTAATCCGCCGAGGCGATGTCAACGCCCCGGGTAGGCTGCGCGGCAATGAGCATCCGGCAGCCTCGGTCAAGCTCCCGGGCGACGATGATTTTTTGTTGATTGCCGCCGGAGAGGGTGCCGACCACAACCGACTCATTGGTGGCCGCAATGCTGTAATCGGCGATCTTAGCCTGCGCATCACGGCGGGCGGCCGCCCAGTCCTCCAGCAGCGGGCTTTTGGCATAGGGCTTTTCGTCGTAGGCATTCAGCAGCATATTTTCAAAGAGCCGCATACTGAGGATGAGGCCCATGCCTTGCCGGTCATCGGGAATGCTGCCCACGCCTGCATCGCGAATCTGCTTGGTCGTGCGGCCGGTGATCTCCCGCCCGTCCAGCAGAATGCTGCCGGAGGAGGAGCGGCGCAGGCCCAGAAGGGCCTGCGCCAGAGGCGTCTGTCCGTTGCCCTCGATGCCCGCTACGCCCAGCACCTCGCCGGAGCGAATGGAAAAGGTGACATTTTGCACAGCGGCGCCGCCACGGCTCTGCACGCTGAGGCCCTTTACCTGCAGCACCTCTTCCTCCCCAATGGGGTGGGGCCGACGGCGCCCAGTAGGAACCGTTTTGCCCACCATCATCTGCGTCAGCTTTTCCATGCCGGTTTCCTGAGGGGTGGTGGTGCCGATGATCCGGCCCTGCCGGATCACGGTCATGCGGTCTGCAATTTGATAGACCTCCCGCAGCTTATGCGTAATGAAAATTGTGGACTTGCCCAGCTCCCGCAGGCGGCGCAGCACATCAAACAGCGCATCGGACTCCTGAGGCGTCAGCAGGGCGGTGGGCTCGTCGAAAATCAAAATGTCCGCCTTGCGATACAGCAGCTTGACGATCTCCACTCGCTGGCGCTGCCCAATGGTCAGTTTGTCCACCAGCGCATCAGGGTCTATATCTAAGCCATAGGAAGCGGCCAGCTCCCGGATACTGCGTGACGCTTCCTGCTTTTTCAGCCGTCCGCTTCTGGTCCTGACCTCCTGCCCCAGGGTAATGTTTTCCGCCACCGTCAGGTGCGGAATCAGCATCAGCTCCTGGTGCACCATACCGATGCCGTGGGCAATGGCGTCAGCAGGGCTTTTCAGCACCACTGGCTCGCCGGAAAGGAACATCTGACCCTCATCGGGCTGCTCGATGCCGTAGAGCATTTTCATCAGTGTGCTCTTTCCTGCACCGTTTTCCCCCAGAAAGGCGTGTACCTCGCCGCGGCGCAAGGTGAAATTGATGTGATCGCTGGCCTGTACGACACCGTTATAGCACTTGCACAGGTCAACACACTGCAAAACAACGGGGGCCTCGGTGGCGGTTTGCGTGTGTTCGGCTATCATAGGCTCCTCCTTTCAGGGTCGCTCCCTCCATTGGTTGATAAGGACAAACAGTTGTGCCCTTTTCAATGGGTGGTATTTTGCGTGAACTCATTATACGCCAGCACCCGTAGAATTTGAAGAACAAATAAGCGATGCAAAGCCATCGGTAAGACCGATGGCTTTCAGGTAAAAACAGGGTTTTGGGGAAGTTGATTTATAATGTTGGAGGTTGCTTTTTAACAAAAATGCTGCTAAAATCAGGAAGATGTCCCACAATTACCATTCCAGCGGTGTCGGTTGGGGCAAACAGTGGCGAGAGGTCTCCATCTGCGGCAGCAGCGCAAGTATGAGGTGAAAACGATGACATTAAAGCAAATACTATATGTCCGGGCCGTCAGCAAGGCAGGCTCTATCGGCAAGGCAGCAGAGTCGCTGTTCATCTCCCAATCCAGTCTATCCGAGTCGATTCGAAACTTGGAGAGGGAATATGGTATGGTTCTTTTTGAGCGAACCAGTAAGGGCATATCGCTGACGCGCCAGGGAGAGGCATTCCTGAAGGACACACAGCTGCTGACAAATATCTACCAGGATTTGGATGACAAGTATAAAAACCACAAGGGGGAGTGCGAGTATTTTTGCGTATCTTCCCTGCACCATGTCTCCGGTATTGATGCCTTTGAACACATTGTATGCCAGCCTAAGAATCAAAAATATCATCTGGGATATTTTGAGGGAAACATGGATCAGGTGCTGCAGGATGTGGAAACGAATCGCTCCGACATCGGCGTGCTGTTTTTCACCAGTGACAGCCGCAGCGCCATTATCAAGGCATGCAATCGGCGGAATATATTTTTTCAGCATCTGAAATATGATCTGCTGCATATTTACATCCAGAATACGCATCCCTTAGCCGAGTGTAAAAGCGTTACACTGGCGGACATCCAGCAATACCCGTTTATTTCTTATGAGGAGTGTCATCCCTCCTCGGCCCGATTCACGACGACCAGACGCCAGTGGAACCCCCAGCAGCAGATCATCTCGGTATCCGACCGGGCGATGGCGTATTCACTGCTGGCACTGGGCGATACCTATGTGACCGGCTCTGGCTATCTGACACAAGAGGATCGCCGCCGCGCCTTGGTCAGTGTGCCTATCACGGATTTGGGGCAAATCGAGATCGGGTATATCTGTAACCCCTCTCGAGTACTGTCAGAATTGGCGCTGGAATATATTGAGTGGCTGAAGATAATCACCGTGTGACAGGCGCTATTCGCCCTATAGGCAAGCCGTATTTACCGCAAGGGTAAGAGCATACGGCCACTTTACTTCAAGCCCTCACCCATAGAGCAGAAATAGGCAAAGAAAAAGATCCTGTTTTCGATAGAAAACAGGATCTTTTGGAGCTGCTGGGCGGATTCGAACCGCCGACCTCATCCTTACCAAGAGATAAAATGCTCTCCAGACGTTGCGGCACAAGGGGTTGCGGGCGTTTTTGCCGCAAAAAGGATGAGGTCGGAAACTCTTTGCTCCATGTGTTCCGTCCGCTCGTTTCCCCGTGTGGGTCGCGGTGTGGGTCAGAGCCACCGGCATCGTCGGTGTGGGTCAACTTTCTCTGGCAGTGGAATGGTCACATTTTGCGCTGCTGGAAACAATGAAAGGGTACCTTGCTAAAAGTATAGAGCCACCGGGCGGAGAAAGGCTCTCCCGCCAGACGGCTCTTTATTTTCGCAGTCGTTTCCCGTATGGGTCAAGGTGCGGGTCAAGCGGAAACCTCTGCGTCAAAAAAACGCGGACAGGTTTCGCCGTCATAGTTTGCTTTGCTGTTTCTCGCTCATAATGTCTTGCCAGCTCAGGTGTTTTCGCATCCATGGCCACAAGTTCTCCGGCCCATGTTTTCAGGCCATAGATGTCAAATTTACTGTTTGAGATATACTCGCTGGTCCAATCCGTCTGCTACCGGGGTCCTTTTATCGTTGTGGCAGCATCCTGTGGTTCTATTGGTTTAATCGCTACAGGCACCTGCTGATTGGTAGCATCATAAACGAACGGTCGAAACTGCACGATCCTTACCTCTTAAATAGTATACCATAGTTTTTGCAAAATTTGAAGCAGAAAATTGAAATCAGTGTCGTCACTTTTTATTCCAATATCGCACCGCTGCAAACAAAAAATAAAACCCCCGGAGTCTCTTGTCATGCAAGAGGCCCCGGGGGTGCTGTTTTATTTTGCCGCTTAGGTTTTTCTTTTTGGCTTATGCCTCCCGCTCCTTACGCTTGAGGACGAAGGCTGCGGCGAGAAGTGCCGCGGGCAGGGCGATGGCCCACACCAGCACGCCGGTGTCGCCGGTGGCCGGAGTGCCGCCGTTGTTGGTGCCGTTGCCGCTATTGTCGCCGCCGGAGGTGCCGCCGGTCTGAATGGTCACATCGCTCATGTCATAGAGCCGGGTCTGGCCGTTTACGAAGCGGTAGTAGGCCGCCAGGGCGTAGTAGCCCTGCTCGGTGGCCATGTCGTTCCGCTCGCCGCCAGCGGTGTGCCGGAAGCCGCCGCCGGTGACATAGAACCCGGCCAGAGCATCCAGAACGGTGTGGCCGTTCTTCACGAAGCGGCTATCCGCGGTAGGATCGATGCCCAGGGCGGTGAGAGCCACGATGACCTGGGCGCAGGACTCGCTGTTCACGGTGCCCCAGCTGCCAAAGCCGCCGTCAGTGCGCTGCAGGGCGGAAAGGGCCTCCAGAGCCTTATCCACAGCAGCCTTCACGGTCTCGTTGGTCTTGTAGTAAGGTGCCAGGGCCTGGATGGCCATAGCGGTCATATCCGGGTCGGCGTTCTCGCCGCTGAGGTTCCAGCCGCCGTCGGGAAGCTGGGCGTCCAGGATGACCTGAATCAGCTTCTCCCGGGTCACATCGCCCATAGTGGGGTAGTTGTGGCTATCCAGGGCAATGAGGGTGAAAATGGGGCCGTTAATGTCCTGGGTCTGCACATAATCCATGTTATCCAGACCCTTCAGCAGGTTGTGGCCGCCCACATTGGTGACATCCTTGCCGATGGCCGTCAGGGCCAGGATCACCCGGGCGTTGTCGGTGACTTTGGCCGGGTGCAGACGCTCATTGGCGTCAGCCTTGGCCTTCACATACTCCACCACATTGTCATAGTACCCGGCGGGTACGGTGCGGCCGCTGCGGGCCAGGCCGATGACCATCCACTCGCCGCCGGTGGAGTTCACCGTGGGGGTACCCAAGGTGGCCATGAAGTCGCCGGTGGTCTTGTAAATGGTGTCCAGGTTTGCCATGAGGTCCGCGTGCTTGAGCTGGTTGAGCTTGATAATCGCGGCGGTGAGAGCGTCCACCTTATCGGCGTCCACCAGGGCCTTGTCCTCGTCGGAGAGGGCATCGTAGGCGGACTTGGCGGCGGTGATGGCGGCCTCACTATTCAGGGTGACATCGGCGCCGATGGCGTCAATAAGGTCCTCCACGGTCTCGATGTCGCCCTTTAAAACGGTGATAGTCAGGTCGCTGATCTCCATCTGATAGAACTTCGCGTAGACATCCAGCCACCCATAGCCGCCGCTTCTGTGGGTAACATCCAGATAGCCGCCATGAATTCTGTAGGTGCCCGCCGGGGTGGTCTTGGGCACGGTGAAAGTGATGCTCTTGAGGGCCACCTCGGGGCCGACGGGGGTAGTGCCCTCGCCCTCCCAGGAGTCGCCGCCCTTGGACCACTTGGAGAAAATGTACTCCGCACCGGGAATATTGGTGGAGTAGTTCAGCAGGCAGTACTGCAGCTTATAGTCCTGGGCCAACTGCTCAATAGGCAGAGAGGGGACGGAAATGGTGAGCTTGTCCCCAGCCTTGACCTGCCCGCCGTTCTCGGCCACGGTCTCATACTTGGGCTCCAGCTTGAAGTTGGGGTTGTTCTCCACCTGCAGCGTAATATCTGCCAGCATGCCGAAGCCATAGCGGGTGGAATCGGCGATGCCGCCGGTGTTGCCCTGATCGCCCTCGCTGTCGGGTTTAGAGCCGTAGCCCCGGCTATCGGAGCTGCCCTTGGTGAGGGTGATCGTGCCGGATTCCGTCAGATAGGCCGCAATGCGGGGCTGACGAGCTACCTGTGTTTCCGCACCATTTTCATCAATACGGTTAATATCGTGCCCGTTGTCTGTATTTACTACGCTCTGCAGAGGCATATCCGTATAGAACACCGTCGTGGTCGCAGGGTTATAAATACGGAGGATCTTGTGGATATTGGTAGGCCGCCCGATGATCCAGATACCCGCCGTATCGCCGGTGCGCAGAGCCTCGCCGGGGCGGGAGATGTTCTCCTGCACATAGCGGGTGACCTTGCCCTTGAGGGAGTAGACCTGCGTGACGGTCTGTCCCTGGTAATCCGCCGTGACCTCGATGCCGTTGTAGCCGTCCTTGATGAGGATGGTCACATTGCCGCTTTCATCGGGGGTGTAGTCGGTCTTGACGGGGGTACCGTCGGTGTTGTACTGGAGATAATTATAGACGCTGACCTTGGCGTTGGTGCCGCTTACCTTAAAGGTGAAAGGCGCACCCTCCGTGCCGTAGTCGTAGGTCCAGTTGTCGTATTTGCTGGTGTTGCTGCGGGAGGTGAAGTTCGTCAGATTCTTGTTCAGATCCTGAATAGCCGTCTCCTCGGGGCTATTGACATGGACGGGGATCTCCGGGATCTGACCATAGAAATTGCCCGCCTTGTCCGTAAAGGTGACGGTGAAGGTGGTGGTGCCTGCCTTCTTGGGCACCAGGTAATACTTCATGGCCGGAGTATTGCCAAAGCTGCTCAGGCCGCCGTCCTTATAGACGTCCTCCACTTCCTTGATCTCGAAGATGCTGTCGTCCTTGATCTCGAACTTCAGAATACCGGGCAGCGTATAGGGCAGACCCCTTTCAGTTGAGTAAGACGGATACAAAGAGGTTGGGCGATTCGTCCAGATCTCCCGGAACACGGCGGGATAATAGGTGTCCTCGTGGCCCAGGTCCAGATTATAGTGGTTGGCCGACATCATGAAGTCGTCGTAATATTCCGTGGGCTTGCCGATGGAGCTGCCGTCCAGAATGGACTGCTCGTTGACGGTGCGGTACGCAGCCTTGTAGGCCGTCATGACTGCGGCGTTTTCCGCAGAGTAAATGTACGAAAACTCCGCACGCTGTGCGTCGGACAGCTCCAGATACTCCACCTGGGCCTTCTGCACGGCGTCGTAATACTGGGCATAGTTTTCTGCGGTCACTTTCCCGGCAAAGGTGTTCACCAGGTCGATCCATGCCTGAACGCCGCCCTCATGGCGCTTTTTCAGCTCCTCCACCCGGGCCACGGAATCCTGCAGCTTTTTCACCGTCTCCGCAGACAGCTGCTTCTTTTCCTCGTCGGTAAATCTGTCATAGGCGCGCTGATAGCTCATGACGATCTTGTAGTGCTCGGAATACGTCAGATTATCGGTGCTCGGCAGAGCGCTGATAAAACCGGTCAGCTCCGCCGGAGTAGTCTTGACCACAACTACTGTGACGGTAGTGTGGATCTCGATTTTGTCATCCTTGCTGTTGGTGCCAACGAATTCGATTACCGTTTTATCCTTTGCCAAGGGAACAGGTTTTTTGGCAAACGCCTGCATGACAGGTACAAGCATCTTCCGCTCGGCAATATGAACCTCACCGTCCACTAAAATCTTCGATTTTAATGTTTTCAGGCCCGAATTGCCCATTACGTTCATAAAATACGAAACACCGAAGTGGCCCACCGCAGGGGAAACATACACGGTATAATTCCAGCAGCCCTTGGCATAGCCGGTCTCGCCTGTGGGATTGCCGTTTTCATCTGTCTGGAACAGAGTACCCTCGGGATAGCCGTAGAATACATTTTCCTTGTCGAAATCGGGGGTACCACTGAAAATAAATTTCCCCCAGTAGTAGTCGCCGGGCTTGGTGAGGGTCAGCTTGTAATTCTCCGTGCAGCCCTGGGCGGTGACGGCGATGTAGAAAGTGGCCGAGCCGCTGCCGGTGAACTGATTCGCCGGGGTGGAAGCCACGCCGTTTTCAAAGTCCGCCAGGACCTTGCCGTCGCTGCTCTTGAGCTGGGCGGTGGCCCCTGCGGGCAGGTCGGAGAGCGTCACGGTGAAGCCGCCGTCGTTATACTGCTTGAGATGAGTATAGTTTGCCAGCTTGCCGGTGAAGGCGGCGGTTTCCTTGTCAAAGGTCAGGGCCACTTTGGTACCGGCGGAGCCGTCCTGATGGATGGAGGTGAGGGATACATTGCCGCCGGAGAGGAGGTTGCCCGCCGCCTGGAGGGCGATGGTGTAGGTCTCCGGGGCGGCATCGCCGTCATTGCCCACCTTCAGGGTGATGACGGTGCCCACCTGAACGGGAATGGCATCCTTGCGGCCATACTCCGTGCCGCCCACATAGATGCGGACGCGATTCTGCTTGTTGCTGGCGGTGGGGGTGACGGTGAGGGCGGTGACGCCCTCGGGCAGAATCATGGTATAGTCATGCACACCGGAGGAAAAGGCGGGGTTCAGCTCACCGGCGCTGAGGGCGATGGCCTTCAGGGTTTTGTTGCTATCCCCAAAAGCACCGCCGATATCTGCACCCAGGTTGCAGGTGTGCTGCACGGCGATCTCGTCCCCGGCCTTCAGCTTGCCATTGGCCACGGTGTAGGCGGCGAAGCCCTCACTGGTGAACCAGTCGTTGAGGGTACCCATCCAGCCGGAGCCCTCGGCGGCGGCCTTCTCCTCGATGCCGTTGATTTCGCTGATGTAGCCGGTGTCCGCGCCGGTCTGGGAATAGCCCCCGGCCGTCAGTGCGTCCACGATGCAGCTCATCATGGAGGAGTCATCCTGGAGTGTGACCCACTCGTCCACCAGCATCCCCTCCCAGGGTGCGCCGTCGGCCTCGGCCCAGGTGGTGTTTTCCACCGTCACATGGACCTGACCTGTGTGGTCGTCCGCCGCCAGCACGCTCACGGGAAGCAGTGACAGCGCCATGATAAGCGCCAGCAGCAGAGAAATGATTCTTTTTTTCATTTCTTCTTCCTTTCGTTCTTTTTATTTATGTAAATGCCGAAGCAATCACACACTTTTTGTCATTGCGAGGGCGCACCGCACCCGTGGCGATCCGTAATACCCTATATCCCACGCCCCCTGTTTCCCTCCCCCCCGGGCCGCAC
>OHBJ01002504.1_pt1 | contig 12347 bp, 11 predicted proteins | sample 1577241 | NCBI WGS metagenome assembly OHBJ01 (sample SAMEA3541594, study PRJEB24748) | human gut metagenome | biome: human gut; feature: human-associated habitat; material: faeces | place: China | collected 2012
GAGAGATGCAGGTCGCGGGCAATCGTCTTGACGCCCGGCCAGCAGCTTCCGCCGCCTGCACGGTCACGGAGATACCAAAATAAGCATATCCGGCTTGTTTTCAGTATCTTTGCGCATACAAAGATTAAGCAGACGATAGGTTTGTTTGCGTCTGTGCCGGCAGGACTTTGCTTTCCGACGTCTTGTTTTCCTGTAGAGTAAATACAAACGGATATGGAGATAATGACTAAAATGAGTATAAAGGAGGGAGGGAGATGGCTGTGGAATACCTCCCGAGGATACCGTTTTCTCATTTTGTCGAGTATTCTTGCAGGGACGTTTCGTATTGCTGCGTCCCTGACGTTTGTATGGCTTTGCAAACATCTTATAGACATAGCCACGCACCAGGCTGACGGAAATATCGCGACGGGACTTGCTGCTATGGCGGGGTGTATCGTTCTGCAACTTTTGTTGTCTTCGCTTACCAGCCGTCTCTATGCGCATACGGAAATCAGTCTGCGAAACAGATTACGGCAGGATTTGCTTGAACATATTCTGAAAAGCCGCTGGAACGGTCGTGAGGCATTCCATTCCGGCGATATGCTCAACCGCATGGAAGAGGATGTGTATACGGTGACGAATCTGTTGGCGAGTTCAATACCTTCGGCAGGTATCACGTTTTTCCAACTGGTGGGAGCGGCGTTGTTCCTGATTTGCCTTGACGCAAGACTGGCTCTCGTAATACTGCTTATAATGCCGCTGGCATTGCTGTTCAGCAAACTGTATATGAAACGGATGCGGCGTCTGACACGTGAGATACGCACTACGGACAGCAGGGTGCAAAGTCATTTGCAGGAGAATCTGCAACACCGCATACTTATTTCCACTTTGGAATGCACTTCAATGGCTACGGACACGATGTCTTCCCTGCAGTCGGGGCTGAAGCGGCTGGTGCTGCGGCGCAATACGTTCTCGATTTTTTCAAGTTTCATGGTGCAGGCCGGGTTCGCCCTCGGCTATGTGACCGCCTTTGCATGGGGAGTATACGGATTGGACGCCGGTACGGTGACATTCGGCATGCTTGCCGCTTTCCTGCAGCTGGTGGCGCAGGTGCAACGCCCCGTAGTGGAACTGAGCCGGCAGCTTCCTGCGTTTATAAGTGCGCTGACTTCCGTGGAAAGAATTTGTGAACTCACTTCCACGCCGCTGGAGGAACAGGGCGAGCCTGTCATATTGGAGGGCAGGCTCGGCGTCCGTATGGAAGATGTCACATTTACTTATTTCGATGGCAAGCGTAAAGTGATAGAACACTTTACACACGATTTCGAGCCCGGTAGTCTGACCGCCGTACTCGGAGAGACAGGCAGCGGAAAGAGTACGCTTGTGCGGCTGGTGCTGGCTTTGTTGCAGCCCGACGAAGGGAAAATTACGTTGTACGGTAAAAATATGTCTGTCTCTGCCTCTCCCCTTACAAGAGGAAATTTCGTGTATGTCCCGCAAGGGAATACGCTTGTCAGCGGCACGGTGCGCGACAATCTGCTGCTGGGCAATCCCGAAGCCGCCGACACGCATATATGGGAGGCTCTGCATATGGCCGCCGCCGATTTTGTTCGAGAACTGCCGCAAGGGTTGGACACTCCCTGCGGTGAAATGGGAACGGGGCTGAGTGAGGGACAGGCGCAGCGCATTGCCATTGCACGCGGACTGCTTCGCCCTGGCAACATAGTACTGTTGGACGAGCCTACCTCTTCGCTCGATTCGGATACCGAACGGATATTGTTGGAACGGCTCTCACATGCCATTAAAGACAAGACGCTCATCGTTATCACTCATCAGGAGCAGACCGCGCGGCTCTGTAATGTTGTCATACGGATGAAGCGGTAAAATTCGGTTGCCGCTTTATTTTTGATATGGCAATCTGTCTTGATTCTTTCTAAGGAAGGATGTTCCATGATTATACCGGCATTTTTGATTCAACTGAATATGTAGTTTATTTTTCGCCTTATCCGTTGCGGTAAGGTTTGTTTGCGCCGGCGATATGATACTCTTCGAAACAAATGATAACAATCGGGGCTGTCCGGAAAGGTAGGACAGCCCCTTTATTATACGGTATATTATTTCTATGCCGCGGATTTGTTTTCCTGCAACAGGCGCAGAAATTTTCTAAATGTCTATTTCGTTTCTGATTATTCGTCCCATTGCTATTACGCATTTAAGGTTGAGGTCGGGGTCGAACATTATTATGTCGGCGTCTTTTCCTTTTTCGAGCGTTCCTTTTCGTTTGTCTACGCCTATGATTCTTGCCGGAGTCTCGGCCGCCATGCGGCATGCGTCGCCCAAAGGAATTCCTACTTTCTTCACCATTGTGCGTATCAGCCGGTCCATTGTTGCAATGCTTCCTGCTATGGCGGAGTGGTCGGCGAGCTTGCATACGCCGTCTTCTATGATGACGCGGGGGTCGAACGCCGTTTGCGAGTCGCTTGCTGCACAGGCCAACGCGTCGGTTACCAAAGCCGTGCGGTCGGGCCCCTTGATTTTATACACAAGGTCGAGAATCGTGGGCGGAACGTGTTTGCCGTCGGCTATTATTTCCACAGTCATGTCGTCTATAAGGTAAACGCTCTCCACCGTGCCTTCATATTTGAATTCGTGGCTCTTGTGGAATCCCGGCATGGCGTTGTAGAAGTGGGTTACATGGGTGAATCCCACTTCGTATGCCGTGCGCACATCGTTGTAGCTGGCTTGTGTGTGCGCGAGGCATGGAAGTGTGCCATGCTCCACGCATGTACGGCCGAATTCTACCGTTCCGGGCAGTTCGGGAGCTTCGTCCCACCGTTTTATGCAGCGTGTGGAGTCGAGTATCTTTTTGTATTCTGTGGGGTCGGGGTTTTTTATGTTCTCGGGCATTTGTGCGCCGGCCATAGCCTTGCTGAAATATGGTCCTTCGAGGTGAAGGCCGAGCACGGGCGAGTCGGGCTGTGCCATGAGCTTTTCCGTTACTCTTACGGCGTCCATTATCATGGGCACTGTCGATGATGACAGCGTTGGGAGTATCGATGTGGTGCCGTAGAACATATGGGCGCTTATGGCTGTCTGAAAAGCTGTTTCCGTGCCTTCCATGAAATCGCTTCCGCCTCCGCCGTGAACGTGTATTTCAACACCGCCGGGCACGATGTAGCACCCTTTTGCGTCGAAGAAACGAGCGCTTTCTATATGTAGCTCGTTATTGGAAATTTCGATGATTTTGTTTCCGTCGATAATCACCGAACCCCCGCGTATCCATCCCTGCGGGGTCAGGATTCTGCCGTTGAGTATTTGTGTTAACATAGGAATCTGTATTTTAGGTCAGTTATAACGCCGAGAGGCTTTACATATACAAAATTATGTCTTTTTCGTAAATACTCGTGTAAACAACGATAAAAAAAACGGGGATAATGCAATTTATCTCGGAAATAGCGTTTGCTGTTTCCTACGACAGACATCAGAAAACGGGGTTGTTGGAAAATCGGTCGGGAAAGATTTTATCTTGAACCGGCCTCGCAGAAAAATATTTTATTTTTTTATGTGGTAAAAAACTTCCCGCAGTAAATTGAAAATACAAGGGAGATAATCGAAAATATGTCTGAGATAATTCAAAATATCTCAGACATATTTTTTGCTACATATATACCTGCTGATTTTCAAGTGCTTGGCAGGTGACCGTTTTTGTCTGTGAAAAATGACGGATTCTGGGTCTTTCTTTAACGACTTTAAAGTCATTAAGATTGTTAATGACCCGGCCTAAGCCTCATGCTTGGCGGCCCTGCATAAAAAATGGACAGGTTCGTTTTGTAATGCACAGCCCTTTTTACTATCTTTGCAGCCGGACACAAGAGTAATGCCCGCAGAAAGAGCTATGATAAACAGGGAACTGATACGACTTAAAGTAGTGCAATTGGTATACGCTTACTACCGTGACGGTGACAAAAAGGTAGAATCCACGGAAAAGGAACTGATGTTCAGCTTGTCGAAATCATACGACATGTACCGTTATCTTTTGCTTATCATTGTGGAATTGTACGAATACGGACTGAAATCTCTCGAAATACGGCGCAGCCGTGCCAGAAGGCTCAATATTACGGAAAAAGAAGATACGGCCTTTACGGATAACCGTTTCGCCCGTCAGTTGTCGGAAAACGCTCTGCTCGGAGCTTTCCGCGAAAAGGTGGGAGCGGAATGGATAGACGAGACACTCATACGCAATCTGTACAGAAAAGTTATAGAGAGCGATGAATACAAGGAATACCGCAGCATTGAGGCGCCTGCTTATGCCGACGACCGCACGTTTTGGCGAAAAGTGTATAAGGCGTTCTTTATGGGCTCGGATGAGCTCGACGCTTACTTTGAGGAACGGAGCCTTTATTGGAACGACGACAAGGCAATAGTGGACTCGTTCGTACTCAAGACAATCAAACGCTTCGACGAAAGCGCGGGAGAGGCGCAGCCTCTTCTGCCGGAGTACGATAGCGAAGACGACCGCAGATTTGCAGCCGGACTGATTCATGAAACGCTTGCGAACGGCGACTGTTACCGGCAGCTGATACGCGACAACGCCAAAAACTGGGAATATTCGCGTCTGGCGTTCATGGATCTGATAATAATGCAGGTCGCCCTTGCCGAGATAATGACTTGTCCGACCATTCCGGTGGCCGTTTCGATAAACGAATATCTGGAGATAGCGAAGATGTACAGCACGCCGCGGAGCCATATATACATAAACGGCCTGCTCGACGCTACAGTGAAGATATTGCGCGCTTCGGGAAAGATAATGAAATAAAATATACGGGGATTCCCGGATTATTAATATCTAAATTTAATAATTATGAATATGCTTATAGCATTGTTGGCGCCGCAGCAGGGTGCCGGTGGCTTTGACATCACGTTTCTCGTGATGATAGTTGCGATCTTCGCAATCATGTATCTTTTCATGATTCGTCCGCAGCAGAAAAAGCAGAAGGAAATCCAGAAATTCCGCGATTCTCTGCAGCCGGGAATGGAAGTCATAACCTATGGCGGCATTCACGGAACAATCAAATCCATAGACAACGAGAGCAACACCGTTATGCTCGAAATTGCCTCGGACGTCAAGATAAAGGTGGAGAAAACACACCTTTTCGGCGACGCGAAGGCTATGCAGGGACGCTGATAAAGCGTTTTTCTTAAAGGCGCTCTGGCTCCGGAACGCGTTGCGGGCCGGAGCATACACGGGCCCTTGTCTGCGGTAAAGGACATTCAAACAAATTTGCGCCGGAAGGCGCACAGGATAGGCGTGCTTTTTTTTACAAGAACATATATAAGGCTGAAAAAACTGCTTTCGAAAGTTATGAATAAGCAGTTCCTTATTTTTTTGTTCTTTGTTGCGCTGTCCACGAGCTTCTGGCTCTTTAATAGCTTGAGCGCAAACTATGAAATGGAGTTCGATGTGCCTCTCAGGCTTGTGAACGTGCCAGAGAAAGCGGTCATAACGACTGATCTTCCTAAAACATTCCGCATTTTAGTAAAAGACCGCGGCTCGGTGTTGCTTCAGTACCGCTACGTTTCCCCGCTGTCTCCTGTTTCGGTCGACTTTGCCCAGCACGAATCCAAGAACGGCCATGTAGTATTGCTTACCCGTGAGCTTATAAAGCAGGTAAGCCGCCAGTTTACCGCTTCTTCACATATTTCTTCCTACAAGCCCGACACACTTGAGTACTATTATAATTATGGAAACTGCCTGCGCGTGCCGGTAAAGCTTCAGGGAAAATTCAGCGCGCGGGAGCATTTCGGTGTGTCGGGAGTGTCGGTCATTCCCGACTCGGTAAATGTTTATGCATTGCAGGAAGTGCTCGACACAATCACTGCCGCATACACTACGGCGGAAGAAGTTAAAAATCTTTCGGAGAATACGGAGATTTCTTCAAGGCTGCGTACTGTAAAGGGGGCTAAGTTCGTGCCCGCTTCGGTCAAGACAAAGGTTTATGTCGACCAGATAACGGAGAAGACGGTGCGGGTTCCCGTTCAGTTCGTTAATTTTCCCGCTACAAAGATTCTTCGCACATTTCCTTCTAAGGTAAATATTACTTTTCAGGTAGGCGCTTCGAAATACAACAGTATTACTGCCGACAATTTCGTGCTTGTTGTGAGTTATGACGAAGTTGTCGACAATGTTACGGGAAAATACCGCCTTCGTCTTAAGTCTGTTCCGGCGGGAGCCTCGTATGTTCGCATTTCTCCGCAGGAAATAGATTTTCTTATCGAGGATGTGCAGTCGGAAAACTAAGATAGGCATAACCGGCGGCATAGGCAGCGGAAAAAGTTACGTATGCGCTATGCTGGCGGAGCGTGGTTTTCCGGTTTTCTACTGCGATGACAACGCCCGTGCCGAGATGCTTGAGAACGGAGAGCTTCGCGATGAGTTGCGCCGCCTTGTTTCGCCCGATGTTTTCAGAGAAGACGGGCAGTTGAACAAACCTGTAATCCGCCGTTTCCTTCATAGTTCGCCCGAGAACGCCGCTCTTTTCGATGGTGTGGTTCATCCTTACGTCAGAATGCGTTGGCGCCGTTGGGCCGGGGCTCAGACTTGCGATGTAGTGGTAATGGAGTGTGCCTTGCTTTTTGAAGCCGCGTTCGACAGCGAGGTAGATTTGAAAGTGCTCGTAACCGCGCCCGACGAAATGCGTGTATCCCGCGTTATGAAGCGCGACGGGATAGACGAACATACGGTAAAGCGGTGGATAGATATGCAAATGCCCGACGGGGAAAAGGAACTTCTGTCGGATTTTACGATAATAAACGACGGTTCGCGGGAACTCGGAGCGCAGCTCGACGAACTTCTTGCGAAGATACACTCTTAGCGGCCGGTGTTGCGGGAAATCGCTAATACGCCGCTATTCTGTTCATCACAACACAGGCTTTGCTGCCGAGTATTTCTATTTTTACGAACCGTGCCTCGGTTGCCGGCCCGTAGGCTGCGGTACTTCCGTTGAGCGGTACGATTCTTTTATATCCTATCGTGGTTGTGAGCGTTTTTGCTCTCGGAGTCCATGTTTTCCCGTCCGTGCTTGTTGAAATGCTGAACGACTTCACGCGTTGTCCCAGCGGAATATACTCCTGCAGTTCGATGTAGTGCAGTTTCTGCGGCTTTTTCCATTCCAGCGTAATGCTTGCTGTGGTTGTTTTGTCGGGTGTGGCCCAGTAGGAGTCGTATTTCTCATCCAGCATGTTGCGTGCGTCGAACGATTTCTTTTGTGAAGGGCTGCGCGTAACCGACGCTGTTATGCGCGCCTCCTTAGCGAGGTCTTTACTCAGGCGCTGTTTTAGCAGTGTGCCGAGCCTTGCAAGGGTGTCGACGCTTGCTTCGGGCAACACTCCCGCTGTCGAAGGGGGTACGTTGAGTATGAGTGTGGCGTTCCGGCCCACAGTTTCGAGGTACATCTGATACAGGCGTTCGGCCGGCAGCACTTTTTCTCCCTTATGCCAGAACCACCCCTTGTCGGTTGCTTTTGCGTCGCTTTCGGCGGGAATCCATGCATCGCCGAACTCGTTTCCTGCGGTGAGGTTCTTTTCGCGCAGCGCCTCGTTCTCTGTTATTGGCGACCAGTTGGTCACTCCGGCAAAGCCTTCCTCGTTGCCCACCCAGCGGAACTCCAGTCTGCCGGCCATAGCGTCGGGCTGCATGGCTTTCACGGTGTCTCTCATCAGGTGCCAGTTGTAATATGTGAGGTTGTTTATTGTCTTTGCAATCTCCACATTGCCTCCGTAATATCCTGTGCCTCCGTTTGCGCCGTCAAACCATACTTCGAACAGCGGACCGTATTTTGTACATATTTCATTCAACTGACTGAAATATATATGGTCTGCGTATTCGCGTGTGCCGTAAAACTTGTTGTTCCTGTCCCAGGGTGAGAGGTATACTCCCATTTTTATTCCGTATTCCTTGCACGCATCAGCCCCCAGACGCATTATGTCGGTGCGCGGGCCTGCTCCCGACGAACGCAGCACGCTGTGTGTGGTGGTCTTTGTGGGCCACATGCAGAATCCGTCGTGATGTTTTGCCACGAATACGGCACCTCGCATTCCGGCTGCCTTTATTGCACGCACCCATTGCCTGCAGTCGGGCACGGTGGCGGGAGAATATTCGCTTTCTTTCTCGTTGCCTAATCCCCATTCGCGGCCTTTGAACGTGTTCATGCCATAGTGGAAAAAGGCGTAGAATTCAAGTTTCTGCCATTCCACCTGTTTTTTCGAGGGAACGGGAAGTACGGCTTTGGGCTCGTCGGAATATTCGGTTGTAATGCTTTTGTCGGAATTCGACATGCATGCTTTTTGCGTCTGGAACAGCAACATTACGGCTGCTATGAGAATCGTTTTCATCGTGATTTGATTTTACGTTCTAACAGAGTGCTAAATTAATGCAAATGCGTTGAATCCGGAACAGCTTTTGGCGTATAATTCATTCTCTCGTTCCGGGAATTTCTTTTGCGTCCTGCAGGCGGCAGCATTTTCCGTCGGTGAAATGAATACGCTTTATTTCATGAAATCCGCGCCGCTTTTCCGGAGGAGTTTGCAGACAAAAACGGTCACCTGGCAAGTATTTGAAAATCAGCAGGTGTATATATGGCAAAAAATATGTCTGAGATATTTTGAATTATCTCAGACATATTTTCGATTATCTCCCTTGTATTTTCAATTTGCTGCGGGAAGTTTTTTACCAAGCAAAAAAAATATTTTTTTTCGTTCGAGGCAGTTTTTTTATAGAATCGCTCATCTTTGATTTTCTGCGGAGCCTGTTTAGGCTTATGTCTTACTCATTATAATATACGGGAGATAATTGTTACGTCGTTGCGGACGGTGCGTTTTTTTCGGTGTGCAGAACCGCATTTTAGTTATTTTGGCTTTTCGCTCCCGAATTAATGATATATTACTTTTAAATTTGCACTGTGAAATAAAGATTAGATATTGTTGAGGCTTATGAAAATCAAGACACTATTGCTAATCGCTGTTTTATTTGCAGTAAATGTTTGTCTTGCGGCAAACGGCGACGTCGACGATTTCTTCTCGTCGTTTCTGAAAAACAAGGCAACGACGTTCGTGTCGAACAAGAAAATTTCGAAAAAGGATGTGCAGCGCACGCGGGTGGAGATATGGAATTCGTGGAGGAAGGCTGTGAAAAAACATGAGGCTTTCACTCTTGCGGCGCTCGATAAGGACACCGTTGTCTCGGCGGGCAAGTGGAAACTTCCGCCCGAGCTCGAAAACAACGCCGTGATGAACTTCACTCTTTTCAACAAAGGTAGTAAACCTCTTACAGGATATCCGCTTTTTATTTACCTGCACGGCTCCGGGCCCAAAGACAAGGAATATGCGATAGGGCTCGAACTTACAAAGAGCTTTGCCGACGGCCCGTCGGCCTATTTCGTGCCGCAGATTCCCAACGAGGGCGGATATTACCGCTGGTGGCAGCGCGCAAAGGTGTATGCGTGGGAAAAACTGTTGCGACTTGCATTGGTCTCGGGCGACTACGACCCCGATAAAATATATTTCATAGGAATTTCCGAGGGGGCTTACGGCACACAGCGCTTATGCTCTTTCTTTGCCGACTATCTTGCCGGCGGAGGAGCTATGGCAGGGGGAGAGCCGCTCAGGAACGCTCCTGCCGAGAACTGTGCAAACACTGCTTTCTCGCTTATCACCGGCGACCACGACGCAGGATTCTACCGTAATACGCTTACGCAATACACGGCTGAGGTATTCGACGCTCTGGCAAAACGGCACGACAGCCTCTACATCCACCGCGTGGAGCTGATTGAAGGACGCGGACACAGCATTGACTATTCCACAACCACGCCCTGGCTTGTGAATTTTACCCGCAACCCGTATCCGAAGTATGTGAGCTGGGAAGATTTCGAGCTCGACGGCTGCTATCGCAAAGGATTCCACAATCTGTTTGTCAACAAACGTTCCAACGCAACCGATAATGGACGGACATACTACGAAGAAAGAATAGAAAACGACACCATACTGCTTAATGTCGACACTGTGGCTTACAACACCGTTCAGAAAGACAGTGTATGGGGAATAGACATGAAATTCGAACGCAAACTCTCACCCGCGCCGCATGGCAGCGTGACGCTCTTTCTCAATCGAGACCTTGTGAACCTTTCCCGCACAATAACGGTTGTTCTCAATGGAGAAACGAAGTTTCGCGGCAAGGTAGAAGAGAATCTTGCCTCTATGGTTAATAGTTGTGCCGCTTTCGGCGATCCGCGTCGCATATATACGGCCCAGATAGACGTTACCTGGTGATGTCGCGGCCGTGCTAATGCCCGAAACAAGGCACTATATAAAACGTTCATCCTTTATGACACAACGCATGTCGCAGATAAGAATCCGGCTCGAAAGCATGGCCGAGAGAAAGAACGCCGAATTTTCCGGTTCGTTGGGAATAGGCAACGTATATCCTTTGCTCGGTGTGAGAATACCGCAGCTGAGGGCGCTCGGAAGGGAGCTTGCCAGCCGCGAAGACTGGCGCGAAGTGCTGGAAAACGAAGAGATTCTTTCCTGTAGCACGTTCGAGGAAGTTTTGCTCCATGCATTTATAATAGGTTACGCTAAAATGGACGTCGACGAGCGTCTTGAGCGTCTTTACGGCTATGTAAATCTCGTAAACGACTGGGCTCTTTGCGATTGTGCGGTTTCCACGCTGAAATTCAAGCCTCGTGATTATGATAAGGTCTGGAATCTCGCTGCCGGTCTGCTTCGTTCGCACGAGGAGTTCCGCGTGCGTTTCGGTGCGGTGCTCGTTCTTTCGTGCCTTAAAAGCCGTGAGCGTCTCGATGTGCTTCTCCAGGAACTTTCCCGTGCCGACACTTCCGCTTTTTACGCTATGATGGCGGTTGCGTGGGCATGTGCGGAGCTTTTCAAGCTCGATAACGACCGTGTGCTCGCATTTCTTGCAGAAAGAAACTTCGATTTGCAGACTACGCGCAGGGCTTTTTCGAAAATATGCGATTCGCGTACGACATCCGACGCTTATCGTGAAAAAATAAAGGCATTACGAACAACATTGAAATGAATATAAAGGCTGTCTTTCTTCTTATTGCGGCTTCTTTCCTGCATTTGTTCGCTGCGGCAGACGATGTGACGCCCCGCAAAGGCGGTGTGGCATACATACCGGCCGACAGTGTGTCGGTCGAAGACGTGTTTTTCTCGCGCCTTTTGAGCGAATACATGGGCGACGACTCTACAATGCGTGCCAGGCCGGTTGCGCTTACGGAGGAGTTGCGCGCCGCACTTGTGGCCGACAGTGCGGCATGGAACAGAGACGTTGCCGCAAATCTTACGCTGTGGGGAGAAACGTCGGTTCCGGCTATCGACAACATGTACACCGCCGCTCGCATGTTTCTCGTCGACCCGTCATACAGATATGCCGACATGGTGGAACGCACTCTTTACAACGGCGTTCTGGCAGGGCTTGATTCCACTGCCGACGCGGTGTCGCGACGCAATGCCGCGCAGGCTGTGCTCGATGCGGTGGGAATGACTTACGCCGCGTCGGGTTCCGACGTCTACATAAATCTTTTTTACCGCAACAAAGCCTATGTACGCAACGATTCTGTCGATATGGTGATTCTCCAGAACACGAGTTCGCCGTGGAAAGGCGATGTATTCTTTGCCATGAAGTTCGAATCGCCCGCCCAGTACATGCGTTTGCATATCAGGTTGCCGGGGTGGTTGCGCGGTGAGGTTTCGCAGGGGGGCAGATACATTTTCGACAAGACAAGGGAGTTCTATCAGGTGATGGTAAACGGCTCGCCGTTGACGGTGCGCGCAGTCGACGGCTATATCGTGCTCGACCGTGTGTGGAAAAGCGACGATGTGGTGCGTATTTCCATGAAAACGCCGGTTAGGCGCATACGCGAGAATTCCGCCTCGGGCAAGGGGAGGTTTGCATTGCAACGGGGGCCGATAGTCTATGCCTACTGCGGCAACGAGACTTCGAGATTTTTCCGTGCCTCCGATGCTGTGGGAACGTCGTACGACAATGAAGTGCTGCATACTAATATGCTTGTGGCGAAGATTTACAGTTCGCGCATCCCCTGCAACGAAACACCGTGGGACTGCTATCTTTTGCCTTATTACGTGCTTCCGTCGGCCAAAGGTTCGGAGAAAAGCGTGTGGCTCGACGAGATAGAGTGATTTCACTGTTTCAGGAAAATGCGGTTTTGCGGAAAATTGACATGCGGATGTTTTATCCGGAATTTTACTCCGCACGAAAAAAATATTTTTTTTACATGGTAAAAAACTTCCCGCAGAAAATTGAAAATACAAGGGAGATAATCGAAAATATG
>OHBJ01002515.1_pt1 | contig 12325 bp, 6 predicted proteins | sample 1577241 | NCBI WGS metagenome assembly OHBJ01 (sample SAMEA3541594, study PRJEB24748) | human gut metagenome | biome: human gut; feature: human-associated habitat; material: faeces | place: China | collected 2012
CTTGACATTTACCGATATGGCGGAAACTGCACGTCGCTATATGCCGGAAATGAAGGCGCAGGCTGATGTGATTGTGGGACTTTTCCACTCGGGTGTGGGCAAGGAAGAGGGGGTGAACCAACTGGCTGAAAATGCAGCCTTGCATGTGGCTAAATCGGTTTCGGGTTTTGACATTGTGTTTTGCGGACACGATCATAGACGGGCAAACCGAACCATCCTGAATGCTGCTGGCGATTCGGTGCTGATTCTGAACCCGGCGGCTGATGCCATGACGGTGGCTCAGGCTAAAATTAAACTGAGCATGGAGGGTAACAAGCCTACTATCAAGTGGATGAAAGGTGACTTGATAGATGTGAGCAAAATGCAGCCTGATCCTGCTTTTATGAAGCAGTTTAAAACAGCATCGAATGTGGTGAAAAGCTTTACGAACCGCACCATCGGACATAGCGCTCACGAAATGAAAACGCTTCCGGCTTTCTTTGGTCCGTCGGCCTTTATCGACTTTATCCATCAAATGCAACTGCGCATCTCGGGAGCAGACATTTCGTTTACTGCGCCTTTGGCTTTTGATGCGTGCATTCAACAAGGACCGATTCGCGTTCGCGATATGTTTAAACTTTACCGCTACGAAAACATGCTGTATGTGATGGAACTGAGCGGACGGGAAATCAAGGATTACCTGGAATACTCGTATGCGGGCTGGACGAACCAAATGAAAAATGAGTCGGACCACTTACTGCTATTTAAACCCAATGCTGACAAAATCAAACAGCCATGGCAGCGCATGGCTACGCCGAGCTATAACTTTGATTCGGCTGCGGGGATTCGCTACACGGTGGATGTGAGCAAACCGACGGGGGAAAAAATCTGCATCGAAAGTATGGCTGACGACTCGCCTTTTGATTTGCAAAAGAAATATCGCTGTGCCATTAACTCGTATCGCGGAAATGGCGGTGGCAACTTGCTGACGAAAGGTGCCGGCATTAAAGCTGAGGATTTAGACAAACGCATTGTATGGAGCACTGACAAGGATTTGCGATACTACCTTATGAAGGCGATTGAAGAGGCTGACAGCATTTCGCCGAAACCCTTGAACCTGTGGAAATTCGTTCCTGCAGCATGGACTGAAAAGGCTAAACTGCGCGACATGGAGTTGCTGAAACAATAAAATCTGCATACAGCAAAAGGCTCGAACTGTTATTCCTGTTCTGAATGGGATGGAAATAATGGTTCGAGCCTTTGATAATTTAAGTCGAAAGTAATGGAAACACACGTTTACCTTTAACGATTTGATAATCGATATGGAACAAAATGTTATATCCCGATTTCATTTTTTGTACGTCGTAAAAAGTGTGCTGAAAATACTGTAAACCAGGAAATTCAAACACTTTTTGAGAGGTTGAAAAACATCGAGGTGCGATATTAGATGCCCAAAAAATTTGGATTTCGGCTTGTACTTGTTGTATCTTTGCTGTCGCAATAAAGGCAACACTGCAGCATTGATAAGCTGCACATGAGCCTAATCGGATGAAAAAACAATATTCCTTATTTATTCATTCAGTGTTCTTTGACATTTTGTTACAGCAGAAAGTAGGGCAGGTAGGCCTGTCTGAAACCCGGGATATTTTGTTGAATTTTGCCACATGCTTTTGCGCGGCTGAGCCTCTTCTAACTTGTTGAAATCGAATTGCGCATAACCCATGTGGATACAAATTCAAGTTGCGTTGCCAGCATACCCTCTTTATGGGATATTTACGCTAAAATCCTATAAAAATGACATGTTTGCAACCAGGTTGCTAAAAGAAACTATTATTTTTGCAGAAAATATGAGCAGATTGGCTCAATAATAGGATAATGACTACACGTTGAATCGTGTTTTCTTGATATATAACGCATGACGCAACCCCGGCACTTATTCAGAATTTGGGTAGCTATCAGTTTGATATTGGTGGCTATGCTCGTGCCCCATCATCATCACGCTGATGGGGTGGCTTGCGTGACCCTTGAATTCTGCGACGCCCCGGTTGTACCGCACGAACCAGCCCGACACGACGACTGCCAACACACTCACGGCAGACACAACGGAAGTTCAAGCGGAAACGAGGGCAGTAACAGCGGACATTGTTCGCTGAAAATGCCCGTGGTCAAAGTGATGGGGCAGCGCTATGATGCGCATGACATTGCTTCGGCCCATTTATTATTGCCGGTGCTTTTTGGCAGTTTATTGCCCGAACCGGCTTTTGTTTGGCTCGAACCCCGTAGTTGGGTAGCCCAATTTGTACATGCCATTTGCCGCGAAGGCAAACATAAGCCCCGGCGGGGGCCCCCTTCATCGTGGTTTGACAACCGAGCCTGATACGCATATTTATAATATTTGCATTCCTGCATATCTGTATTTTTGCAGTTCTGTAACTTGCAGACTTTTAGTCCTTCAGACTTGGTTCGTTCTTTTTATTTTAATTTGTCGGCATCACTTTGTGTAGATGCCGACCGCATTCCTTATTTCCTTTTTTAAAAAAGTTTACAATGAAACGATTCCTTATTATAAGCATGGCTTGCTTGCAGGCTATGCTCTTCACTGCATGCCATTCGGCACACAACCACGATGAACACGCTGACGAACACGGACACGCTGACGAACACGGACACGCTGACGAACACGGACATGAACACGGAGCCGACGAAATCAGCTTCAGCCCCGAACAAGCCAAAGCAGCCGGTTTGCAAGTCACGAAATTGCAGGCTTCGGAATTTGCCGAAGTAGTCGAAGTGAGCGGACGCGTATTGCCCGCACCCGGTGCCGAAGCCACCGTGTCTGCCACCATGGCCGGCGTTATCAGTTTTGCTACGGGCGAACTTACCGACGGTATGTCCGTGCGCAACGGTCAGCCCCTGTTCCGCATCAGCGCAGCCAACATGGCCGATGGCAATCCCGCCGCTGCCGCGCAAGCCGAACTTCAGGCCGCACGCACCGCACTCGACCGTGCTGAACGTTTGGCCAAAGACCAAATCATCTCGGCGCGCGAACTCGAAGATGCGCGTCTGCGCTTTGCCACCGCACAAACCACTGCCAAAAGTTTGGGCGGCGCATCGCAAACCCGCACTGTGGGCGCAAACATGAACGGATATGTGAAGAACGTGATGGTGAAACCCGGCGACTATGTGTCGGCCGGACAGCCTCTTGCCACTGTCACGCAAAACAACCGTTTGCAGCTCCGTGCCGATGTGCCCGAACGCTATTATACGCTGTTGCCCAACATCACCACAGCCAACTTCCGCATGGCTTACGAGGAAACAAACCGCACCTACGCTTTGAGCGAGTTGGGCGGACGCTTGGTGTCGAAGGGTAAATCGAGCAATGATTCTTCGTTCTTTGTGCCTGTTACTTTTGAGTTCAACAACCGTGGAAACATTGTGCCCGGCAGTTTGGCTCAGGTGTTCCTGAAAGGTGCCACCCGTCAGGGCGTGCTGGCCGTGCCCAACGAAGCCATTACCGAGGCACAGGGACTCTACTTTGTGTATCTGCAAATTCATCCCGACGCTTACCGCAAACAAGAGGTGAAACTCGGTGCCACCGATGGTGTGCGTACCGAAATTACCCAAGGCCTGAAAGCCGGCGACCCCGTGGTGACAAAGGGCGCAACGCAAGTGCGACTGGCAGCCAACGCTACCGTAATTCCCGAAGGACACTCGCACTAATCCCTGACGCATTTTTTACACAAAATCCTAAACACGAAGAATCATGCTGAATAAAATCATATCCTTTTCGCTTCGCAACCGGCCCGTTGTGCTGTTCTTCACAGCCCTGCTGCTGATTGTGGGTTCATGGACGGCCTGGCGTATGGAAGTGGACGTGTTTCCCGACCTCAACGCCCCGACTGTCGTTGTAATGACCGAGGCCCAGGGCATGGCGTCCGAGGAAGTGGAACGTCTGGTTACTTTCCCCATCGAAACCGCCGTCAATGGTGCCACCGACGTGCGCCGCGTACGTTCATCGTCAACCACCGGCTTCTCAGTGGTATGGGTGGAATTTGACTGGGGAACCGACATTTACCGCGACCGACAAATAGTGTCGGAAAAACTGGCCACTATCGGCGACGCTCTGCCCGATGGTGTGGGCAGTCCGACGCTCGGCCCTCAGTCGAGCATCATGGGCGAAGTGATGTTCGTGGGTCTTACGGCCGACTCCACCTCGCCCGGCGACCTGCGCACCCTGGCCGACTGGACCGTGCGTCCGCGTCTGCTTTCGACGGGCGGTGTGGCCCAGGTTACGGTGATGGGCGGCGACCTCATGGAATACCAGGTACGTATGCTCCCCGACCGTATGCGCCACTATGGTGTGACCCTTAACGAAGTGCTGAATGCAGCGCGCAATATGAACCGCAATGCTGCCGGCGGTGTGCTTTACGAAAGCGACAACGAATACATTGTGCGCGGTGTGCTCACCACCACCGACACGCTCGAAATGGGACGTGCCGTGGTAAAAACTACTCCGCAGGGCGAACCCATTGTGCTGGCTGATGTGGCCAACGTGACTATGGGTTGTAAAAGTCCGCGTATGGGTATGGCCTCAGTTTCGGGAAAGCCGGCTGTGCTGCTCACCATTACCAAGCAGCCCTCGACCAGTACGCTTGAACTCACTGAAAAACTCGATGCTGTTATGGCCGACCTCAAAGCCTCGCTGCCCAAGGACGTAAAAGTTGATACACACCTTTACCGTCAGCAGGACTTCATCGACGCTTCCATCTCGAACATCCGCCAGTCGCTCATCGAAGGCGGTATCTTCGTGGTACTTGTGCTTTTCATCTTCCTGATGAACGGCCGCACCACGCTCATTTCGCTTGTTACCATTCCTATATCGCTGCTCGTTACCATTCTTGTGCTCAAGCTCATGGGGCTGACCATCAACACCATGAGTATCGGCGGTATGGCCATTGCCATTGGCTCGTTGGTCGACGATGCCATTGTCGATGTGGAAAATGTGTTCAAGAACCTCCGCCTCAATGCCCAGCTTCCCCCTGAGGAGCGCAAGTCGAAGATGGAGGTAATCTTCAATGCCTCGCGCGAGGTGCGCATGCCCATTCTCAACTCCACGCTCATCATTGTGGTCAGCTTCATTCCCCTCTTCTTCTTGTCCGGACTTGAAGGCCGCATGCTGGCACCGCTGGGCGTAAGTTTCATCGTATCGCTGTTTGCCTCGACCCTCGTGGCCCTTACGCTCACCCCTGTGCTTTGCAGCTATCTGTTGAAAAATCCTGCCGGAAAACTGAAAAATGCTATCAGCAAGGAACCCCGCTGGGTAACCGCCATGAAGCAAGGCTACCTGCACATGCTCAGCTGGGCTATCGGTAAGGCATCGCGCGGCATATTGGCCGTTACGGGCGTACTGGTAGTAGTTACGCTGGCCCTCTTCTTCACGCTGGGCCGTTCGTTCCTGCCGCCGTTCAACGAAGGTTCGTTTACCATCAACGTCAGCACCCTGCCCGGTGTTTCGTTTGCCGAGAGCAACCGCATTGGCGCACAAGCCGAAAAACTCATTATGCAGGTGCCCGAAGTCAAGGCCGTGGCTCGCAAAACAGGCCGTGCCGAACTCGACGAACACGCATTGGGCGTGAACACCAGCGAAATGGAGGTGCCCTACGAACTCAAGGAGCGCAGCAAGGACGAGGTGATGGCCGACCTGCGTCACCGTCTGAGCACCCTGCCGGGCGTGAGCATCGAAATTGGTCAGCCCATTTCGCACCGTATTGACGCTATGCTGTCGGGAACGAAGGCAGGCATTGCCATCAAGATTTTCGGTCCCGACCTTTCGCAGCTTCACAGCTTGGGCGTGCAAATACAAAATGCCACCAAGGGCGTTGAGGGCGTGACGGACTTGAACGTCGAACAGCAAATTGAGCGTCCGCAGCTCGTTATCAAGCCGCGTCGCACGCTGCTGGCGCAGTATGGCATCACCTTGCCCGACTTTGCGCAATATGTGAATGCAGCCTTGGGCGGTGAAGTGGTGAGCCAGGTGCAGGACGGCATCAAAACGTTCGACCTCACGGTGCGCATGGCCGACAATGACATTGCCACCATCGACCGCATCCGCGGTTTGCTCATCGACACGAGCGACGGACGCAAGGTGCCCCTGGCTGAAGTGGCCGAAGTGGTTTCGACAGCAGGTCCCAACACCATCAGCCGCGAAAATGCCCAGCGAAAACTCGTGGTTTCGGCCAATGTGGCCGGGCGCGACATGCGTTCGGTAGTTACCGATATGCGCGAAATCATTGAGCGCGAAATCACCCTGCCCGAGGATTACCACATAGAATATGGCGGACAGTTCGAAAGTGAATCGGCTGCTTCGCGTATGCTGTTGGGCCTTTCGATCATCAGTATCATTGTGATTTTGCTGTTGCTTTATTTGCAGTTCCGTTCGTGGAAGCAAGCCCTTGTGGTGATGTGCAATCTGCCCCTCGCCCTCATCGGCGGTGTGCTGGCACTGGTGTCGACCGGTGGCGTACTGAGCATTCCGGCCATCATCGGTTTTATTTCGCTGTTCGGCATTGCCACGCGTGGCGGTATGTTGCTGGTTGACCGTTACAACGAGTTGGCCCACAGCGGACTCAGCCGCAGCGAAGTAATCCGTCAAGGCTCGCTCGACCGTTTGTTGCCCATCATCATGACCGCCCTGTCGTCGGCCCTGGCCCTGATTCCCCTGGCTTTGGGAAGCACTTTGCCGGGTAATGAAATTCAGAGCCCGATGGCACAAGTCATGTTGGGCGGTTTGGTAACGAGCACGTTGCTCAACCTCGTGGTCATTCCCATCATTGCCCCGATACCGACGGCTGCCCAACCGGTGGCTGTTGCTGCTGAACCTGCAGACGGACAGGCTGATTCGTCAAGCACCATTTAATTCACCACACATTCTTTATGTTATGAATATATCGAAACTATTATATATGCTTGCTGCCGCAGCCTGCCTGTTTCCGCTTCAAGCCGAAGCGCAGTCGGAATCGTTGCTCAAACTCATTGAGGAGCACAACACGACGCTGGCCACGCAGCGCCAACAGCTCGAAGCCACATACGCGGAGAGTCGTTCTGAAAACCGCCTTTCCGACCCCGAAGCCGAAGTGGGCTATTTTTTCGGTTCGCCCAAGGGCATTCCTAACCGCGTGAACGTGAGTGTCAGTCAATCGCTCGATTGGGGTGTCATTACGGGGCGGAAACGCAAACTGGCTAAGGCTACCGACCAAATGGCCGATGCTTCGTATGCTGCCTTGCGCCGCACCATCCTGACTGAAGCCGAACAGTTGCTGACGCAGGCGGTGTATCTCAACAAACTGTGTAGCGAACTTCACCGCCGTTCTGTGCAGGCCAATGCTTTGGCGGCGGTCTACGAACGCAAGTTCAGCGAGGGCGACATCAACCGCCTGGAGGTGAACAAGGTGAAACTTAATGCTTCGGTGGCGCTTGCGGCTTTGCAAAAGGCTGAGGCCGAGCGCAACGAGGTGACGCTCAATTTGCAAAAACTCAACGGCGGTATGCCCATTTACTGCACCGACACGCTTTACGCGGCCGATTCGCTGCCCGACATTCAGCGCATGCTGGAGTATGCCACCGAGCAACACCCTGAAGTGGTGGCGCGCAAGGCAGCATTGACGCAGCGCACCGAACAGTTGCGGGTGACGAAAAGCGAAGCCTGGCCTACGCTGAGTGTGGGCTTTTCGGGCGAATATGTCAAGGATTCGCGTTACAGCGGACTGACGCTGGGTGTGAGCATTCCGCTTTGGGGAAACAGCCGAACCAAAGTGAAACAGCGCAAAATGGAACGGCAGGTGTCGGAACTCGACTTGGCTGATGTGCAAACTCAACTCGGTGCCGACATTCGCACACGCTATGCCACGGCGCAAAGTTTGTTCGAAACGGCGCAGCGACTCAACGAGCAGATTGCTTTGACGGCCAATGCCGAACTCTTGGACCGCGCACTGGCCGAGGGACAGATTTCGGTGATGGATTACTTGCTCGAAACCTCGTTCTACTATGATGCGCGCACAGCCCAGCTCGAAGCGGAGCGCGATGCGCAACTGGCCGCAGCCGCTTTGCGCAGCTACATGCGCTAAACTTCATGAACTTATTGCCCCCTCGGGTTTGAACTTTTCCGCCGCCTCTTTGCCTCACAAAGGGCAAGGGAGGGCGGTATGAAATACAGAAAAACCGCAGCACCTTCAAAAGTGTTGCGGTTTTTTTTTGTCGGGTGGTTCTATAAAATGCTCATTTTTTTGAACCACTCTGTAAGTATAAACTAATTTTCAACATCTGCTTCATATCTACTCACCGGCTATGAAAGCAGAAAATGCTGTTCGTTGAACTTAACGCAAAAATAGGCGTTTGAACGACAAAACAAACAGCGAGAACAGGGTGATGGCTACTGTAATCATAGTGCGTCAATATTTAATGCGTGTTCACCACTTGCGTGGTTCATTTTTTCCTTGTATAGCCGAAAAGCCGCCTCCACGTCGTCCATGCTGATGTGCAGTTGCAGCATACGCATAAAGAAGTCGGGCATCACTTGTTCGCGAAAATCCTTTTGCCTTTCGGTCAGAATCAGTTGGGTGGCATCGTTCGCCACATAGTAGCCCATGCCGCGCCGTGCGTAGATAATGCCGCGCTGCGCCAGGAGGTCGAAGGCCTTGACCGTGGTGCTCACGTTTACTTCGAGCAGTGCAGAGTATTCGCGTACACCCGGAACCCGCGTTTCGGGGGGATAGGCTCCCGAAAGCACCTCGTCGGCCAATCGTTCGGCTATTTGCTGGTAAATGGGTTGTCCGTCTTTGAATGTCATGATGTAAGCAAATAAAGGGGGTTAGAAGAATTTACGGGGAATGACCGTCATGCGCTTGAACAGGTAGTAGCTCAGCCATACGAAGACAACCGACACCACAGTGTTCACTGCATTCTGCACCCAGATAATCGTGTTGAGGTCTTTCATTGAATCGGTTGTAGTGATGGTCATGAGCATGATAGTGCCGTTGAACAAAGCGAAGGTCACCGTGCTGATGCACATAATGAGCAGCCAGGTTTTGACAAAGGCATAGGTGCGGAATATGGCCGAGCCAAACAAGAACCATGCGAGATAGGAAATGGCGGAAATCACCATGCTAAACAGCCAGGCGTAGCCGGCCTCGTCGATAAACATGTTGATGCCTCGGATAAATTTGGCGCCGTTTTCGGCCATTTCGCTGCAATAAGCAGCATAGCCCAAACCGATGTTCAAGTCGGCAGTGATGAAAAAGAGCAGGCGGAGCAAATCGGCCACAAAAAAGGACAATAGGTTCATCACAAACACGCCCACCGTACACATGAGCAAACGCGACAGGTACTTTTCGGTGTTCGTGGCCGGAATCATGAAGTAGGCAATGCGCTGCTCCTTTGTTTTGAGATTGTTCCACAGCAGCGACGAACCGATGAGCAGCAGCAAACAGCTGGTGATGCCGAAGGCCATGAACGAACTGACCACGAGGAATTCAAGGTCATTACCGCGATTGGGAACGGCGGATAGGTTGGCTATTTTGAACACCAGAAACTGCCCGATGAAGTGGGCTATCAGGCAACCGGCCGTAAAGCTCAAATAGGTTTTGCCGTATTGGTGAAGGTCGAGTTTCAGTAAGCGACCAAAGCGGGTCATATCAAAATTTTTCATTGTTGCAAAAAGATTAAGTGATGAGGCTGTACACGTAAAAACGGCGGCCAGTTATTTACAGCAGTTCAGCAGGCAGTTTGCCACATTGTGCACAGTTAAATAGCAGTTCCAGGTTCACCGGCGTTTCATTGTCCGGACAGTGATTCAGCGTAATCAGCGCGTTGCCCTGAATGGAGGGTTGCACGTAGAGCGCATCGCTGATGTCGGCCCCGATGGGACGTTCTTCGAAGCGCAGCACCCGGCTGATTTCGCTCACCGGGCGATTGAGCAGCAGCTGGCTTTCGCTGAGCATCAGCACATGGTCGATGAGCATGGCCACGTCGGCCACCTGGTGTGTCGAAATAATCAGCGTACGGTCGTCGGTAAGGTGGCGCGTCACCACTTTGCGAAACAGGCTTTTCGACGGAATGTCCAGTCCGTTCGTCGGTTCGTCCATCAGCAGCAAGCGGCAATTTGTGGCCAGCGCAAAACTCATGAATGCCTTTTTCTTTTGTCCCATCGACAGTGCACCGAGGTGCAGATTCTGCGGAAGTTCAAAGTCAGTGAGGCATTGGTTCAGAATTTCGTGGCTGAACTTAGGATAAAACGGTGCGTTCAGGTCGACGTAGCGTTTCAGCGGAATGTTTGGCAAATCGAATTCCTCGGGCACGAAGAACGTTTCGCACAGCATTTCCGGTCGTCGTTCGCTCGCCTCGAGCGTCAGGTTTCCGTCTTCGGTGGTAAACTGCACATGTCCTTGCTGCGGACGGAGTAATCCCGCCATCAGGTAGAGCAGCGTGCTTTTGCCCGTACCGTTTTTGCCCAGCAATCCATAGATGCGTCCGGGTTCGATGGTTAAACTAAAGTTCGAGAGTACCGGAGCCAGTCGCCGGTGATAGCTGAAGTTGATTTGAACAATGTTTATCATAACAGGTAAAGGGTTTGATGGTGAATATTTTGTTTGTAAGGTTGCGCTCCGAAGTCCGTGACGCACCGCTGTCGGCACGCGCTCTTTCGATGCGCTGATTCATTAAGTGTAATGGTGTATTACTTTAATATCACACCGCAAAAGTATGTGGTTTTTTTTTACGATGCAAGAAATTCGGGAAAAAAATAACGATTTAGGTGTAATATTTTCTTAGTACACCATGACGCATTGCATGAAACGATTGAAAATCAATGCTTTATGGAAAAATGATATTGGGCGAAAAAAATGAAGAATCCTTGTCAATGGCTTGTTGCGCGTCGTTGGCATCAGGTTTCAAGGCTTCTGAAATGCGGTTTTACGGTCTGTACTTTGTTTGTGCGTTCTCCAAAGCAGGCATTTCCTATAAAAGAAAAGCAATTCGCGTTGGGAGGTTGCGCAATCCGTAGTACTTGCAATCAGTTCCGCGTTTGTGACGCTCGTTTCTGTTTTAACAAAAACACGAATAAATGTAAAAAATCAAAGGGGCTGTCGGCGCGTTTTTCAGTGCGAAATACGCGGGCGCGAAACCAAGGTTGTGGTAATTTTGAAAGTGCTGGTTATCAGTAGTTCCAAACTTGTTAAAACTGGCTCGGAACTAATTTCAACAGGCTCGGAACTAATTTCAACAAGCTCGGAACTAATTTCAACAAGCTCGGAACTAATTTCAAGAATCGCGGAGTAAATTTCAAGTATAGCCCGCCGCGTGTCTCAAATCGCTGCAAGCATAGCAAACAACGGGCGTGTTTTTTTGATTTAATTTCACAAATGCAAGCCTTGGGTATTTAACATAAGGAGCAAAGGGGAGCGTGCCGCCACTAAAGCATGAGGGCGGAGCAGGCGGATGATGTAAGCCCCCCTTGTCGTTTGTTAAACATGAAACTACGCATTTGCCATGCGCGCTATGTTGCGCGAGGACGAAGTGATATAGCCCAAAAAAAGTCCGACACTTGCAGGGTGCAGGTGTCGGACACGAAGGGAAGTACGTTGCGTACAGCTGGGGGAAGTAGGCAACGTGAATAAGATGGCCGCCGAAGAGCGTGAAGCCTTACTGAATCGCACCGCCGAAGAACGTATCACCCGCGAACGCTCCATTGCGGAAGAACGCTTGCAGGAGGCTAACCGCCAAGCCTCGGAACGCCTTAGCGCACAAGAACGGCTCTTTGCCGAACGCATTTCCGAACAGGCACGCAATCTCAATGAACGCCTTGCCCAGCAGGAACGTTCTTTCTGCGAACGCCTTGCCGAGCAGCAAAAGCAATGGGAACAACGCCTCACCCAGCAGAAGGAAGAGGCCGAAGCCCTGCACAAACGCATGAATACGGAGTTTGAGAACCTTTCAAACCGCATCTTCCAAAGCAAAACCGAAGATTTCACCAAACTAAATGCCGAACATCTGGGCAACCTGCTGCGTCCGTTGGACGAAAAGATAAAAGATTTCAAGGAAAAGGTAGAGCAAGTGTACAGCACCGAAGCCAAAGAGCGCTTCTCCTTAGGCGAGCGCATCAAGGAACTGGTGGAGCTGAACAACCGTCTCAGCGAAGACGCCAACAACCTGACGCGCGCCCTGAAGGGAGACTCCAAGATGCAAGGCAACTGGGGTGAGATGATTTTAGAGCGCCTGCTGCAAGCATCAGGCCTGATTGAAGGCGAGCACTATTTCCGTCAGGAGTTTCTGAAAGACGAACGAGGGGAAGCTA
>OHBJ01002520.1_pt1 | contig 12314 bp, 12 predicted proteins | sample 1577241 | NCBI WGS metagenome assembly OHBJ01 (sample SAMEA3541594, study PRJEB24748) | human gut metagenome | biome: human gut; feature: human-associated habitat; material: faeces | place: China | collected 2012
AAAGAATAAAGCGCAGTCTGAAAAGCTGCGGAAATATACGGCGAAGTATCAGAAATGAACTACGACCTTCCGGCAAGCGTAGAGATCGGCGGAGAATCTTACGCCGTCCGATCTGACTACCGCGCCATTCTGGATATTTGTGCTGCAATGAGCGACGTCGAGCTGAACACGCAGGAAAAGGCCATTGTGGCGCTGAGCATTTTCTATCCCGATCTTGAAAAAATCCCGTCAGAGGGGATGCGGGAGGCGCTGGAACGCTGTTTCTGGTTCATCAACTGCGGCGGACAGCCGGAGAACCGGCAGCAGCCGAAGTTGGTTGACTGGGAGCAGGACTTCCCCTATATCATCGCGCCGATCAACCGCGTGCTTGGGCAGGAAATCCGCTCTGTCCCCTATCTCCATTGGTGGACGTTCATTTCCGCTTATTACGAAATCGGAGATTGCACGTTTGCACAGATCGTCAGCATCCGGGACAAAAAGGCGCGTGGGAAGAAACTCGAAAAGGCCGAAGCGGAATGGTACAAAAAGAATCAGAATCTTGTTGATTTCAGGAAGGTTTACTCCGATACGGAGAAGGATTTCCTGAAGCAGTGGGGCGCTGGTTGACGGTGTTAGAGAGAAGGTGAAATCATGCCAGATGGAAAAATTATTCTCAGTACGGCGCTTGACAATAAGCAGCTCGAAAAAGACCTGCAAAGCACGCTCAAGAAGATCAATGCGCTGGAAAAGAGCCTTGCGGAGATGGGCAGCGGCAGAAATGCGCTGGCCGAACAGGCAAATCAGATGGGTGGAAAACTCCTGCAGAAACTGGCGGCACGAGCCGCAGGGATAACAATATTCTTTGCTGTTGCCCCAGATGGCGATGCGGACAAAGTCGCGGTGGCCGCTGCTCACGGCTTTCACCGCCGCGGTGCGCTCGGCGCAGATCGTGTCGCCGTAGGCGGCGTTCTCCACGTTGCAGCCGGTGAAGATCGTGCCGTCGCTGCACTCGAGCGCCGCACCCACGGGGAATTTCGAGTACGGCACATACGCATATTCGGCGGCCTTCTTCGCCATGTCCATCAGTTCCTGATCGGTCATATCCGTTTGCTCCTTTTTCCGCCGGCGGTCAGCCGATATTGACTGTCCAGGCGGTAATATTATTGAATACGTCGTACTGGTTGGGCGACATGCCGGAGATCACGCCGAGATGGGAGATAACCTCGCGCGTCTCAAAGCACACCGGCAGGATCACCGTGGTCGTCGTGAGGAGCTGCAGCCAGTCGTTTACGGCCTGCGCGCGGTCGTCGTCCTTTGCGCCGAGATAGGCCTCGGTGAGCTCTTCCAGCTCGCTGTTGTCCCAGCCGCCGTAGTTGAGGGTGTTGTCATCCTCCCAGTCGCCGGAGATCAGCGTGAGAATGTTCCAGTCGCCGGTCAGCGCGACCTCGGCGAGATACATATCCATAACGATCTCGGGCTCCTCCTGATCGAAGTCGATGTATCCGGAGCGAAGCGCGGCGAGATAGTCCTTCCATGTAAGCTCGCGCAGGTTGACGCCGATGCCGATGGCTTCCAGATCCTCGGCGATCCGGCGCGCCTCCTGCACCTTGGCGGCGTTGTCGGCGCAGACGGCAAAGTTGAGCTCAATGTCCACCTTCATGCCGGAGAGCGCAAATTCAAGCATGCCGTCCGCGTCCAGATCGCGGCAGCCGCCGCGCTCAAGCTCGGTGAGGCAGCGCGATGGATCGTAGGAAAACTGCGAGGCGATCGAGGTATCGTACAGCGCGCTGTTCGGGTGGACGGGGAGCACCGTCGCCACGGCGTTGCCGTCGAGCGTGTCCGATACGATCTTGTCGCGGTTCACGATCCAGTTCATCGCGTAGCGGTAGGCGTCATACTGGAAGAAGCGGCTCTGGCTGTTGAAGCCGATGAAGTGGAGATTCGTGGTGGTGATGGTGCGCTTTTCGTTTTTGCCGCCGTAGCCCATGTTGTAAATGCCGGTCGGGTCGTTCACGACGAGATCGACGAGGCCGCTTTCAAACTCGGTGATGAGCTCCTCCATGCCGCGGTAGGCGCGCAGCTGCACCTCGTCAAGCGGGAGACTCTCGCTGTTTTCATACCCGTCAAACTTCACGAGTGCCGTGCGGTCTTCATTATACATATACGGGCCCGATCCGACGGGGATCTCGTCGCCGACGGAGCCGGACTTGATGACCGGGATGCTCATGCGTTGCGGGAGCTGCGCGTTGTCCGCGCCTTCCACGGCGAGATACACCTCGCCGTTGTACGCGCTCGAATAGACGCGCCCGACCTGCTGCTGCAGATGCTTGTGTCTCTCGCTCGTGAAGATGCAGGACACGGAATACGCCACGTCCTGCGCGGTGAGCGTGGAGCCGTCGTGCATCTGGATGCCCTCCCTCACCTTGAGCACCCACACGCCCGCACTGTCTTCGTTCTTGGAGTAATACCAGTCCGAAAGAATGCGCGACGTCACGTTGAAGTTCTCATCGACCTCGAAAAGCCGGTCGTACACGAGGCAGTCCACGAGCTGATTGAGCGTGCTCTGCGTCTTGACGGGGTTGAGGCTCTCCTCGTAGTCGAGCGAGAGCGAGAACACGTCGTCCGCGGCGCCGGCGAAGGTGAGCGTCTGGCCGGAGACGGTCGCGGCGTTCTCGTCCAGTGCGGGATCGGGCGTTGCCTCCGGCCCGGCGGCGGTCTCGCCGCACGCGGCAAGCGAGAAGAGCGTCGCCGCGGCGAGCAGCAGAGCAAAGATCTTTCTGTATTTCATAATGCGATACCTCAAAGCATGATAACCGACGCCATCGTGCCGCGGCGGCCCTTCGTGGCGCGGTGCGACCAGTACACGTCCTGCATGCACATCGTGCAGTCCGGCGACACATCGATGTGCTCCGGCGCAAGGCCGAGCTGCAGAAGTCTCCGGCGGTTCGTTTCCTTGAGATCGACGAGGAATTTTCCCTCGACGCCCTCTTCCGGCGGGCAGAGCCCCTCGGCATCGCTCCCGAGCAGAGCGCGCACCGCCTCCGGCACTTCCGGGCCGGTCTCAAAGCAGCAGCGCGATATGGCCGGGCCGATCGCGGCGCGGATGTTCTCCGCTCTCGCGCCCATGTCCTCCATGCGGCGGACAACCGAGCCCATCATATCGGCGACCGTTCCCTTCCAGCCGCTGTGCGCGGCGGCAGCGATGCCCGCCTTCGGGTCGCGGAACAGCACCGGCACGCAGTCCGCGGTCCAAACGCAGAGCGGCACGTCCTTCCGGTCGGTGATGAGCCCGTCGCAGTCCTCGGGCGGGTGCGGCAGCGGCGGCATGGCGCGCTCGGCTTCCGTCACATAGCGCAGCACGGTACCGTGCACCTGCCGCGTGAAGCAAAAGCCCTCGGCGGGAAACTCCGCCGCCGTCCGGAAGCGCTGCCAGAGCGCGCGCACGCGCTCCTGCCGGCTCTCGCTCTCCCACTCGGGATCGGGCTTTGAGCTGAACGGGAAATCCCCGACATCTCCGAGCCGCCGTGAGAAGAGGTGCTTCGTGCCGAGCACGTCCGACGTGACCCACTGGATATTGTCTTTTTCGCAGAGTGTAAATGCCATAGCTGATTCCTTTACGGGGGATGCTGAGCAGCTTGCCCCACCCCCATATTTTTAAATAGTATCCTTACTGATTCTTGCCGCAGCAGTCCTTGTACTTCATCGGCAGACCGTTCGGACGGAGCTTGCCGCACGGGCAGGGGTCGTTCCGGCCGGGCTTTTTGACCTTTTTGACCGGCTGCTTGCGCACGGAGGCGTCGCCCCCGGCGTTCGCCACGGCGTTTTTCGTCACGCTCTTGCGCTCAACGCGCTCTTCCTTGCGGACGCGGACGGTATAGATACGGCGCACGACCTCCGAGCGGATGCCGGAGATCATCGCCTCGAACATATCGAAGCCTTCCTTTTTATAAGCATCGATGGGCTTGATGTTGCCGTAGCCGCGCAGACCGATGCCGCGGCGGAGGTTGTCCATCGCGTCGATATGGTCCATCCAGTACTCGTCCACGACGCGCAGCATGACGACGCGCTCCAGCTCGCGCATGAGCGGCGTGCCGTCCGGCATGGGGCCGAAGGCCTCCTCGCGCCTGGCGTATACGTCCGCGGCGATGGCCGCGAGCGTTTCGTTGAGCTCTTCCACCGTCATGCCGTCGTGGTAAACGATCTCGCCCGGCCGTACAAACAGACGGGTGAGCGGCGCGACGCGTTCGGCCAGATCGTCCGCGTTCTCCGGCGGGATGTTGCCGACCGTCTCGGCGATCGTGTCGCGCACCATGCCCTGGATATTCTCTCGGATATCCTCGCCGTCGAGCACCTTGCGGCGCTGCTCATAAATAAGGTTGCGCTGCACGTTCATCACATCGTCAAACTCGAGCGTGCTCTTTCGCGCCTGGAAGTTGCGGCTCTCGACGGTCTTCTGCGCCTGCTCGAGCGCGCCGGTGAGCATTTTGTGCTCGATGGGCGTGTCCTCATCGACGCCGAGGCTCTCAAACACGCTGATGAGCCGCTCGGAGCCGTAAAGACGCATGACGTCGTCCGTCAGCGCCAGGAAAAACCGGCTCTCGCCGGGGTCGCCCTGACGGCCGCTTCGGCCGCGCAGCTGGTTATCGATACGGCGCGACTCGTGCCGCTCGGTGCCGAGGATGTACAATCCGCCCGCGGCGCGCACCTTTTCGGCCTCCGCGCCCGTCACGGCCTTGTGCTCGGCCATCTTTTCGCGGAAGAGAGAGCGCGCTTCGAGGATCGTTTCGTCCTCGGTCTCGGCGTAGCCGGTCGCCTCGCTGATCGTGTCCTCGTCGTATCCGGCGCGGCGGAGATCGGACTTGGCCAGATACTCCGGGTTGCCGCCGAGCATGATGTCCGTGCCGCGGCCGGCCATGTTCGTGGCGATCGTCACGGCGCCGAGCTTGCCCGCCTGCGCGACGATCTCCGCTTCCTTCTCGTGGTGCTTGGCGTTGAGCACGCTGTGCGGCACGCCCTGTTTGCGGAGCAGGGACGAGATGTATTCGCTCTTCTCGATGGAGATCGTGCCGACGAGCACGGGCTGGCCCTTGGCATAGCACGCCTTGATCTGCTCGATGATGGCGCGGTCCTTGCCTGCCTGATTCTTGTATACAACGTCGTTCCGGTCGATGCGGATAACGGGCTTGTTCGTCGGGATCTCAACGATGTCGAGCGCGTAGATCGACTGGAACTCCTCCTGCTCGGTGAGCGCGGTGCCGGTCATGCCGGAGAGCTTTCCGTACAGACGGAAATAGTTCTGGAACGTGATCGTGGCAAGGGTCTTGTTCTCCTTCTGCACGTCCACGTGCTCCTTGGCCTCGATGGCCTGATGCAGACCCTCGGAGTACCGGCGGCCGAGCATGAGACGGCCGGTGAACTCATCGACGATGATGATCTCGCCGTCCTTGACGACGTAGTCGATGTCGCGCCGCATGACGCCGTGCGCCTTGAGTGCCTGGTTGATGTGGTGCGAGAGCGTGGAGTTTTCCATGTCGGCGAGATTTTCGAGATTGAACGCCGCCTCCGCCTTGGCAATGCCGCGGGCGGTGAGCGTGGCGGTGCGCGCCTTTTCATCGACGATGTAGTCGGCGTCGATATCGTCGGACTCCTCTTCCTTCTCGTCCACGGACGCAACGACGAGCTTTTTGAGCCGGGAGACGAAATCGTCCGCGCGGCGGTAGAGGTCGGTGGACTCGTCGCCCTGACCGGAGATGATGAGCGGGGTGCGCGCCTCGTCGATGAGAATGGAGTCCACCTCGTCCACGATGGCGAATGCGTGGCCGCGCTGCACCATGTCCTCTTTATAGAGCGCCATGTTGTCGCGCAGATAGTCAAAGCCCATCTCGTTGTTCGTGCCGTAGGTGATGTCCGCAGCGTAAGCGGCGCGGCGCTCCGCGCCGGTGAGACCGTGGACGATGAGACCGACGCTCAGTCCCATGAAGCGGTGCACCTTGCCCATCCATTCGCTGTCGCGCCGGGCGAGATAGTCGTTCACGGTGACGATATGCACGCCCTCGCCGGTGATGGCGTTCAGATACGCCGGGAGCACGGCGACGAGCGTTTTGCCCTCGCCGGTCTTCATTTCCGCAATGCGCCCCTGATGCAGCACGATGCCGCCGATGAGCTGCACGCGGAAGGGCTTCATGCCCAAAACGCGCCAGCTCGCCTCGCGCACGGCGGCAAACGCCTCCGGCAGCAGGTCGTCCAGCGTCTCGCCGCTCTGGTAGCGCGCTTTGAATTCCTCGGTCTTGGCGCGCAGAGCCTCGTCGCTCAGCGCGGCATATTCATCGCTCAGCGCCTCGATCTTATCGACCGTCGGAAGGAGCCTTTTTACCTCCCGCTCGCTGCGGGTGCCGAACAGTTTATCAAGAATACCCATGGTTTTGCCTTTCCTGCTCTCCGCCTCAGTGCGGAGATAGTTATACTTATTTTAGACTATAGCACATTTCGCGCCGAAAAAAAAGAGGAATTTCGCGCTCTTCGGGTTTGAACTGCGAAAGGAAATGATGTATACTGTAAAATAGAATATTATGGACCGCCGCAAAGGAGGCTTGCATATGGAGGAGCACGGCACCGTGAAGGGACGCCGCCGCCATGAATTTGTATGGAAAGCACTGCGCCCGCTCGCAAAGCTCATCTGCTGGATCAAATTCGGCTTTACCTGTGAAAAAACGAACGTCAAAGGTCCGTATCTGCTCGTGAGCAACCATGTCACGAACTGGGACCCCATCCTCGTGGCGTGCAGTTTTCCGAAGCAGACTTATTTTGTCACAAGCGAGCATCTGCTCCGCGCGGGGCTCGGCGGCAAGCTCGTGGGATGGCTCCAGTCCCCCATCCCCCGCCAGAAGAGCGGCAGCGCCGCGAGCACCGTTCTCACGATGATGCGCTATCTCCGCCGCGGGATGAACGTGTGCGTTTTCCCGGAGGGCAACCGCACCTGGGACGGCGTGACGGCGGAGTTTCTCCCCTCGATCGGCAAGCTCGCGCGCTCGAGCGGCGCGTCGCTCGTCACCTATAAGCTCACGGGCGGATACTTCGCAAGCCCCCGCTGGGCAGGCAACTCCATCCGCCGCGGGAAGATGCACGGCGAGGCCGTGCGCGTATACTCCCCCGAGGAGCTGCGCGCGATGAGCCCGCAGGAGATCAACGAGCACATCGTTTCCGATCTTCACGAGGACGCCTACGAGCGCCAGCGGAAAAACCCCGTGCGCTTTGAGGGAAAGGCCCTCGCCGAGCACCTGGAGCGGCTGCTCTTCCTCTGCCCGAAGTGCGGCAGGATGCATACGCTCCAGAGCCGGGACGATACCGTCCGGTGCTGGAAGTGCGGCTTTTCGTTCCGTTATCTGCCGACGGGCTTTCTCGTCGGGGAGGACATCCCCTTCGATAACCTCCGCGACTGGACGCGCTGGCAGAAGGGCGAGATCGTCCGCCTGTGCGATGAAGCGGAGGATAAGCCCATTTTCACCGACACCGACGTGCGCGTCGATACGGTCGCGTCCGGCAGCGGCACAAAGCTGCTCGGCCGCGGCGATATGCGCCTTTTCCGCGGCGCGCTGGAGCTGCCGAAGGCGGAGATCCCGGTAAGCGAGATCACCGGCGTATCGCTCATGGGCCCGCAGGACCTTTACATCAGTGCCGGAGACACGCACTATGTCATCCGGAGCAGCACCGTTCACTGCATGGTAAAATACCTTACGGCACTCTCGCATCTCAACGGCGACGTGCATTACGGCGAGTAAAATAGAGGGAGAAAGATATGAGAAAGATCGGCTTTGACAACGACCAGTATGTCCGGCTCCAGTCGGAGCGCATCCGCCAGCGCATCAATAAGTTCGGCGGCAAGCTCTATCTGGAGTTCGGCGGCAAGCTCTTTGACGATTTCCACGCCTCGCGCGTTCTGCCGGGCTTCCGGCCGGACAGCAAGATCCGCATGCTCATGGAGATGAAGGCGGAGAGCGAGGTCATCGTGGCAATCTCCGCAGACGATATCGAGCGCAACAAGCGCCGCGGCGATCTCGGCATCACCTACGACATGGAGGCGCTGCGCCTTATCGACGCGTTCCGCGCCTGCGGGCTGTACGTCGGCGGCGTGTGCATCACGCACTGCCGCGAGCAGGACACGGTGTCCCAGTTCCAGAAGCGGCTCGAAGCGCTCAACGTGCCGGTCTACCGCCATTACATCATCCCCGACTACCCCGCCAACCTCCCGCTGATCGTATCGCCCGACGGCTTCGGCAAGAGCGATTTTATCGAAACGACCCGCCCGCTCGTCGTCGTGACCGCGCCCGGCCCCGGCAGCGGCAAAATGGCGACGTGTCTTTCCCAGCTCTATCATCATCACCAGCGCGGTGAGCGCGCCGGGTATGCGAAGTTTGAGACGTTCCCGATCTGGAATCTTCCGCTCAACCACCCGGTCAACCTTGCCTACGAAGCGGCGACCGCCGACCTGGACGATGTGAACATGATCGACCCGTTCCATCTCGAGGCTTACGGCGAGAAGGCGGTCAACTACAACCGCGATGTAGAGATCTTCCCCGTGCTCAGCGCGATCTTGACGCGCATTCTCGGCGAGAGCCCGTACAAGAGCCCCACGGACATGGGCGTGAATATGGCCGGGTACTGCCTCTGCGACGATGCGGCGTGCTGCGAGGCCTCGAAGCAGGAGATCATCCGCCGCTGGTACCACACGGCGTGCGAGGTGCGCAAGGGCATGGCCAGCCAGAACGCTCTCATGAAGCTCGAACTTTTGATGAACCGGCTCGGCATCACGTGCAAGGACCGCCCGCCGGTCGTCCCGGCGCTCGAAAAGGCGGAGCTCAACGGCGACAAGCCCGCCATGGCGATGGAGCTGCCCGACGGGCGCATCGTCACCGGCAAGACAAGCTCGCTGCTCGGCGCGTGCTCGGCGTGCATTCTGAACGCTCTCAAAACGCTCGCCGGTATCCCGGACGACGTGCTGCTCCTCTCCCCGGAGATCATCCGGCCGCTGCAGCATCTCAAGGTGGAGCATCTCGGCAACAAGAACCCGCGCCTGCACGTGAACGAAGCGCTCATCGCGCTCGCGGTGTGCGCCGTCAGCGATCCGGTCGCCTCGCGGGCGATGGAGGCGCTCAACGATCTCGCCGGGAGTGAGGCGCACGCGACCGTCATTCTCGCCCGCGCCGACGAAAATACGCTCTCCAAGCTCAAGATCAACCTCACCTGCGAGCCGAAATACGAAACGCACAAGCTCTATCACGGCTGATCGGATAAAAATTTTTCCATGCCGCGCCGGATTTTCAAAGTTTTTCTTTCAGGAACTCTTGACATCCGGCGCGGATAATGGTATGCTCTCATAGCTTGCGGGTGTAATTCAATGGTAGAATACCAGCCTTCCAAGCTGGGTACGAGGGTCCGATTCCCTTCACCCGCTCCATTTTCCGAGGGTTCTTGAATGTGCGCCAGTAGCTCAGCCGGATAGAGCAACTGCCTTCTAAGCAGTAGGCCGGGGGTTCGAGTCCCTCCTGGCGCGCCAGCGTCAAAACAAAAACTCTGAAATGTATATGGTGGGATTAGCTCAGTTGGCAGAGCACCGGATTGTGGTTCCGGGTGTCGAGGGTTCGAGCCCCTTATCCCACCCCATTGATCGGGGGATCGGGAATAACTCCCGGTCCTCCGCGTCTTTTCCACTTTGGGATGTCGCCAAGTGGTAAGGCACAGGACTTTGACTCCTGCATTCGCGCGTTCGAGCCGCGCCATCCCAGCCAATGCGGGCTGGCATCGCCGGCCCGCCAATCTGACTCAGTAGCTCAGCAGGCAGAGCAACTGCCTTTTAAGCAGTGGGTCCGGGGTTCGAATCCCCGCTGGGTCACCAAAAAGAGAAAGCCCGTAATCCGTTGGGATTGCGGGTTTTTCTTTGTTTTTCAATGCTTCCCGGTCTTTCCGGTATTGCAAAATATTGAAACCAATTTCAAGAAAAAGCAAGCAAAAGCAGAATTTTGTAAGCAAGTTTGCTTGCTCTTTTGCTTGCTGTTTGCTTGCGATCAAAAAGCCGCGCGGATTTCTCCGGGCGGCTCTCTTTATTTCTCCCATGATTTTTTATCTATGTCCATTTCGGCCACGATGCCGGGGTACTGTTTTTTCAGCTCGGCAAACCTTGCCAAAGCTGCGCGGCGCTCTTTTCCGGGAAATGTTTCCGTTTCCGTTTCTACGCTCGTGCCGTCGGCGAAGTCCCTGAAATGCCGCAGGTAATAGAATTTATGGCCGTCATACTTAACGTATCGCTCTAAGCGGATGCGCGGCGTGCTCGGCATGGTGGCGAGCTGGTTATACCGTGTGGCGAGCGCCTGCCGGTATTCGCTCATGTCCTCGATCAGCTTCTTACACTGCGCGACCATCTGCGCTGCTTCCCCGTCGTAGTGCTTGATTCGGTCGAACGTGTCCAGGGCTTCCGGGCGCTGGAGGTAATACCAGATTCTAATTTCTGCCTCCTTGCTCGGCGCGCCGTAGCGCTGGAATAAGTCTGTATAGCTCATTTGTTTAACCTCCTGAATCATCCGAAAAGGTACGTACCGTTTCGCTTGTAGCACTCATTCCAAAACGCGGCGGTTTCCTCTGCCTGCTTCTTGCTCGGAAAAGCGTTCGCCGCCTTTAGCCCGCCGATGGCGGACAGCGCCGGCACTATGTTATTGTCCGAGCTGATCCGCAGCACGTCGGCATAATAGCCGGGGCAATACTCGTTGTTTTTCCTCTCCGAAAACGTCATACGGTTTTTGTCCTGCTCTGCCGTGTAAGCGATATAAATATAATTTTTCATCTTGCATCCTCCTTACAGCTCGCGGGAATCTGCCCCGCCGAGCTTGCAGCCGGTGTATTTTCCCCAGAGCAAAAGCGCCTTTTTCATAAGATCGTGCATCTCCTCATATGTCATGTTTTCCCTACCGTCTGCAACGGAGGCATAGAAAAAAGCTTCTTCCATTTCGGAAAGGTTTTCTAAAATCGTTTGGTAGTTCATTGCTGTTTCCTTTCTGTCCTCGTGACCTCCGGGGCGGGTTCTTATTTTCAGCCGTGATACTCTTCACAGCTTTGCACCGTCCAACGGGCTATTTTGTCGCTGCGGTGCTCATCGTGTCCCCAACCAATTACAGCCCCCACAGGGAGCGGGGAAAACACAATAATTGCTTCGGCTCGATCCGTGTAGATGTTTAATAAGCGAACGAGATACATTTTGCTTTCTCCTTTCAATCTCCGGGGGACGGCTCACGCCGTCGCCCCCAGTCTGTCAAATCCGGAATCTTCCGACGAGCCGCGGAAGACCTGCGAGCCGTATTTCGTGCGGATGTCTGACATGGTGGCCTTGCTGCGGTAGTAGCTGCGCCCGTCCTCTGGATGACGCCAATACCACATGGCCTTGGGCTTGCTCCAGCGGCAGCCCGCCGCCTTTAATGCGTCCTTGTGCTCGCGGGTGTTGCCGGAGATCCACAACCAGCAGCCGCAAAGCTCGACCGTCAGGCCGTCCAGCTTCAAGAGCGTTTCGATGATGTCGCGGAACTCTTCCGCCGTCTCCGTCGTCTGGTGAAATTCGTCCGCGCTCTCGTTGTGGCGCTTTTTCAGGATCTCAAAAGCCGCGTCATGATCGGCGTTGATCTGCTTCATCGTCTCCACGTCACCGCCCCGGTCGGGGTGATTCGCCATCGCAAGGCGGCGGTATTCGGCTTTCAGTTCGTCAAGGGTCTTGCATTCGGTAAAGTATTCCATGGTTGTTTCTCCTTTCGGTTTCGGGCTTGTGGCCTCGTTCATCGTGGCTTCATAGTAGCATCTTGTGTATGATTCGTCAAGAAGGAATCTTGCACAAGATTTGCGGATTCGTTTTGTGCGTTTTGCATCTTGCGCAAGATTCGCGCATAATGTAATATTGTCGTGAGGTGATGGAATGGCTTTCAAAGACAAGGCCAGAGAAACGGCCTATAAAAATGACTTTGCGCGGATGGCATACGACAGAATCAGCGTTACACCTTCCAAAGATGATGGGCAAGAGATACGGCAGGCCGCCGCCGAGGCCGGGCAGAGCGTAAACGCATATATATTGCAGGCGGTCAAAGATAGAATGCAGAAAGAAAACACTGAAAGGAGATAAACCGATGCTTGACGAAAGAGATTTAGACCAGATTGGGCGCGTTGTGTCGCTGCTGTTAGAGAACCAGATCAACCCGCAGCTCCGGCTTTTAGCCGAAGGGCAACAGGCGATTCTTGATAAGCTCGTCCCCGTGTCGCGCGTTGAGGAGCTGGAAACCGAAGTAAAGTTCTTGCGCGCGTTC
>OHBJ01002522.1_pt1 | contig 12299 bp, 6 predicted proteins | sample 1577241 | NCBI WGS metagenome assembly OHBJ01 (sample SAMEA3541594, study PRJEB24748) | human gut metagenome | biome: human gut; feature: human-associated habitat; material: faeces | place: China | collected 2012
CTTGCACCCGGTAGCTAATACTCATGCCGAGCGTACTAAAAGTCCCTCATCCATAATTCCTAAATGGATGAGAGACTTTTGTTCAATCTTACTTTCTCAACGCCTTCTCAATTATAAACAACCGATAATCATAATCCTCTCTTAACTTTTTCGTCGGTGCCATTGCTTTGGCTTTGACATATTCCTGTTTCAAATCCATCAGACATCCATACCAAAAATGAGCTCTTGCCGGAACAGACAGATATGAAATGCTTTCAATTGGCTCCATTCCCCAATGAGAATTAGTTTCTCCAATCGCAAAGCTAGAAGAACCGGATGATGAACCTTTTTCTTTCACCGGACTTACATCCGACCATGAAATAACAGCATTCAAGAATTGTCCTTGCATAAAACGCTTAAAATCAGCAGAATTCTTACCCATCCTGGCTTCCTTGAATAAGAAACTTATTAGATCTGAAATAGCTTGCTGTTGTGTGTAAGGATCATTCGATTTACTTTCACTAAGCCAGATATTACTCAACTGCACTAATACCAAGTTTCCCAGGAATTTTTGAGAATAATCGGCAACACTCCCTGTTAAGGCACAATGATTCAGCAATTCCTTATCATCCATCCATGTCATCTTTTCAATCGCATCCAGCATCCACAAAAAAGATTGGCGCTGAACCTCTTTGGGCACTGATTGAAAAGAAGGATAAACATCTCCATAGTAACTATCATTCAAATAAATACCACCCACTTGTTGCAATACATGCTTCATATATTCATTCACCTGCTTGATGATATGACCATATAAAACAGCACGCAGCTCATAGTCCACATCCTCCTTGTCCAACCACTGGTTGGCATTCTTTATTACTTTCGCTATATTCTCACAAGCTATTGTTGCCGAACGGATAGCATCATTCCCTAAATCCCTTTCCATTCCACGAGGGTCATAATACGCTTTCCTGTTTTGCGGCCCTTTAAACAACAATAACGGATTGTGGTTACGTTCAGATATCAACGATTGCAAACCGGGTAATTCCTCCTGCGGCGTATTCTTTTTCATAGGTTGATACAAATAACGAATTACCCAATCATCATATACCCCTAACACCGACTGTACCAAAGGCATTCCTTCACTATAACTATTATCAGAAAGCAAATAGTTCATGGGGAGCTTGTCCATAACGGAAGCAGATAGCCCATGCTGCTTAACAAACTCCTTCGACCGAAGCGAATCAACAGGATAAGCAATAGATCCTGCCATATTATCACTCAACCCCAAACAATGTCCCCAATGCCTCAATAATAAAGACGTTAACGCTTCCTCTACCAAGCCCTCATCGGGCAGCAACGTACGAGCCTTCTCATTAAAAGAAGATGTTTGCAGAAAATAATCCAACTGGATTTTCGATGCCAAGTTGTGCGGAATGTAAATATTGGCACTTATAATCTCTCCTGTCAACGGATCACTCCAACAGTTGTCTGTAATCTGGTTAGACGGTGAAATGACATAACGAATACAGGATTTAGTAATATTATTGGCATCAAACACCGTACCGTCTTTAGGATAAGGCTTCACTACCAGCGCATTGGAAAAACCAATCTTCTGAAAAGACTTGTTCCATATATCAGCACTACGATACACACAGCGCTGCCAGCTTTCGGGCAACAGAGTATCTACATAAAAAACAATAGATTTTTCCTCTGTCAAATTCCAACGATTCACCCAATACTGCACTTCACTTCCTTGCGCTTCATCCGAAAAGCTAACCTTGTTACTCCATAGAGTACCAACACGAGGATCTGCCAAACGGGGAAGATAATCTTCATCCTCCGGTAATAACATAAACGTACGCTTCACAACCGCACTGAAAGGAATATTGTCTGCTATCGGGAAAAGCCCGAATAACGACATGGCAAGACTATAACTCATATTGCATGAGATAGATACATTATCCGAGTAAGAGGCAATCCCGGATATCATCGACCGGTCTTGTTTAAAAGTAGCCTTCCTTTTCACCCAGCCATCCATTGTATTATATGCCTTCGGATCTATCGGATTCATGTATTCGTCATCTTTAAACACATAAGAAGTGACATCAATCACCAAAGCACTATCAGGAGAATAAGCCTTGATTGGAAACTGCTCCAGAACAATATCACTAAAGCTCTTTTTCAATGCATCGCCGATACGAGAGCCATCACCGGTAGTCGGACGATTGGCAACCCGATAAAGTCTGACCAACGAATCAGATTGGCAAAATCTCACCTGTAAAGAAGTGGCAGGGCGAAATCCCACGGACGATTCCTGTGGATTACTGACTTTATCAACCACCCCTCCCATCAACAGACGTTTACCTAAAACAGCCTTAGGTATTTCCATATATATCTTATTCTCAATCCAATAAAGATTCATTAATCCCTTGGACTCCATGCTATTGGATTTACCTTTCAATAGCTTTTCATAATCACTTTTCGATTTTACCTGCTCTGTTTTTTTCTTTTTCTTAGCTGCCCCTTTCAAAGGATAAGAAACGGACAGACCAAAGACCGACAAAAAAAGTAAAAGGATATATTTATTCTTCATAATCATCTGTTTAACGCATTATTCATTTGATGAAGCAATAATTGATAGTGAAGTCGAGTATCTTTATCGACATGTTGCTTTTGATTATTCAATAAGTCGCGCACCCGCAAGAAATAACCATAACACATACTCTCCTGATTTCTGGGGACAAAGTACTCGGCCATTGGTTCTTCAAATCCGGCTACAGGATTAAACATACGTTCCAAGTCCGACACACAACACCCTTTGTGTCCTTCCCCTATCTTATGATGAAGCGTGGTTAACGATTCCCAAACATCCTCATCTGCCAATGATTTCGAATCTTTATTCCAATTGATCTTTGCCGTTGAAGCTAACTGTTTAATAAATAAATTCTGCAACTTCATTTGAGTAGAGGTTAGTTTACGCCCTTTCAAAGTAGGACTCCAGATGTATTCATAAATGTCATTCATACATTCGTCAACATCATATTTATCGCCTTCAGCTTTCAGTGCCGAAAATTCCACACGGGCAGGAGCCGCCATCAATAATTTCATCAGCACATTACGCAAAGCATCAGAAGGTTTACCAACCATAGGCAACTTATCCAATACATCGCTGTTATCTAACCAATCCATCGTTTCCAGCTGTTCCAGGAAATAACTCATTGCCTCTTTTTGCTTCTCCTTCGGTTCACTTTCCAGAGCTTCCACTTTATCACCGACCAGTTTTTCATGCAGATAAATGCCACCGATATTATGATAAACATGCAACATATAAGTCAAATACTGCATTATAATACCATCATAAATAGCAGATCGGTGTTTATAATCATTATCTTCCTTATCCAGCCATTGGTTCAGATTAGCCAAGATATACTTGAGGTTTTTCACACCATATTGAGTTGCTTTTACCGCATCATCTCCCAAATCTTCCGTTTGAGAACGAGGATCAAGTATATCTGATTGTTGTTTTCCATATCGATATACAGGATCACCGGATAAATCTGTAATCCACTTTGAAGTAATCTTATACTCTTCTTCCTCTGTTTTGGCTTCCGGTACCGGTGTATAATTCCAACGAATCAAATAATCATCATACACCCCAAAGCGAGGAGGCATCATACGAACCCCACGCTCCATATCACCGGGTTGTGCCACATAATTAAAACGTGCATAATCCATTATAGAGGTAGTAGTACCATGTTTCTGTGTAAACGAAGGAGAACGCAAAGAGTCCACCGGAATGACGGAAGAAGCACTCATATTGTGCATAAATCCGAGACAATGTCCTACTTCGTGTGAAACGACATAACGTAAAGCATCATCCATCACTTCCCTTGGAATAATTTTATGACGGACACGTTTGTCAGCTTGAGCAGTCTGGATAAAAATCCAGTTATTCAACAACTTTATAACATCATGATACAGATATACAGAAGCATTCAGTATTTCTCCACTGCGCGGATCTACCCAAGAGGGACCCATTGCATTTTCAATAGCAATCGGTGCATAACGAATACAAGAGTATTTCAAATTATCCGCATCAAATTCCGGATCGTCTTTCGGAAATTCTTTAGCCTGGATAGCCTGTGTAAAACCTATTTTTTCAAATGGTTCATTCCATTGGTTGACAGCTTCAAATATAGATGCTTTCCAACTATCAGGGAAACAACTATCTACATAAAAAACAATCGGCTTCACAGGTGTCACCTTTTTACCCTCTACATAACTTTTTAAATCAGAAGGCTCCAAACGCCAGCGATTTGCATAATAGATTGCCCGCATCGTCTGTTTGGTTGCCGAATATTCTTTTTTTATAGTCGGGAAAATACCAATCCGGCTATCCATCAATCGGAGACGGTAAGGAACAGAATCCAATAACAGGATAGAACGTGTCACCTTTGCAGTCAGAGGTTCGTCCTTAATGTCTTTTCCACTACCTCCGGTCAACGAATAAGTATAACTTAGGCAACTCCGGACAGATATATTGTCCTTAAAAGCTTTAAAACCATCAACAAACGACTTGCTACTTTGGAAAGAAGTGGAACGCTTACGTCCTCTCGACATATTTGCACTATATTTATCAAAAGGATCCATTAGCTTATTGTCACCCACAAAAAAACCGGTAACATCAAACACAACAGCCGTACTATCATTATTATAGGCAGAAATATCAAAGGCTTGCAATATGGCATCCATGTTACTTAATGCAATAGCCGTCTTCAATCGATTGTCATTATCACCACTCACATTATCTGTTTGAATAGCAGACAGACAGATTTTGTTATTCAGTTTTTCAAAACGAAAATGAATAGGTTCGGTAGGTTTTGATCCTATAATGGCATTTCTATTATCACTGATTTCTGTAACTGCAGAGCCCAACAACATATCACGTTTCAACAACGATAATGGAAGTTCAAAATAAACTTTTTCTTTCACTTTGTGTACAGTGATGAAACCTTCTGCTTTCGAATGATTAGATGAGAACAGTTTATCATAAGCAGTTTTTTCTTTCTCAACGGATTCTTTCTTTTTTGTCTTTTTACGTTTAAAAGAAATAGCATTTGCTGATACAGCTCCTCCCAGCATAGAAAATACTAAAAGAGCCACCCAAATTCTTTTCATTTTGATAATAGTGTTAATTCATACTCTAGTAATAGAATACAAATCTAAGAATTATAAAGAATTATCTCCAATAAAATCTACTTTTTTCCTTCAAAGACACTATACAATACGACACTTTATTAGTTATTTACTTCTCTTACCCAGATACAAACCGCCTTTTAATGAATCAGACCACCCCTATAGCAATCATAAGATTACATACTATTTCTCACTTATAAACTGCTCAAAACTATATTTAAAATCCTCATTCAATATTAGCTTATACTCCTTGGTGAATTGATCAAATGCAGTATATGCCATTCCCATGCGTTTCAAATCCACTAAAGCACGGCACTTAACGCGAACAGACTCTTCATCTAACGAATCAAATCGCAGAATACAATTTGAGATTTGTATTCTCAAGTTATCATTTCCTACAAATTGCTTGCTATCTCTTAACCGGCTCAGAAGATCAATCATTGAATCGGAATAATCTGCTTTAAAACTATCTACCCAATCAAATTGCATATTAGGAAGCAATTGACCAAATGAAGCCAGACTCAATAATTTTTCCAGATCTTCCTTATGGACCACATCCAAAGGCGCCATCTTTTGCATCAATTGATTTGCTATAGTATAGTCATTATATACATGCCCCTTATTAAGAAAGTACCAATAACCATTTGCTGATGATATCTCCGTATCTCCTACCTCTTCCAACAAAAGACGTATCTTACGTATATTTACACTACGGTTATTAGAGAAACTCTCTTCTGACTTATCATACCACAACAATTCTTTTAACTTGATATTAGAAATCCCCTTATTATTCTGATTGGAATAAAGAATAATAACAGATAATAATTGACGCATGATAGGCGTAAACTTTCCGGTAATGTCTTTTAAATCCCGATTAATTACCTGAAATCCGTTTAGCATATAAATTCCTGGTGTGGTGTTCAATACAGGAGCTTCAAACGAGGAATATAGGTGGTCATTTTCTGGAATTTCTTTTTCACTATTTATATCTGAAACAACCCCTTCTTCTTTTTCACAAATATCTTGTTGCGGAATAGATATAGCTTCTTTCTTATCATGCTTTCTGCTATTCCTTAATCTCCACCCAATTCCCCCTAAACCTGCTACACAAATACATATAAACAGTAATTTCCACCAAGTCCCCCTGTTTTCCTGTACTGTTATATTTTGAATAGGCAACACTGGAGATGCAATAGAATAAATATTAGCTTCATAATTATTCCCCTCTACTTGGTGAACTGTTACAGCGTAATAACATTTTTCTGAAGCAAGATAAATTAAATCTGCATGAGAATTAACATCTAAGAAAGTATAAGGTATTGTATCACCTAAAACAGTTTCTTGTCCATTCTCCAAATTTAAATCTTTCAAAACTAGAGAAGATAGAAAACGACCTGAAGAAAAAAACAATCCTTTTGCATGTTCACCTTTTTCTATTTCATCAACTATCAACGTAGAAGCAGCTACCTCATCACAAAGATTCTCCGGCATAGCCCACTTTTTTTCCAAAGAATAATCATTCAAGTTCAATTTATACAAATCCTTATAATGAACGACCCCATACTCCTGTTTGCCCAAGTCATTTCCCAATCCTCCATAAATATAAACCAGCGAATCGGTCTTCCCTATGGCACTCAAATAGCGAGGAGTAATCACATCCGGCAACTCTCCCTTTATCACTTCACCCGATAGAGATATTCTATTCAACTCACGGGTATACAAATGAAATCCATATCCCAGAATTTGTACAATTGATGAATCTTTTGGATTGAAAAACCGATTATGTTGTGTATAAGAAGACTGCCTTTTCCGTTGGATAGGAATAGACCAACTTTTTGTTTGAAAATTGAAGAAAGACAAATTCTCCCCATCAGGCTTCTCAAAGTCATAATAAACCAACTGGCTACCTTTATCTTTCAAAGGAACAAAAAGAAACTGGTTAGTAATCCGATTTACATCAATCAATGGCGAGAAAACATATTCTTTAGTTGTACTCCGTATTAAATCATATTTGACAATACGATCTTTTGCAATAAAATAACATGCCGACTGATCTTCACACGGGACAGGAAAAGTCTTGGATGAAAAAGATAACGTTTTCCTATGTTTCCAATACATATGACTATTAATAATCCATTCCGGATTTGATATAAAAGCTGTCATCTGCCGAAACTTGTCCTGAAGCAAAGTGTCAGATACTGCTTGCTCCAACGACCATTCATATTTTATGCTCCCAGGTTCCAGACCAATCTGTACATCTTTCAAAATAATAGGTGCCACGTCCGAAGTTGTGTAAGAAGCTAATTTATTAGCACCAAAGCAGACTTTAACAGAATGATTATCCGGGGCAGCAACTTTCTCTTTAGAAATAAGAGAACCATTATTTCTGACATATAACGTATCATTTTTATACTCCAATTCTATCTTTATCCTATTCCACTCATGAATATCGATAGTCGCAGAAGAATGTATCTTTCCTAAATATTGCTGGTCTTTAATCAAACACAAATAAGGCTCTTCGTTCACAGGATTAACCAATATCAGATTGAGGCTATTTTTATTGTCAACAATCATACGGCATACATAACCAAAATGCTCGCCTTTTTCCCTAATCTTCAAATCAAAAGAAACAGATAAATAATCTTTGAATCTCACTCCCTGATTGCCGGACGGTATGATAAATGAAGTACGTTCATCTTTTGAATATTCATAAGCACGAAAAGAAAGGCCTCCGATATTTTCACCACCCCAAATGATTATAGTCTTCGAGATAAATAAAATATAAAATAACAGTCGGATATATTTCATAGCAAAAGCTTATTTGAAGCAAAGATATAAAAAATATGTTTTTTCAATCTTAGGATATTAAAATAATATAGTTACTCTGCACCAATAACGAAATATATCCGGCTATTATACTCCACATCCCTATCGAACCGGCATCCGGGATGAACGCAGTTCTCCTCTCAAATATTTAGCAGCTTCACCTGCCAGCCAAAGATAATGATCGGGTGCTTCTCCTTCATAAGTTATAAAAGAACTTTCACCCACCGGAGGTGTATTTGTACATTTAAAGAAAGCTGTCCCCTCATCTATCTCATCAAACATTGCCAAATAAAGGCTTTCTGCTCCTGCATCTACAGCACCTTTCACCTGTTTCCAGAAGAAACGTCCCCCTAATCTCGGAATCATGTTCTGCGGAGCATCCTTTTTCATGTTATGCCAACTAAATCCCGGAAACAACACCGGCATATAATCTTTACCATTCGCTTTGCACCACTTTATATCTTCCTCTATCGATTTACGATATGGCTCATACGTATTATTATCAAAACGTCCTACCAACCATGGATGAACAATATCCGCCTGTTTTACCAGTTCAAGCAATCGCGTATCAGAGACAGCATCTATCGTTAATGTCCGCCAATGAGTAGGTACACCTACCAATATGGAACAACCTTCACTCTTCAGGAAATCAATGATTTTCTTTACCTGCTCATATCCATATTTACGGCGATCATTAAACCCTATTCCCCAAACAGCAACTAACGGTTTACCATGATGATAAACATAATGATTGTTGTTCCGGGAAACTAGTTTATACTTCTCACACAGCTCTTTCCAGTCACATATCAATATATCTTCTTCACCGGCTTCCATACCGGAAAGGTCATACATCAGGCAAATTGCCCGGTCATACTTTTCTGCCGAAAGAACAGCATTATTCAGTATTTTATTATAATTATCCTTCCCTTTCTGATTTCGTATAGAAACAACAAAACGTTGCATAAATACCCCATCAATTCCATATTGCTTCATCCATTTAAAATGCAGATCTGTAGTAGAAGCATCATACGAACTAAAAACCTTTGCTGGTGTCTCATCAGGTAACTTAAAAGCCGTTTCATAGGTTTTCTCATATTCAGAAACATCCGGCCAAAGATCAATGGTACACTTGCCCGGTTTGAACTCTTTTTCTTTTTCAAAATGTTTCCAACCTAAACCAGCACCGTCTTCAGGAGTATTAAACCAGCCCTGATACCCTGCCATCACTAAATTCCTTATTGATTTGAAACGGACACGACTCATTGACTCCGTCGTTTTTGTCGCCGGATCAGACATCACCACCTCTTTAGGAAATTGATTTAAGGCAATAAATTCACTGATAAACCGATCCGGATATACTTTCACAAGATTCATTCCTTGATACCCTGTCCCCAGTACCTTTCCTACCGGACCTATCGTTATCATTTCCATATTGCCAACCTTTCCATAAGCATTGTTATGTAAATGCCCCGCAAATATTGCGTTTACTCCATATTTCTGAAACAAACGCACATATTTCTCTCGCATAGGCAAAGAGAAATTCGAATAATTCACAGGTTCATCCATCCGCTTTAGAAAAACAGAGCAATGAGTAAAAACAAACTTGAATCTGGCATCCTTCGTTTTCTGTAATTCCTGTTCCAGCCACTTAAATTGAACTTCTTCCCTCTCCTTGTCCTCTTCTTTTATTATATTTGAATCAATACCTATAAATGCACAATCACCATACCTAAATGAAAAATGGGTTTCTCCGTAGTTTTTTTTATAATTATCTATAGAAGCTCGGCTGACCTTACCTATATCGTGATTTCCCGGAATCATATAAACCTTTACTGAAGAGTCTATTTGAGCAATCATCGACTTATAAGCAGCAATCTGTTCCTTACTCTTCGAATTATTTACAAAATCACCGGTTATCACCACAAACGGAGGTTTTAACTGATTTATAGCTGTCACAGCCTTATTCATAGCCTCTGTTTCTGCCGAAATACTCTTATTATTATCCATGAAGCCAAATTGGGGATCACTTAATTGCAAAAAGAAAAAGGGAGCAGAATCCGCAGCTATCCCATGAGATACAAAAACAGCCAAGAGAAAACAAACGACCGATATTATTTTCTTTCTCATAAATTATTTATTGTTATCACGAGATACGACGATCTGCCTGATACATCGTATCCCGTTATTAATAACTATTACTTCTTAAATTGATTTCTGGTTATCTTCAGAAATTCGGATTTGTTTTCCTCCGTCGGTTCCAAATTCGTTCCTTTCTGGTAATTATTCCATGAATTGACTAACACAATGTTTTTACTTCCGATATTCCGTTTAGCTACATTACAGAAATTAATATAATCAGTAGTCTCTCCATCTTGCCCGAAAGTATATTTATAACTTGAAGTTGAATTGATACGGTCATTATAAGAAGGAAAGATACAAGGAACAAAGTCTGTATTCCATTTGGATATTGTAGTCTTCCAATTGGACCAATTCAAATCAACAAAACTGAAAAAGGCATAATAACGGTCATACATATTCGTTGACCAGTCGTTCACTGTCACTCCATCAAAAGAAGCAATCTGATGTTCCTCATAATTCACCGGAGCTACCCAACCGGTAGTAAATTCTCCAATCGTATAAAGATCATACCCCAATTCTGATACAGCCTTCTTTAATGCCGGGATGACCAAAGAATAATCAATACTCTTCAATGCAGAAGAAGAAAGGTTAGACGGAGTTATTAGAATAACCGGTCTTCCGTTCATTTTATAATAGGCCTCATCATTAAATAAAGGCACTAAAGTATTCGTAAAGTCATTGATCATCTTATTCAAATTCTCTTCCTCTTGAAGCGGTTTGTCATTAGATACTTTCAGATGTTTGGTGTTATAATTGATCACCAAGCGGACTTTTGCATTGGTTGCCGCACGTACAGACTTAAAGTTTGTAATCAATGTATTATCTGCTGAAGCAGCATCCCAAGTAACTATCAGAAAGTCCAAGGCAGCCTCATCCGCCCAAGCAAGCTGTTGCTGTAACACGCCACTAGTTGTAGACAAATATTCACCCAACAAAGGAGTACCGGCATATATTTTCTTACCGGACTTTAACCAACTGGAAGAGGAAGTTATATTGGTATAATAAGCACCGACTATCGCATCCACAGGTAAATCCGTCTGTGGTATATCATACACATATTTGCTCTTATCAGGAGCCAAATGATCGTCTTTATCACAAGATACAGCTAACAAAGCGATGAATCCGAGCAATATAATAGTTATCTTTTTCATATCCTTCATTTTTTAATTATTCGTCAAATAAGGGTTAGTCTTAGTCGGCAATGCAAACCATAACTTAGTCGACATTGCATCTTGTCCACCATCGAGATTTGCAATACCTTTCGTCAATTCATATTCATTGTTTGTTTTCTCGCTATCGGGATATACCAATCGCTGTGGAATATAAGCATAAGGATTATCCTTTGTGCCCGCAGGCTCACGACGGCAGAACTCATATCAGAGAGAAGATGCTGGAGGAAATTCCTGCACCGAGAGAGGAACTGTCTCCGTACGCTCCGAGAATCATCACGATTCAGATTCCGACGGACAAGATCAGAACAGTCATCGGACCGGGAGGAAAAACGATCAATAAGATCATCGAAGAGACCGGAGTTAAGATCGATATCAACGACGACGGCCAGGTCTTTGTGGCTTCTCCGGATATGGATTCGGCAAAAGCCGCTCTCAAGCAGATCGAGCTTCTGACGGCGGAAGTGGAAGTAGGTAAGACTTACACAGGTGAAGTCAAGAGAATTATGAACTTCGGAGCTTTCATCGAGGTTCTTCCGGGCAAGGAAGGTCTGCTGCATATTTCCAAGATGGCAAAGCGCCGCGTGGAGAAGGTGGAAGACGTCATGAATATCGGAGATGTGGTCGAAGTCGTCGTGTACGAAATCGACAATCAGGGAAGAATCAATCTGAAGAGACCAAATCTCTAAAGACCGTGATTGACTGTAATAAAAAGCGTTTTTGAAAGATATATCGGATTACGAATACGCAGACTGACCTGCTTGAAGCCCTGAGCTGATTTGCAAAGCAAATCGTCGGCAGGTCTCACGTGAGAATTTCTCAAATCTCCGATTTGATGAAATTTTCTGTTTCGCTTATGCCATGCGGTAGAGACGCGTATTTTACGCGGATTCAGCCGCATTGTAAAATACGACAGCGAAGCTCACGAGGCGATCGGAGGAAGACGGCTTTAGCCGTCTGTTGCGTGCAATGATCTGTCTGCTGTAT